>Ga0172377_10003204_pt1 | contig 16766 bp, 10 predicted proteins | sample Pumphouse3metaG_FD_119749 | JGI IMG/M metagenome (GOLD analysis project Ga0172377, IMG submission 119749) | Leachate microbial communities from a municipal landfill in Southern Ontario, Canada - Pumphouse #3 metaG | ecosystem: Engineered > Solid waste > Landfill > Unclassified | place: Canada...
CCGGCGGTCAGGAGAAGATCGAAAAAGTAAAAGAAAACCTTGATCTGCAGATGGCTTCAGGAAAACACACCTACTGGACTTGGATAGATGCTATCCAGATGGCCATGCCCTTATACGCCAAGTATGCCAAAATCACAGGGGAAAGAAAATATCTGGATTATGCCATAAACAGTTATAAATGGAGTCGCGACACCTTGGCAGGGGGTCTTTTCAACAAGGAAGAGGGACTTTGGTGGAGAGACAAGGATTATGTCGCTCCTTACAAGGAAACGGATGGGAGAAACTGCTACTGGAGCCGTGGCAACGGTTGGGTCTATGCTGCATTAGTCAGGGTCTTGCAGACACTAAGAAAGAATGACAAGGATTACCAATTTCTCAAAGGGGACTATCTTCTGATGAGCAGGGCTCTGATCAAATGCCAGCGAAAAGATGGTTTCTGGAATCCTAGTCTGGTCTCATCTTCATACGAAGGCCCCGAAACATCCGGCACATCATTATTCCTTTATGGTATGAGTTGGGGTGTACAGAACGGATTACTGAAAAACAGATCTTACAGACAAGCTTGTGACAAAGCCTGGAAAGCTATTAAAAGCATCGTACATGGAAACGGTTTTATCGGCTACAGTCAGGGGACAGGCAAGGATCCTGCTGCGGGACAACCTGTCAACAGCACACATATCCCTGACTTTGAAGACTTCGGTACCGGTTGTTTCTTATTGGGCGCTGCCGGATATGCCAGACTTATCGAATACAGTCGATAAAATTCGAAAGTAATACTCGAAATGAGATAATATTCTAAAAGAGATAATATTCTAATAAAGAAAGGGAATGGAAATTAAACAACAAATCATCAAGAAGATGATTTTTCTACAACACATTACTACTGCTGTCATACTCTTTTTCATTACAACGGTAACCTTTGCACAGAATCCACAGAAGGGTAATTATGGGTACCTCTACTGTCACATGAGTGACCGTGGAGAATGGACAGCTTACGCGGTCAGCAGGGATGGCTACCACTATCAGGATATCCTCGGTGGTGATTCCATTTTCAGTTCTGCCAAACTCGCCCGTATCGAAGGAGGAACACGTGATGCCTATATTTGCAGAGACTATCATTGCAAAGGCTATCTGATGGTCACTACTGATATGTGTGTCAGAAAATCTCATGCATGGAATAATTACGGCATTGATCTGCTCAAAAGCAAGGATATGATTCACTGGACTTCTGTAACCGTTGATTTCAGAAAGTTTTCTTCTACCATTCAGAGAGTGTGGGCACCTCAGATTTTCTGGAATCCAACCTATCAGTGGGAAAATGGGGAGAAGGGCGGATATATGATATACTACTCAATCCTGGATAAGAACGTCTGCCCTTATGACCGCATGTATTACAGTTATGCTGACAAGAGTTTTACTCATATTACAGCACCTCAACTCCTATTTGACTGGGGATATGCAACGATTGATGCAGACATCAACTACTTGACAAGTGACCATCTCTATCATCTCCTTATCAAGAAAGAAGGCGGAGAACCAGGTATCTATACAACAACTTCAAAGAGTCTGACTGGTCCGTGGGAGAAACCTTCGGATAAAGACTATGTCCATTTTGAAGGGAAAAAACTGTGTGAAGGACCTTCTGCCTTTCAACTGATCGGTGACAAAACCTGGAGAGTGGCTTACATTCAATATTCCGATCGTCCTAAACATTACCGTATCTGCAAAGCTGACAAACATCTACGCAATTTCTCAGACCCGGTAGATATCCAAGGTGTTACCGGTCCTCAGCACGGATCTTTTATGAGGATTACAAAAGCGGAATACAACCGTTTGCTCAACTGGTCAAAAGATCAAAAAACACAACAGCAAAAATGATTTTACAAGAACCTTCATTATGAAAGAATGAATAAAGCCCTTTTCCAATCTCGAAAAAGGGCTTTATTTATGACTATCGAAATAGCATAAAATGGATTTTTATATCGAATTATCAGACAGGAAAAACCAATATCTGAGCTACTTCACTCTTCTTAATCAAAGCAAACCTAGGAGTTCGCTTTTCTTTCATACGCATATTCCCTATTATCTCGGATTTATTTCCGGAGAACATTCCTATAACGGTCTTCACATCTATCCAACAGAGAAAATGACGATTAATGAGTAATAAGTTTCAGACTCTTACTTTTAAATCCTTCAACAGCCACTTTCAAAAGGACTTTCCCTGGAACACGGCCGGCACGGAGAATAACCTGAGCCGTACCATTATGAAGTCTGATCTGATTCCCGGTCAGGTTCTCATCTGTGGTAATATCTCCGTTACTGACTCCTATGATTCGGGCATTCCCCTCTACAGAGAAATGAACCTCACCATCAGCGCTCCAGACACGGTTGTTTTTAGCATCCAACGCATTTACACGGACAAATTGAAGGTCCGTCCCGTCAGCATGCCAGATTTCCTGATCCGGAGAAAGTTTCAACTTCACTGCCTTTCCATACGTATTTATCCGATGGCGGGCTATAGCCTTTCCTTCTTTCAGGGCTATCGCCTCAATGTATCCGGGGTGATATTCCACATTATCCCAACGGATTCTATTACGATGATCCGGATCATTTGTATTCTTCTTTATCCCGAGACTTTTTCCATTGACAAGAAGTTCTACCTCCGGCGCATTCGTATAGGTATAAACCGTATATTTCTTCCCGAGCGTACGATTCCATTGATCAGACAATTGCTTCACCGATTCTTTTACGCCATTCCAGACTTTTCCATTGTCTTTCCTGTCTACGATACCGATATGGACAACTGGTTGATCTGTAAACATCGACTTCAGGAAATAAGCCTCAGGCTTAGGTTGAAGAGAAATATCAAATACCCCTTCGTCACTTCCTTTAGCCGGCCAGCCATGGCTCTCCCCTAAATAATCAATCATCCCCCAGTAAGCCAAGCCAATCACTTTATTGAGATTCATCTTGTAAAAGTTCGGTCCCATAGTAGAGAGATTAGCCTCACTCTGGTAAAAGATCATATTGGGGAAACGCCTGCGATCACCCGGGAAATACATATACCGGTAATTATAGGCCTGTATATCCGTAATCATTGCCAGATCACAAGGCAGCGAATCCGTCTCCCAATTACGGCCGCGCGGATGCATGGCCACCGTTACCGGACGGGTTGTGTCATAGCGATGCAGTAATGTACGCTGAAGACGATAAGCAGTAACCCCCCAGTCATTAAAAGGCAGATTCGAATAAGTCTGGAGTTCATTGCCCAAACTCCAGAAAGCGACACAAGCATGGTTGCGATCCCGTTTCACCCATTCCGGCACATCATATTGCCATAGATTCGTCCAGTCCGTACGTCCTCCGGCATACTGTTTCAACCACTTATCATAAAGTTCGTCCAGTACGACTATTCCGTATTTATCACATAAACGGTAGAAATCTTCACTATAAGGATTATGAGACGTACGAATATGATTGAACCCAAACGCCTTCAGAGTTTTAATGGTTTTCTCGATGGCACGAGGATAGGCTGCTGCGCCAAGGGAACCTAATGTAGAATGGTCTGCAATACCTTTCAAGAGTAATTTCTTACCATTGAGTTTTAACCCGAACTGAGGAGAGAATTCAAAAGTACGCACTCCGAATAATTCTTTCACTTGATCAGCTAAAGTACCGTCAGACTTATATACTGACACTTCAGCAGTATATAAGTATGGATGATCACAAGACCAGAGTTGTGGATTTGACAAAGAAATCGGAGTCAGGACATATTCCTTATCATGACGCCGTGGAGAAAAAGCCATCATGCTATCCTTCTGAGCCACCACTTTCCCAGCGGCATCCAGAATGCGCACCTGGATTTTACCGGTTCTCTGCTTACTCTCTCGGCATATCTCTGCCGTAATATTTACCAGTCGGTTATCCTTTGTCGTAATATGCAGAGGGTGACGGACAAAATACAACTGAGAATCGGTCAGCAGTAAATGAACGTCACGGTATAGCCCTCCTCCGGTATACCAACGGGAATTATTCGGTCCCATGGTATTGGCAGTCACGATGATTTCATTATCTGAACCATATTTTACCTTATTCGTAATGTCAATACCAAAACCTACATATCCATAGTCTGTACCACCGATTCGTACTCCATTCAGGTAAACATCACCAACCAGCATGATTCCCCCGAAATCAAGTTCAAGCCGGCGTCCCTTCCATTCGGCAGGCACATAAAGAACCTTCCTGTAAGCGCCGACACCCATTTCCTTAAAAGCACGGGCTGACAGACGGCTTTTCACATTGGCAGCCTGATCACTAAAGTCCGGTCGTTCTCCGGGGGCAGGTTTGACCCAAGGTTGAGAAATCTGAAAATCATGAGGCAAATCAACATTCTGAACTTCTGCCGAGTGGAAATTGATTTGCGCGGGACGTGTATCCGCCTTGACCATCCTAAACTGCCAGCCAAAATCAAGATTCAATGTATCACGCTGTGCTTTTACCGTCAAAGCAAAAGAAAGAATCGCTATGGAAAATAATATTTTTTTCATGTATATGAAGTAAAGGTAAATTCCGAATTAAAAGAACTTTTTAAGAAAACAGCCTACATCAATTTCCTGCAGGTTTGACCAAATCTATCATCGGAGCAGGATACCACTTATAGGTTTTCCAATTATCAGGATGAGCGGGATCAAAATCTTTCCAGTCCTTGCGGAGATATTCAACCATAGGCAGATGATTTTCTTTCATACCCATTATCACCATCTTAGCTACCTCATAAGCTCCGTATGGATTGAAATGTGTATTGTCTGCAAGAGCCTTGGTCTGCCCAGGAAAAGTATTGGCAGGATATTGTACCAAAGCACGCTTACTATCTTCGAATCCCAAAGACTCAAAGAAAGTCCGAGTCATATAATGAAGTTCGATCAGAGGAACACCTTCACGTTTTGCCGCAACACGCATTGCCTCCGGATAATCTCCATGAGTTTCACGAATATGCGTATTATGATCTTTCCAGAACCGGCGTTCAGTAGGTGTGATAAAAACGATATTTCCACCGGCCTTGCGCACCTTATCAATAAATATCTTCAAGGCATAACTGAAATTATACCAGGCTCCCGCACCCGGTCCGTGTTCTTTTTGATCATTATGTCCGAATTCACAAAAGACCCAATCTCCTTTCTTCATCATCGTAAGGATCTTATCCAGACGGTTCTGATGCAGAAAAGAAGTTGCAGTCAGTCCACTTTCAGCATGATTGGAAATTGCTATCTGATCATTGAACCACCGCGGAGCCATCTGTCCCCAACTCGTCCAAGGCTCTTTTGCCTGATCTACCACAGTTGAATTTCCACAAAGGAATAGCGTTGTAACAGCGGTATCCGGTACGATAGTGATTCTCTTCACAGCAGGAGCAGGACCGTTGAACTCCAACGTCAGTTTGTTATCCCAGTCTAAAGAACCATGCTCACGCTGATTTAATCTTACCTGTTCCTTATCGGAAATATATGGAGAACGCTTATTCACAATAAAAGAGAAGATCTTAAACTTACCTTTTGCAGTAGGCGTGTTTTCCAGAAACAACCGGCGACTTTCAGCTCGAACCACCGTTTGTGCGACTCTGTGTCTGCTCCCCAGAATAACTGTCACCTTATAATTGCCATCAGGAACCTTAACCGAGAAAAAGAAAGGTTTCGTAGATTTTCTGTTCGGAGCAGGCATGATATCATATCCATAACCTCCCGCATCCGAATAGACAGGTTGTGGTTTGGTCATGTCAAAAGTTTGACCGTACCCCGCCAATGTTGTCAGAAATGCAACTAATAATATTGATACTTTCTTCATTTTACAAATAGATTGTTATTTACCGGGTTGTAAGGTCTTCTTGAATCGTAGATATTATTTATGCTCAATATTACTCTAAAATAAATTTCACCCCTACTTGTAAGAGAGCAATGTAAAGTTGCTCTCTTATAGAACAGAATTGTTAATACCCGGATATGTTATATAGATTTGGAACGATTCAGATTTCTTATTTCAGATATTTGGCTAAAGGGCTCTTGATTTCCTTTAATCCTTCAGCTACATCCTTTGCATTTAACCTGGCGCCGGACAAACTGTTATGAGTATGGTCGTGGTTGTAATATTTTGACGCTTTAGCCTTATTGCCACAGTGCTTATCCAACCAATCAGCTGTAATATCATGCAGATCGACAAATTCCACACCCGTTGCCCGGACCACCTCTCGATACCATTTACCGTAGGTATCATTACGACGTTCTATCTTTCCATCTTTCCACTCATTACGGGGTGTGAGCGAAACGAGTACAGGAGTAGCCCCTTTCTCGCGGACATCATCAATAAACTTCTTCAGATACCATCCGAAACTGTACACGACTTCGTAATGTCCGTTACGGGCAGACCTATAGATATGATCCGTATCCTGTGCACAGGCAATCACTCCTCGCTCTTTATCATGGTCAATAGGCCCGATATCATTGTGACCAAACTGAATAAGTACGAAATCTCCAGGTTGAAGGCTATTATAAACCCGGTCCCAACGACCTTCATTTAAGAAGGTGCGTGTAGAACTACCGGCCTTGGCAGCATTGAAACAAGTGATTTTCTTCTTGTCAAAGACCGTATAGGCTTGAGAGCCCCAGCCCCACATGCCTTTCTTATCTTTATCCATGTTCTTTACAGTACTGTCCCCGGTAATCCAAACTACAGGCTTTCCCTTCTCACGCTTTACCGGTTCTGTAGGCAAGGTAACAGAAAGCATCATCTTCTGCAGAGGTCTTAAAGCAGGATTAGGACTATCGGCAATACCTTCTGCTGCACTGCGGGCATTCATCATCGCGCCGAACCTGCTGCTATGGATGTGGTCAACATAGAACATATATTTCTCTTTCCAGTGACTATAACGATCCAGTTTCTCCCCAGAAATCTCATTCAAATCAATAAAAGGCACTCCATAGGTCGCAGCCACTTCTTCCAACCACTGCGTATGGATTTTTCTGACGATTTTCCCGGTTTTCGGATCATACGCATCACGGGGAGTCAGAGACATCAGTATAGGATTACCTCCCCGTAGACGGATGTCCCGGATAAACTTCCTCATATATTCGCCATAGGTAAAGACGGTCTCATGAACTCCGGTCTCTTTAATGACCACTTGGAGAGAGTCCATGCCAGTACCCGGGATACTGGCCCGTGCACGTCCCCTGTCATAAGGGCCGTTGTCATTATGTCCGATAGAGATTATCACCCAGTCACCGGGACGGATCGCATCTCTCACGGGAGCCCATAACTTATTATAATAGGTACGGCTACTCATGCCTCCCAAGGCCTGATTCTCTACTGTTATTTTGTGAGGGTCAAAGAAAATATGCTCATAGTATCCCCATCCCCACTGACCATTGTGACCATCTCCCAAGGTTCCATTACGCATCGTAGAATTACCAATCAAAAAAAGGACCGGATGATTATTTATTCTACTGGAGCCGGGAACAGGACGAGCGGTCTGAGCTTTACCCAGACTATCCAGGGTCAGATCTACCACATGGTTCACATCCGCAAGAGGCGCTGGCACCTGAGCTTCCATAGTAACAGGAACAACCATTGCCAACAGGAATGCAGACAGGCAAAGCATGACAAAATTTCTTTTCATCATCAATTAGTTTTAATAGTTTATTTTTAAATAAATAGTGAGTTTTGGCCCTTCCTTTCATTCTTTATGACTCAAGCGATCTATTTTACAGGAAAGACAAAGATACAGATGGGAACGTGCTCAGATAATCATCGAACTTCCAAACATGTAAATTCCCTGCAACTCCTCCATTTTCTTGCAAAGATATAAAATAAATAAAAAGCATAAAAAGAATTCTGTTCAAAAAATATTCATTTTATTCAAATCTGCCAATTCAAATGGATCAAGCATAAATCTTTTCTTCGGAATTTCTATTCCGGCATAAGGGTTTTCCTATTCATACGACACATTCCAAACCATTTTCACATTGTGATAAAGATACTTAAACTTAAGGTAATATTCATTTTTAATTCTTATCTTTGCAAACTATTTAAACCACTGTATAAATATGATTTCTGAACGATATGTAGCAGATAGCCACCGCTACGACAACGGCATGGAATATATCCGATGCGGACACAGCGGGGTACTCCTGCCAAAAGTAAGTCTTGGATTCTGGCACAACTTCGGGAGTGTCAATTCGTATGAAAGAAGCCGCGAAATTACCCGTTTTGCATTCGACCAAGGCATCACACATTTTGACTTGGCCAATAATTACGGACCTGTTTATGGCTCTGCAGAAGAGACCATGGGACATCTCATGGATGACACGTTCCGTCCTTACCGGGATGAACTCTTTATCAGTACTAAAGCTGGATATGATATGTGGCCCGGACCATACGGCAACTGGGGATCAAGGAAATATCTCATGGCAAGTATCGACCAAAGTCTCAATCGTATGCATCTTGACTATGTGGATCTCTTTTACAGCCATCGATATGATCCGAATACGCCACTGGAAGAAACCCTTCAGGCTCTTGTAGATATTGTACGCCAAGGCAAGGCTCTATATATAGGAATCAGCCGCTGGCCGCTGAAAGCACTCCAGTTTGCTGATGAATATCTTCGTAAACGAGATGTCCCCTTACTCATCTACCAAGGACGACTTAACATACTTGACCGTGCGCCGGAGCAAGAGGGAATACTCAACTACTGTGCAGACCATGGTATCGGATTCATCTCTTTCTCTCCATTAGCACAAGGATTGCTCACCAGCCGCTACCTGAACGGAATACCTGCAGACAGCAGGATGTCACAACACAATTCTTTAGGACAGTCTGTCCTTACACCGGAACTCCTCCAGTATCTGAAAGATCTTAATGCTATCGCCGTTCAGCAAAAAGAATCTCTCGCGGATCTGGCCTTATCCTGGATACTGGCACAACATGGCGTAACATCCGTATTGATCGGAGCCAGCAGTACAGAACAGTTGAAAGACAATTTAAGGTGTGTCCATGCCCCCAGTCTTGAGGGTGTTCAGATTCCCGAATTCAAATAAGAATCTTTCACGCAATCATTTTCTATAAAAACTATTCACTATTTTGATGAAACATAGAATAAAATATATTGTCTCCTTTTTTTTACTGATTTGGGGATATTTTCTTCTGCAAAAACCTTTTTTCATACTCTGTAATGCTTTACAAGGTTATTCCATAAAAGAATACTTGGAAGTCATTCTTCATGGTGCCTCACTGGACGCCACAACTGCGGGTTACCTGACTATCATCCCTTTTATACTTACCGTTGCTTCTATTTGGTTCAAGCATCTGCCCTTCCGTAAGATACTTTTCCCATACTATATCATCATAGCATTCTTCACTTCCTTGATTTTCATCGCAGATCTGTCACTCTATGCTTTTTGGCAGTATAAAATGGATGCTTCCATATTTATATATCTGGGATCTCCCAAACAGGCCTTTGCCAGTGTGTCCACAGGATATATTCTTCTTCGTATCCTAATTATTCTTATGCTGACAGCCTTGATAACGGGATTACTTTACAAGACTACTCCTCAATATTTTCCACAAATAGACCAACACAAACGACAAACTTTCAACACCTTATGGGCACTCCCTCTAGGGGGAATTTTATTTCTGATCATTCGAGGAGGCTGGACAGTAGCCACCGCAAATGTAAGCCAGGTATATTTCAGTGGAGATCAGTTTCTTAATCAGTCTGCCATAAATCCAGACTTCAATTTACTTTGGAGTATAGGAAAGCAAAACGACTATTCAAAAGAATTCAACTTTTTCAATGAATCCAAGAGAAAAGATCTCATGACCGGGCTGTATCCCAAAGAGGATACCAACACAGAAGAAATTCTTACGACACGTCGTCCGAATGTATTAATCATTCTGATGGAAAGTTTCGGAGGAACATTCATTAAACCTTTGGGAGGAGTTCCATACGTTGCACCCCATCTAAACCAACTGACAAAAGAAGGCATTTTCTTCTCCAATTGCTACGCCAACAGTTTCCGTACAGACCGTGGCAGTGTCTGTGCTTTCAGTGGCTACCCGGGACTGCCTACTGTTTCTATCATGAAGGTACCGGCACTCAGTAAGACGATGCCTTGTATAGCAAGGTCATTCGCCAAAGCGGGATATAAGACGGACTTTCTCTATGGGGGAGATCCTAATTTCACGGATATGCAGAGTTATCTGCTTATGGGTGGCTACCAGCATATCACATCAGAAAATGATTTTACAGAAGCACAAAAGAATTACAGCAAATGGGGTGTCAACGATGCTGTAACATTCGACTATCTCTATCATCAGATTGCTCATCGTGACCCGAAGTCACATTGGTTGACGACATTCCTGACCCTTAGCAGTCATGAGCCTTTCAAAGTTCCTTATCACCGTCTGGCCGATAAAGAACTAAACGCCTTTGCCTTTACGGATGCCTGTATCGGCAAATTGATTGCCCGTCTAAAGGCTCTCCCACAATGGAAGAACTTATTAATCGTATTCCTGCCCGACCATGGTATCTATTATCCGGAAAAAGGAGAACGTAATGGCCCTCGATATTATCGGATACCTCTGATCTGGACCGGCGGAGCCGTACGCAAGCCAATGGTTATCAGTAAAATCATGAATCAGGCTGACCTTCCAGCCACCATTCTCGGACAACTTGGCCTCTCTCATCAAGACTATCCTTTCAGCCGGAATGTACTCAGTACTTCCTACATTCATCCTTTCGCCTTCTACTCTTTTGTCAATGGTTTTGGCTATTGTGACAGTACGGGTGTAAGCGTCTATGACGATGTCTCAGGAAAAGAGATAATCCCTCAGAATCGATCTGGCAAACAACGGATTGAAAAAGGAAAAGCCATCTTACAAAGTCTCTACAAGGACTTAGGGGAAAGACAAAAGAATAATCATTTGACTCATAAAAGGTAAAAATGAAAATTTAAAGAGAACATTTCCGTTACAAAATCAAATGGGCTACCGTGAATAATTCATGATAGTCCATTTTGTTTTTAGTACTCATTGTCAAACAACTCCAGCATCTCTCTTACACATAAGTTACCTTTTTATTTCAACTTCGGTTTCAACTCATCCGGCGAATCTTTCGTAAACATATTTACTTTAGGGGCCTCTTTCTCATAGAGATCGGATATCGTTTTCAAAGGAACACAAAGTGTAGGCTGGAAACGCGGACTGCTCATATAATCAAGGATAGATTTACGGAGTTGACGGGCTACCAGTCGTATATCAAGATGGTTTGAAAGGTCTATGGTGGTCATCATCAACTTGCCATTGAGCACATTAGCTTCAAAAAGCATACCGAGTTTTCTACTGACATGCCAGGTATCTATCGATTGTACAATAGGTTGATAATCCTTCGGAAACTCTGAAAGGTTCATGACCTGGGCTTTGTTTACCAATTCCCACCAGTTCAGATTCTGCCAGTTGTCTGTAGGAAACTCTGCAAAAACAGGATGATGGTTTTCTATATAAGAACCTGTAGTATGCGGAGGACGCATCTTAAACCAACTTGTATTCCAGAATACCGGAAGATAAGTCTGCTTCACATCATCACCGTATTTTATCTTTCCGGCAGCCACAAGAAGGACCTTTCCCCCCTTACGCAGGATACTAACAGCTTTTGCATCAAGCGTATCAGAAATATATACAGTCGCCGGATGCGGCAGATTTACAGGAGGATAAACCCAGAAATCCCACTGATTCTTCACCCTATTGACGGCCTTCGGATTAGAATCAGGAATACCGGTCACACAAGATACCGTCAACGTGAGTTTTGCGGGATGAGTAACTTTCGAAGGATCAAATACGACAGTTCCTAAAGGGAAGTTCTTCCCTACCGGAATATCGCAGACACGCAGAACACCTGAAGACAATGTATCTGCCCCTTCCGTAACCGTATAGAAAGTCTTGGCTTTGCGGATAGTGCCGGAATAAGCATTATACAACTCTACCGGTACATTTACCGTATCTTCTGTGGAAAACACAAATTTTCTGAAACGTGCCAGAGGAACTATCGGAGAACAGAACTCTCTCCACTCCGGTGCCGTAACGTATCCTTTCTCCTTCCAGAAGACATTCAAGGGGCCTACAAGAGCAGTCCCCTGACCACTGTAATCATTCAGTCCAAGTAAGAAGAAACCAGAATAATCCTTTGTCCTGAGATTACGTTCGATTTCGTATTTATACGCCAGCACCTGGAGTTTACCACTGGCATGAAGAAACTTTTCAGCCATGTCAGACATACCATGGTCATGAAGCAAGTCGGCAAAGATATCAAAATTCTTTGCCTTATATACACCTGTGTACTGACTACGTTCCTTCAGATCAGGGAAAGCACACCATTGTCCCTGTTCATGAGCAATAACAGGAGAATCATTCTCACCGGGTCCCTTAAAATTACGAGGATGAAGTATATCGTTAAAATAATCATCATTGCTTTGTGGCGCATGACTGGTCCAATCAAGTCCTCGGCCCCCACCCTTCACATGATAATCACTTCCGGAATCCCACGCCCAGCCTCCTCCGACCGATGCGCCACAGTAAACTCTTCTCGGATCATATCGTTTCATCTGGTTAACCCAGTTATTACACCATTTCACCCAATCACCCGCTGGTTCATTACCCGCTGCCATCATCACGAAACTAGGATGATTGCCGTATGTATCAACGATACGCTTCGTCTCAGCCATCAGATAAGTATCAATCTTCATCCCTCGTCCGAGTTTAACTCCGTGATTCGGCCAGGACGGACCTTCAGGCTGAAGATAAAAGCCGATCTGATCTGCTGCAGTAAATGCTGCTTCAGGAGGGCAATAACTATGGAAACGCATCGCATTCAGGCCATAGGCCTTGCATTTTCTAAAGATAGCCAGCCACGAATCAACATCACAAGGAGGATAACCGGTCAATGGAAAATTACAATTTTCAACCGTCCCCCGAATCCATATCGGTTGACCGTTCATATATAGCTGACGGCCTTTTATACTAATCTGACGGACCCCGAATATTACTCGAGAGGTATCTTTTCTGACCAAGACACTAAGGTGATAGACATTGGGATGGAACGCATCCCAAGACTTCAAAGAACAGGAAAGTTGATATTTTCTGGTAGATTGGCTGTCAGAGACGGAGTCTGATTGAGAATGAAGGACCTTCACCGGTTGATTATCAATAAGAAAACGTACCGATCTTTCAAAACCCTTTATCCCTTGTACAACAACCTGTAAAGAATGGCTTCGTTCATCGTACTGTCCTACACGAATCCGATCAACCGTTTTACGGTCTCTGACCAACAATTGTATTCTCCCAACAATACCATTCCAGTTGCCTTGTGTCTGATCCGTAACACTATGAGAATCTTTACCCACATCCACATTTTCTATCCCATTGTAAACCCGGACAGCAATCTGGTTCATCTTACCAAAGGATAAATATCGTGTGAGATCATACTGATGAGGCGTACTCAGGGAAAGTTGATGTCCCACCTCCTTTCCATTCACATAGACAGTTGTCTCGATATGAGGACGTTCGAGAAAGAGAATGATGCGATTTTTCTTCCAATACGCAGGAATACTGACTGACTTCCAGTACCATGCCGGACCCACATAATGCTTCGCAGGAGTCAGGAAGAACGGAAACTTTATATTTCCCGGTTGGCGGTATTTCGCCATATAGGGATTATAATAATAGCTCGAATCATACAACGAGCATGTCCACTTTGTATCTGCAGACACCTCATCACCTTTGCCATTGGTCAACATAGAACCTGGTAAAGTGATACGTTCTCCTTTTATCTTTTCCAGGCAAGAAGGATTAGAAACATCTCCAATTGAAAAGTTCCAGTAACCGGACAGATCAATTCTGTTCTGGGCATCGGCCATAAATCCGAATAAGACCCAGATCAAACAAAAAAATATTAGCTTTTTCAAAAGTCAAGAATATAAAATATGAGAAAAACTTTTAAATAGGAAAAGGCTTATAACTTATTTACCTTTCCCGAAAAATACGGACACCTTTTTCATTCCAAATGGAAAAGTTCTTCCAATGGAACACTAACCGGAGAATTATCCTTATTTGTATCCATAAGGTCTGCCATCATATTCCACCATTTCTGGGTGATAGGATCTACGCAACTGGTATCCTGAGTATTAATATCTTTATTACACTCTTGATAAGCAAACAAAAGGTTGGTTTCCTTATCCCAGAAAATACTGTAGTTGCTGACTCCTTGATTTTCTTTAATCATCTTTACCATTTCCGGCCAGATAGCGGCATGACGCTTAGCATACTCCACTTCACAACCCGGCTTCAGATACATTTTAAAAGCAAATCGTTTCATGATTGTTTGTTTTTGATATTGTCTTAGTGATTCCCTTACCTCATGTATGGGAAACATGAAGTAATCTGTATACAAAAATACTAAAAATAATTATACAATAGTAATGTTATACCGGAATTTCATTTTTTTATCCAGAATAACATAAGATAGATGAATTCCCAGTAATCACCTCTCCAGAAACACAGGAGTTGTGACATTCAATTCACGATGATTTTCATTTACCTTACTTACACCGACATTATTCCAAGCCAAGTTGTTTCCGTCTGCAACTTCACAGTATATCCTTCGTGGATCATACTGATCCATCTCTTTTATCCAATTATTCTCTTCCTTCAACGATTTCCCATGAGCTCCATTTGGAGCAATTATCATCACTAAACTCGGATGATTTCCATAAATATCAACAATACGCTTGGTCTCTTTTACAATATTCTGATTCTCAGGTATCTTCAAACTGCTGCTCCCCGTCTGACTTAACCAGGAAGGACCTTCCATTTCCAGATAAAAGCCCAGACAATCAGCAGCAGTAAAAGCAGCTTCCGGAGGACAAATCCCATGGAAACGGATGGCATTCACGCCAAACTGTTTATAATGTCTGAAGAGATCAAACCAAAAATCCACATTAGAGGAAAGAGATGTTGACAACGAGAGACCACAATCAACTACAGCTCCATGGAAAGAAACAGAATGACCATTAATATAGTATTGCCCTCCCTTGACACTAATATCACGAATACCAAAGACGGTACTTAACGTGTCTCTCTTAACTACCATACTCAACTCATAAGTATTCGGATGAGAATCATCCCATCTGTCCAGAAAACATAAAAGATGATATTCTCGCATCATCAATCCTTCCTGAGAAGGCCTGTTCTCTGCACTTAATACCTTAACAGGACTATCCTCAAGGAGAAATTTCAAGCCCTTATCAAATCCGTTGTCTCCTTGCAGAAAGACCTGAAGTGAATGCATCTGTTCGTCATACTTTCCTATCCTGACCTTCACGACGGTTTGCTTTTCTCTTGCCAGCAACTCGATTTCCCCACATACGCCATTCCAGTCATTTTGCAAAACTGACGATGCAAAGCAAGAGCTTGAATCTAATGCCAGACTTCCTATTTCATTATCGACTTTAATCGCTATTTGATTGATGCTGCCAAAGGTCAGATAAGGTGTCACATCACACTGATGAGGTAAAGAACTAAAGATAGAATGCCCTATTTCCTTTCCATTTACATAAACTGTAGTTTTAATGTGAGGACGTCCTAAAAAGAAGATGATACGTGATTTCTTCCATTCCTTGGGAACAGAAAAAGATTTCCAATACCAGACAGAGCCTATATAATTGATCTTCGGTCCAGACAAAGACGCTAATTTTATCTCTCCACGCTGGTGAGATTCAGACATAAAAGAATCATAGAAGTAACTCGAATCATTCAGCAAACCTACCCTTTTCGTATCAAGAGGAACGACACCTCCATTTCCATTTGTAAGAACAGAACCGGGCAAAGAGATTCTTGCACCCACCTTATAGATCAAGGCAGATGGATCAGATATCCTATCGGTTGTATACCACCAATAACCGGATAGATCTATTTTTTCCTGTGCGTTAGCCTTAAGGACTATCAAAACAGCACACAAAAAAAGCAAGAACCATTTTTTCATGTCTATATCATTTTAAAAACATACTCCCTGCATATTCCATTTTACAGGATTATTCTTCTATAGAATATCAACAATAAATTTATTTATTAGGTATATCTATTCTGGAATAAATCTTTTCATGGTCCATTCACGAAACATATTTGTTCGTTACTCTCCTATATTTACTCCTTACAGTGACAAATTTAATAAAAACATCTAGAATAAAGCAACATTTTTAATAGTTTTTATCTTTTTTCCTTCAAGAATGAAATAGAATTGCAATCCGCCACCCAACGATCAGAACCCATGAAAACAAATACGAAAAAAGACCGGAATATAAAATTCCGGCCTCTACTAAATCAACCATTATAGAATAAGCAACTACTGCCTAATGAAACACTTCTTCATTTTTACCATCCTGGATTCTGAATCAGATTACCTTTAGACTTGAGAATATCATCTTCTGGAATTGGGAAGAGATACATCTTATTATCCCATTCACGGTTCTGATAATCGGGACGATATGTGAAAGATCCATCATCATTCTTTGTGATCTTAAGTTCTTTTACTTTCCTAAACAAATATAACAAAAAGAATATATATGGATTCAACCTTCTATGAGCCCATTTTTAACTATTCTATCTTTGAACTCAACAATATTTTTTCTATTTTTGTAGTGGAAAAGACATAGAAACTTCTGTCAATCAAA
>Ga0172377_10003210_pt1 | contig 16759 bp, 12 predicted proteins | sample Pumphouse3metaG_FD_119749 | JGI IMG/M metagenome (GOLD analysis project Ga0172377, IMG submission 119749) | Leachate microbial communities from a municipal landfill in Southern Ontario, Canada - Pumphouse #3 metaG | ecosystem: Engineered > Solid waste > Landfill > Unclassified | place: Canada...
ATTAAAACACCCAGAAAACCAATTAACACTCGTACGGCTTTAGCTTCACGTAATGACGTTAATTCAAGGGGAGGGGTTCCTGTCAGCAGCAGACAAGCTGTCGGCGGTGGCGGGACAGCAGCAGGCACATCTGCTACCCGATCGGCTGTATACAATGACTTTAGTCGTACCGAGACATTAGCATCCACAAGAACAGCTAATACCCGTGGCGATATAACCAGAGGTACAACATCGAGCAGAAGCACTGCTACTACAGCTCGCACTAACAACCAGGCTACCCGCTCGGCGGTCAATCCTGTTAGATCTTCAGGTAATTCTTCCTACAGAAACACCACATCAACCAATCGCTCTGTTGGAACCAGTACCAGGCAGTCTACAACAAGAAGCACTTCCACCACAAACAGTAGCCGAACCAGTACAATCAGCACTCCTTCTTCAAGAAGCTCCAGCCGCTCAACTGTAAGTCCTTCTTCTACCAGAAGTTCAAGCAGCAGTTCGGGCACCAGTGTCAGATCCGGATCGAGCAGCAGCAGCAATACAAGAAGCAGCGTGTCAACACCAAGCTCATCATCGTCTTCATCATCGTATTCTGCTCCCAGTAGCTCTTACTCCTCAGGAAGTAGTAGTTCAGCAAGGAGCAGCTCGGGAGTAAGCTCCTCCGGACGTAGTTCTTCAGGCAGTTCTGGTCGTCGCTAAACATTTGAGAAATGAAAAAAACAATAGTTGCAGTTTGCCTGTTTTCAGCGGTAAATATATGCGCCCAGGAAGCCTTTGATGCTTTAAGGTATTCACAATCAGAAGTAAACGGAACAGCACGCTCCATTGGTATGGCAAATGCATTTGGTGCCCTGGGGGGAGATCTCACCTCCATAGGAATCAATCCTGCGGGAATTGCAGTTTATCGCAGTTCAGAAATAAGCTTCAGTCCGGTGTTGAGTATTGCCAACCTGAATTCCGATTTCAAAGGCACTGAAGGCTCTGATTCCAAAGTGGGTTTTGGCACCAACAACTTTGGTGTGGTAGGTTCATACAGGACATACGATGAGTCTAAAGTGGCTAACTATAACTTTGGCGTTAGTTACAACCGGCTGAAGAATTTCAAACGTAATATTAATGTGATGGGGGTTAACCGCCCCATATCTTTGCTGGACAACCTCAGTCCTTACAGCACGCTCGAGAATATGGCCTACGAAACCTATTTGCTGGACGACAACTATAACCCGGTTCTTTTGGAGGGAGAATTATTGGACAACGAACAATATGCCATTGAAAAGGGCAGCATAGGCGAATGGAATTTCAGCATGGGTTTAAACTATAACCATTTCCTTTATCTGGGTGCCTCTTTGGGTGTTCAATCGGTTAATTATGAATTGGACACTTACTACAAAGAATTTTTTGACGGAGGTGGGAGCATGGAATTGGTTAATTGGTTAAAAACCAGTGGTACAGGCATCAACGGAAAAATTGGAATCATACTTCGCCCCATACCCGAATTAAGATTGGGCTTTTCCTATCATACTCCCACATATTACTCGCTCAGAGACGATTACGATGCCTATTTAAGTTCCTACGGAATGCCTGATGACAATGGCGATGTAGAAGACAGAACCATATATATTTCGGAAAACGAACCTGATCCGGTTTATTACCAACTGGAAACCCCGCAACTTATCGTGATTAGTGCCGCTGCCCAATTGGGACAAGTTGGTCTGTTCAGTGTAGACTACGAAATTGTCGATTACCGGAAAATTCGTATGCGCAACAGCAGTGGCTATCCCTTTACTGACGTAAACAGTGATATTAATTCTTACTTCAGACTGGGATACAACCTTCGCCTGGGCTCCGAGATCCGTCTCAACAAACAATTCAGCCTCAGGGCTGGTTATGCATTTTATCAGTCACCTGTGGCTAACCATATTGAAAGAAACAATAATCCTATCTATACCCCTTCAACTGCACCTCAATACTTTATCGAAAAGGATGCCCATTCGGCTTCCCTGGGTTTTGGATATAGAGTAGGAGCCTTCTTTTTTGACATGGCTGTTCTTGAGCAATTCAGAACGGAACATTTCTATCCCTACTACAACTGGGGCGGAGCAGGTGAATACGCCAATCTCAAAACCAACACTACCAATATAGTTTGCAGTTTGGGAGTTAAATTCTAAGTTCTCAGGGGCTTAAGTTCTATAACTCTTTAAGCCTTTGCTCCAAGCGAAATAATTCATCACGATATTGCGCAGCTTCCAGAAAATCCATTTTCCCGGAGGCTGCGTACATTAATTTACGGGTGTTTTCTATCAATTTTTGCAGCTGGGGACGACCCATATAGCGTATGACGGGATCGGTCAGGATATTAATGTCTTCGGGTTCTATATAATAAGTTTTTGTCTGATCCTGACTTTCAGCTGCTCTGTTCACAAACACGGAGTAATTTTCTTTGTGGATAGCTGTGGGGACGATGTTGTTTAGTCTGTTGTACTCTTCTTGTTTTTTTCTGCGGCGTTGGGTTTCTTCCAGGGTCAAACGCATACTTTCTGTTGTTTTATCGGCATATAAAATTACTTTGCCATTAATGTGACGTGCAGCCCTGCCGGCTGTCTGAGTCAGGGATCGGTGATTGCGCAAAAAACCTTCTTTATCGGCATCCAAAATGGCCACTAATGAAACTTCGGGTAAATCCAGACCTTCACGCAATAAATTAACCCCGATCAGCACGTTAAATATCCCCTTTCGCAGCTTTTCCATAATGTTCACCCTTTCCAGGGTTTCTACGTCGGAATGGATGTATTCACAAAGAACCCCCTGCTGCTTAAGGTATGCCGATAATTCTTCTGCCATGCGCTTGGTTAAGGTTGTTATCAGAGTTCGTTCATTGCTTTCTACTCTCAGTCGGATTTCTTCCATTAAGTCATCCACCTGATGTTTACTGGGACGTACTTCCATCAAGGGATCCAGGAGCCCGGTGGGACGAATCAGCTGCTCTACAATGAGTCCGCCTGATTTCTCCAGTTCGTAATCGGCAGGCGTCGCACTCACATAAACGACCTGTGAAGTCATGGCTTCAAATTCATCAAAACGCAAAGGCCGGTTGTCCATGGCGGCCGGAAGTCTGAAACCGTATTCGACCAGGTTTTGTTTGCGGGCATGATCTCCTCCCCACATAGCTCTGATTTGAGGTATGGTAACATGACTTTCGTCAATAACCATTAAAAAGTCTTCCGGGAAAAAATCCAGCAGGCAGAAGGGGCGCATACCCGGCTCCCGGCCGTCGAAATAGCGGGAATAATTTTCAATTCCTGAACAATGCCCCAGTTCCCTTATCATCTCAAGGTCGTAACTGACTCTTTCCTGCAGGCGTTTTGCTTCGTAGGCTTTATCAATTGACTGGAAAAAAGACACCTGGGCTGCCAGATCAAGTTCTATCTGCCGTATGGCCTCAGCCTGACGTTCCTTGGTGGTTACAAACAAGTTGGCAGGATAGATATCGAAACTATCAAATTCAGCCAGTCTTTTGCCTGTAAGGGAATCAATTTGTTCTATGGCTTCAATTTCTTCACCCCAAAAAATTACCCGTATTACCCTATCCGAATAGGCCAGAAAAATATCCACATTATCGCCTTTGACTCTGAAGTTCGCTCGCCCCGGGCCTATATCGTTCCTGGAATAAAGACTGTCGACCAGCCTGCGCAAAAAAACATTGCGGCTTAGAGCTTGTCCTTTTTGGATGCGTTGGATGTTGTTGTGGAAATCTACAGGATTGCCCATGCCAAACAAACAGGATACGGAGGAAACAACCAAAACATCTCTTCTGCCGGACAATAAGGAAGAAGTGGCCGAGAGCCTCAATTTCTCAATTTCATCGTTAATGGCCAGATCTTTCTCAATATAAGTATCGCTGTGAGGTAAATACGCTTCGGGTTGGTAATAATCGTAGTAGGAAACAAAATATTCTACTGCATTGTCAGGGAAAAAGCTTTTGAATTCTCCGTACAATTGAGCTGCCAGAGTTTTGTTGTGGCTTAATACCAGGGTAGGCCGTTGAACTTGCTCCACTACATTGGCCATCGTAAAAGTTTTACCCGATCCGGTTACTCCTAGCAGGGTCTGGTGAGGAAGTCCCTGCCTAAGACCTTCTGTTAGTAATTGTATGGCTTCGGGTTGATCTCCGGTGGGTTGATAGCTTGAAACAAGTTTAAACATGAGAGAAGAAAATAATCTGCAAAAATAGACATTTTTTAATGCTTTGCGAAATCCTGAACTCCGGGCTTTTAAAATTTTCAGAATACAAAAAAATATTGTTCCTTCGCAAAATTATTGGCCAAAAGGCTGATTCCTGGCTGGTATTGAATAAAATTACACAATTCTTGCAGAATCAGCCTCTCCCTTTATTTTTTATCTATATGATTTGGAATGAAAGCTATGAATGCCTGAGCCGTAAAGAAATGCTGGAGCTGCAGGGCAAACGTTTACGCAACACGGTTGAGCGCGTTTATCACAATTCTCCTTTTTACAGGAACAAAATGCAAGAGCTCGGTCTAAGCCCCGAGGAGATAGAATCGGTCGAAGACCTGGTGAAATTACCCTTTACGGTAAAAAATGATCTTAGGGACCAGTATCCTTTCGGTCTGTTTTCCTCGCCCATGTCCGAGATTGTACGTTTACACGCTTCTTCGGGCACAACCGGCAAACCGATAGTTGGAGGTTACACGCGCAAAGACCTGAACATCTGGTCCGAGGTAATGGCCAGAACCTTTTCGGCCGGAAATTGCGATCGCAGCGATATATTTCAGATTGCCTACGGTTACGGCCTGTTCACTGGTGGCCTGGGAGCTCATTCCGGTGCTGAACGAATAGGTGCGTCGGTTATCCCCATTTCCTCGGGCAACACCGAGAAACAGATTCAGCTTATGACTGATTTCGGGACAACTGCTTTGTGTTGCACTCCCTCATATGCACTATACCTGGCCGAGATGATCAAAAAAATGGGGGTAGAAAGTAAATTAAAATTAAAAGCCGGTTTTTTTGGGGCTGAACCCTGGACTGACGGTATGCGCAAAGAACTCGAAAACAAGTTATCCATCAAAGCATTTGATATCTTTGGACTGACCGAAATTATCGGACCAGGAGTCGCCTTCAATTGCAGTGAACAAAACGGATTGCATTTTAACGAAGATCATTTTATTCCCGAAATAATTGATCCTCATACCCTTAAACCGCTTCCTCCCGGTGAAGTGGGAGAGTTGGTAATAACCACAATAACCAAAGAGGGTATGCCGATACTTCGTTACCGAACCAAAGACCTCACCAGCCTCAATTACGAAACATGTCAGTGTGGTCGTACTCTGGTTCGTATGGACAAAATCCGGGGACGCAGCGACGATATGTTGATTATTCGTGGTGTCAATGTATTTCCCTCGCAGGTGGAAAGTGTTCTACTGGAATTTTCCGAAGCTGCCCCGCATTATCATCTGTTTGTGGACAGAATTAACAATACCGATGTTTTTGAAATTCACGTAGAAGTACGCCCGGAATTTTTCAGCGATCACTTAAGTCAGATGCTGGATCTAAAAAAAAGAATAGCTCATCGCTTACAAAGCGTCCTGGGCATTTCGGCCGAAATCAAACTGGTCGAACCCCGCTCCATAGAACGTTCTACCGGCAAAGCCAAACGGGTGACCGATAAAAGAAATATTTACAAGCAGGTATAAGCTATTAAAGCCTACAACTATGATGTTAATTAAGCAATTATCCATTTTCCTGGAAAACAAAACAGGTCGCCTTACCGAAGTTACCGATTTACTGGGCGAAGCCGGTATTAATTTATCGGCCTTTACTATTGCCGAAAGTTCCGATTTTGGTATTATGCGTGTTATTGTATCCGAGCCGGACAAAGCCAAACAAATCCTGTCACAAAAAGGTATAGCCGTCTCGCTGACCGATGTTATCTGTCTGCAATGCCCCAATACGCCGGGGGCCTTGAACAAGACTTTACAGTTGTTGTCTGCCGGCGGAATTGCAGTAGAGTATATGTATGCCTTTGCCATCAATGAATTTGCTCAGGTCATTATCCGGCCGGATAAAATTGAAGAATGCATAAGTATTCTGCAGGACAACCATTATGATCTAATTAAAGCCGATGATTTTTACGCATTTAAAGATAAGTAAAAAACAAGCTTGCATTTTTATTATTGAAGAATCCTGAGTATATTTGCAGGCTTTTTTCAGTAGAAGGTCTCAGCTATAGAATGAAAACAAAATTCCCGTTAATTCTCTTGATTATATTTAGCCTCGTCTCTTGCAGCGAATATCAGAAACTCCTCAAGAGTGATGATTACGAAACTAAGTGGCAAAAGGCCAATGAGTTTTATGAGCAGGGGAAATATTCAAAAGTGATTGAGTTGATGGAAGAGCTCAAAACCATTTACAAGGGAACCGAAAGAGCAGAACAAGCCTTGTATATGCTGGGCAATGCCTATTTCCAAAGCAAAGATTATTTCTCGGCTACTCATCAATATCAGCTGTATTACAAAACTTTTCCCAACGGTACTTTTGTAGAAGACTGTCGCTTTATGTCAGGCAAAGCTGCCTATCTGAACGCTCCCGATCCCCGGCTCTCACAGGAAGGAACTATTCAGGCCCTGGATGAACTCAGCGTGTTTCTGGAATACTATCCACAAAGCGACCGCAGAGCTGAAGTAGAAATCATGCTAAATGACCTGATGGAGAAATTGGCCTACAAAGCATTGTTAAACTGCCAGTTATATTATGATCTGGGCAATTACATGGGAAATAATTACGAATCTTGTATAGTAACGGCCACATTGGCTTTGCAAGACTTTCCAAGCTCCCGTTACAGAGTTGATTTGGCCTTTCTCGTTTTGAAATCGCGCTTCGCCTACGCTCAAAACAGTTATGACTACCTCAAAGAAGAACGCTTCCGCCAGGTAGTTGATGAGTATTACAGTTTTGTAAACGAATTTCCGCAAAGTAAGTATCAAAAAGAAGCTGAACAATTGTTTGAAACAGCAAAAAAATTTATAAAATAAAAGAGCAAAATAATATGGACTACAAAAAAACGCTTGCACCAACAAGCACACAAACCCGTGATTTAAACACCTTGTACAGCGAGGATGGCAATATTTACGAAAGTGTTGTTGTTATTGCCAAAAGAGCGAATCAGATCAGTGTGGAAATGAAAGTGGAGCTCAAAAGCAAATTAGAGGAATTTGCGACTTATCCCGACAATCAGGAAGAAGTCTCCGAAAACAGGGAACAAATTGAGATCTCACGTTTTTACGAGAAATTACCCAAACCCACTTTGATTGCTACTCAGGAATTTCTGGAAGACAAGGTTTATTTCCGGAATCCTCTCAAGGAAAAATCAAAAAAATAAAGCATGATTCAGCGCATTCAAAGCTTGTATCTTCTTACGGCAAGTATCTTGTTGGCGCTTGCCCTTTTTATGCCCTGGATTAGCTTCTTCGGACAGGAAGGAGAATTGTATCAACTCAAAGCCTTTCAGGTGGAACAAATCTTAGGCCAGGGAGCTCAGGCTTTTTCTTTTTGGGCTCTGGGAGCCTTGCTGATAATTGCAGCCGCACTTTCTTTTGTTGGGATTTTCTTATTCAAAAACAGGCCATTACAAAGCCGTTTTTGCATATTTAATGCTATTCTGCTGATTGGTTTTTATCTGGTATTTTTGATTTTTATGCTCTATGCCCGTAAAAGTCTGGATGCGAGCCTGGGTTTAAACTTTGGATTAGCTTTACCTCTGATAGCATTAATTTTGAACTTCATGGCCTTGCAGGCCATTAACAAGGACGAAGCTTTGGTGCAAAGCTATCATCGACTTAGGTAATCATCGTAAGTGCCAGGGCTAATCAACGCAAGCGAAAATAGTACATCAGGTTTAATGATATCTGCTGCAGGCTGGACGTCACAAAATCGTCTGTAACAGCATTGGAAAAAATATCGGATAAACCGTAATAATAGCGAGCTTCAAGACCAATGCTTTGTCTTTTTAGCTTTATATTAAAACCGACTCCTCCCAAAACTCCCCATTGAAAAGGCTGCTCCAGAGCTTTACCATGATAGCCGTAGATTTGATCACTATCCAGGTATTCTTTTTCGGACAAAAAGAAACTGAACTTGGGACCCAAATTCAGGTAAAAGCTTAATGCTTTGGAACCAATGCGGGCATGCATTAAAAATGGCAATTCCAGAAAGGCCATTTCTCTGCGGTATGTATTGTTTGAACCATAACCAAAATCGTCTTTCCAGCCGCTTTGAAAATAATTCAGTTCGGCCTGTATTCCGAAGTGTTTTTCATTAATGTAACGCAGACTCAGGCCCGTATTGGCGGCAAAGAGATAGGTTTTGTCCACGTATTGGGGAACCAGGCTAATACTGGACATAGTTGCACCAGCTGTGGCACCCAAATATAATTCTGGGCTAAAGTTTTTATTTTGGGCTGCAAGATTATGACTTAAAAGCGGCAGCAATAAGCCAAGGCAACAAATAAGGCGGATAGATTTCATTTAGCGGGGCAATGCTCTTGATAATATTTTGCGGTTGGGCTTGTAATTAATGATAAACAAATGCCGGTTGTATTTTCCGCTACGCTCTCCGGTTTGAACAAAATCAAAACCATGTTGTAAACTTTCGGTTTTCCAATCGGATCCTGAAATTTTGGGCACAAAATACATCATTATATCATATCCCATCAAGGCATAGCGGGGATAAGTATTCAAAAGATCCTTGCCAAACTCATAGGCATAGCTCTTTTGAAATTCCTTTAATTTTTCCTCTTGAAAATCAGCGTAATAATTACTGTAAATATGGGTGTTCAACTGGTACAACTGTGGTAGATTGTTTTTACTCAAGGCCAGCCATTCCGGATAGCCCAGGAGGGTAATGCTGGCTTTAGACTGAATATTGGCCGCAGAACCTACCAAAGTTATAACCCTGTTGCTTTCGGTCAAAGGAAAGGGAGCAGGAATAATCAGGTTCTCTTTGTCCAAACTCAAAAAACGGGCTATAGTATCAGGGAAACTATAGGCTATGTTCAAAGCTGGTTTGTTATCGGTCAATTCTCTGTATGGAATTCCTTGGTGGTCTAAGCTAATTTTGATGCTGTCAAACAACTCCCGTCGTTCATCCAAAGACTCACGGTCGGTGCGGATAAACAGGATGTTTTTGCCGGCATATAAGGAAGTGTCCAGTTCCAGCAGAGCCTGGTGATTCAAAGACTGGGGAGGATTGATCTGATAGATGTAGGGATTGTATTCGGTTTCCGGAATCCGGGAACTGAAAGGTAAAATCAGGTATTTTTTTTCGCGGGCAGACCAATCGGACAAAAACATCATTTGTTCGGGGTTAACTGCGGCAATTACATAATTGGCTCTGTCCATCCAAGACGAAGACAAAACCATTCTGAGCGATTCTACCGTATTGCCCGTATCAAATACAGATAAATCAAAAGAGAAATTGAGTTGTTTCAGGCTGTCCGCCGCGAGGAGCATGCCTTCGTAAAATTCCACATAGCGTTCAATGGAATTTACGGTGGTATCATCCAGCATAAAAGGTAAAAGCAAGGCAATATTTGGCTTGCGAAATACTTTCGGGCTAAAATCTTCTGTGGGTTCCTGCTCCTTACTATCGGGTTTGGTATGCACTTTATGCTTTTTGACGGGTATCATAAGCAAAGAGCCTCTGGATAACCTGTCGGGCACATTCGGATTGTGTTGTCGAATTTCATCGACACCCACTCCAACTCTTTTGGCAATATCGCTTAGATTTTCCCTCCATTTTTCGACGGTATAAAACTCGTATTCCCATTTTTCAAACAGCACAGAGGAGCTTGAAGCAGCTACCGACAAAGAATCCCTGGTCGGCATGATGGGTTCGGGCAGGTTTTTTTCGGGGGAATCAGCCTGATTTTTAGCGGGATCAATTTCGTTGCCGGGCTTGAAAGTCTTTAATGGGATAATCAGGATTTGTCCTGTTTTGAGTCCTTCCACCAAAAAAGGATTCATGGCAATGATCTCTTCCTGGCTGACATTAAAGCGCCGGCTCAAACTATACAAGGTTTCAGAAGGCTGCACCTCGTACTTATAATACTCTTTGTCAAACAATTTGATTACCGGAATATCATTTAACTGTGCTTCTGCAGACAGACTAAAACAAATCAGGCAGACAAATAAGGCAATTATTGGACGAAACTTCATCAGTGTTGGTTTTGCTTAGCTAAAGTGCCGGGGCCTATCGGGGCAAGGGCACAAATCCAAAGCGCAAATGTAGCCAAAATCTGTCGTTTTACAAATCAGAACTTATGAATGCAACTCAGGTTCATTTGCAAGCTGAGTAATTTTAGTTTTTGATTAATTATAGCTATCTTTGTCCACTTTTTCAAGAGGCTCCGACATGTATCGAAAGGGATTACTGAAGTATTTGGTTTTTACTTTTATCTTTATCTTCAACCAGTCTGCAGATGCAGCATTCACGGCTGTTGGGGGATTGAACGGCCAAGCTTACGAATACATTCCGGCTGCTGCTACAGGCCTGGAAAAGGTCTTTATCTTTAACGGGCTTCAACAGGCAGAATTACGTTACAACACAGAAGATCCGATTAACTGGAACTGGTATCGCTACCAGACCGGGGCCGAAGATGCCCAGGCTGTTCCTGCAGCTGATGTCACCGTGGAAAGCGGGGCTACAGTATTAAAGAATCCAGGTGCATACGGCTATTATGTGACCAAAGGAGATCAAATAAAGGCTCTTTATATCATTGATTATTCGGCTCATACATTGAATTATACAAGGCTCAGTACCGTTGACAATGCCGAAGATATCTGCAGCAGTCTGCAGCTCGTGGTCGAAGGCACACAGGAAGACCTGGTGTATTATGCCCTGAGCGGAAGCCCTGCACGAAAAACTGTAGACAGAATTCACAGCCTTAGTTGGACAGATCTGGAATGGGACGAGGAGAAAGAGCAATATTTACTTATTGATAAAAACACCAGTAAAGAAGGCTTTTTGTCGGGATTTATTGTTGATGCACCTTTGCAAAATACCCGATTCAGACTGGAAGGCGATCAGTTTGCCGACTATTTTGGGCTAAACGCACAAAATATTGAAAAAGATTACCAGGCCGTTCATGTTAGCACACATGCCAAAGCTGTACCAGAAGAAAAAGAGCGTGCCGATAACGAACTCGGAACAGGCTCAGCCGGATCACTTACCGGCTCAGCCCCCTTCAAACTGGATTTTTACAGTCATGTGAATCCGGCAAGCCGCTATACCGAATGGTATATTTACACCACTCCCGGTTCAAGGGAGGAATACCTGCGCCGCACCGAAACCGACATCAATTACACCTTTAATCAGGCCGGCAGTTTTGAAGTTAAATTAATAGCCAGCAATAGCGTTTGCAAAGATTCAGCAATTTTCACTATCCGGGTTACGGAGTCTTCGCTGGATTGTCCCAATTTTTTCAGTCCCCGTTCTACTCCGGGTGACAACGACGAATTCAAGGTGGCTTACCAGTCTCTGATTAAATTTCAGGGGCGCATTCTGAACCGCTGGGGCAATGTGCTGTTTGAATGGACAGATCCTTCCCTGGGTTGGGATGGTACTTACAAAGGTAAAGCAGTATCTCCCGGCGTGTATTTTTACATCATCAGTGCTACCGGATCGGATGGTATAGAATACCGGAAAAAAGGAGACATAAATTTATTGGAATAATGAGATTGATCAAGTATTTTATAAGCATAGTTTTTTTATTACAAACAAGCCTGTTTTCGATAGCTCAAAGCATTTTGCCCCAGGCTATGATACATCCCATAGACCTTCCTCTCAGAACCGAGTTCTGCGGTGAACGCATAGACCTGAAGCGCTGGGATCTGAGGGAACGTTTTGACAGAGAGCTGTTGGCGATGAATTACATGCATTCCTCATCCATTCAGCTTATCAAAAAAGCCAACCGGATTTTCCCCCTCATTGAGCCGATACTCAAAGCCAATAATATTCCTGATGATATCAAATACCTGGCATGCATCGAAAGTAATCTCAATCCCCGAGCCTTGTCACCGGCAGGAGCAGCCGGCCTCTGGCAATTCATGCCCGAAACAGCCCGTGAATACGGCCTTCAGGTTGATGATCAGGTGGACGAGCGTTATCACATCGAAAAGGCCACTGTGGCTGCCTGTAAGTACCTTAACGATGCCTACCGGAGATTTGGCAACTGGAGCACGGTAGCTGCTGCCTACAATGCCGGAATGAGTCGTATAGCAAACGAATTGAAGAGGCAGGGAGTTGACAATGCCCTGGATTTATTTTTAAATGAAGAAACTTCACGTTATGTATTCCGTGTTATGGCCGCCAAAGATTTTATGGAAAATCCGGCCAAGTATGGTTTTGTATTTTCAGCAGAATATTTGTACATGCCCCTGCAATACAATTACGTCAGTATACACAAATCCATAGGCGACTGGGTGGAGTTTGCCAAAGAACATGGCTTAACTTACCTGCAATTCAAAGAAGCCAATCCCTGGCTGCGAGATCGCAAATTAAACAATCCAAGAGGAAAAATTTACAACATTGCCATTCCCATGGAATCTTCTCAGTATTTTGATGTCAAGAATCTCTATATTCATCAAAAGAACTGGGTCAAAAACAAGTAATCGCTTTACAAAGCAAAATGAGCAAGGCATCAAAAGGTCATATTTGTGTATATGGAGCGCGGGAACACAATCTTAAAAACATTGATGTAAAGATTCCCCGCAACAGCCTGACCGTGATTACCGGGCTGAGTGGGAGCGGTAAATCCTCACTGGCTTTTGATACTATTTTTGCCGAAGGTCAACGCCGCTATATTGAGACTTTTTCGGCCTATGCCCGTAACTTCCTTGGTAACCGCGAACGACCCGACGTCGACAAGATAACCGGACTGAGCCCGGTCATTTCCATAGAACAAAAAACCACCAACAAAAATCCCCGTTCCACCGTAGGTACTCAGACAGAAATTTACGATTACCTCCGTTTGCTATACGCCAGAGCAGGAGAGGCTTATTCCTACCTGAGCGGTGAAAAGATGGTTAAATACACCGAAGAACAAGTGCTGGAGCTGATTTTGGAAAAGTACGACAACAAAGCCATTTATTTGTTGGCTCCTGCAGTGCGTTCCCGCAAAGGCCATTACAAGGAATTGTTTGAATCACTGCGAAAGAAAGGCTATTTAAATGTACGTGTTGACGGAGATTTTCAGGAAATTATCCCCGGTATGAAACTGGACCGTTACAAGAATCACGACGTTGAGGTGCTCATAGACAAGCTGATCGTTTCTGCAAACGATAGCAGCCGACTCAAAAAAAGCCTGCAGGTCGCATTCAAACAAGGCAATGGACTGATTATAATTTTTGACAAAAGTCAACAAGAGCTCAGGCATTACAGCAGTCAACTGATGTGTCCGGTAACCGGTTTGTCATACAGCGAGCCCGCTCCTCATTCTTTTTCGTTCAATTCTCCCCAGGGAGCCTGTCCGCGTTGTAAGGGTCTGGGATTTATCAATCAGGTCGACTTCAACAAAATAATACCCGACGACAGCAAGTCCATCTACGAAGGAGGTATCGTAGCCCTTGGAAAATACCGAAACAGCATGTTGTTTTGGCAAATCGAAGCTTTGGGCAAAAAACACGGATTTCAGCTCAAAACAGCCATCAGGGATATTTCCTCCGAAGCAATGGAAGAGATTCTGAATGGTTGCGAAGAAATACTGCCCATCAAAAACACCTCTCTGGGTCTGTATAATTACAATGTGCATTACGAAGGTGTTATTAAATACATACAGCTGCAACACGACGACGACAGCCCTTCTGAGGCGCAAAAATGGGCCGGTCAGTTTATAAGTACCGCTGTTTGTCCAGAATGTAAGGGCAGCAGGCTCAAGAAAGAAGCTTTGCATTATCGCCTGGCCGGCAAAAACATCGCAGAATTGGCTGCAATGGATATCAAAGAGCTGGTTCATTGGATAGATGAGCTAAGCCATCATTTAGATGAAAAGCAAAAACGCATTGCTTCTGAAATTATCAAGGAGATATCGCAGCGTCTGCAATTTCTGCTGGATGTGGGACTGGATTATCTTTCACTGAGCAGGCCTTCGGCCAGTCTTTCGGGCGGTGAGAGCCAACGTATCCGCCTGGCCACGCAAATCGGCTCCCAGTTGGTCAATGTGTTGTATATTCTGGATGAACCCAGCATAGGACTTCATCACAGAGACAACCAGCGCCTGATAGATTCTCTTAAAAACCTGAGAGACAAAGGCAATTCAGTTATAGTGGTGGAACACGACAAAGATATGATGCTGGCCTCAGATTATATTCTGGATCTGGGTCCCAGAGCAGGCAGGCTCGGAGGGCATCTGAATTTTGCCGGCAGCCCCGGGGACTTAGTCCTTGCTTCAACCTTGACCTCGGACTATCTTAACGGAAAACTACAGATAGAAGCGCCCACAGAGTATCGCAGCGGAAACGGTCGGGTTTTGAGCTTGAAAAATTGTGGCGGCAACAATCTTAAACAGGTTGACGCAGATTTTCCGCTTGGAAAATTAATAGTGGTTACCGGAGTATCCGGCAGCGGTAAATCCAGCTTGATAAATCACACTCTGCACGCCGCCCTGAGCAACTATTTTTACCGAAGCCATAAGGAAGCCTTGCCCTACGAAAGTATCGAAGGCCTGGAATTTATTGACAAAGTGGTCGATGTGGACCAGTCTCCGCTGGGACGCAGCCCCCGTTCCAATCCGGCAACCTATTGCGGGGTTTTTTCTGATATTCGCAATTTGTTTGTCAACCTGCCGGAATCCAAAATTCGGGCTTATAAACCGGGGCGCTTTTCGTTTAACGTGGCCGGAGGGCGTTGTGAAACTTGCAAGGGCAATGGCTACATGTCTATAGAAATGAACTTTTTGCCCGACGTCTTTGTGCCCTGCGAATCTTGCCGGGGCAAGCGTTACAACCGCGAAACCCTGGAAATTCGTTTTAAAGGTAAATCCATTGCCGACGTGCTGGATATGACTATTAACACGGCAGTGGATTTTTTCGAAAACCAGCCGCATATTCTACATAAAATCAAAACCATTCAGGATGTAGGTCTGGGTTATATAAAACTCGGACAGCCTTCCAATACTTTGTCCGGCGGTGAATGTCAACGCATCAAGCTGGCCTCGGAACTTGCCAAACGAGATACAGGCAACACCTTGTATATTCTGGATGAACCAACTACAGGTTTGCATTTCGACGACATCAGGGTTTTGATGCAGGTGGTCAATCGCCTGGTGGACAAGGGCAACACGGTAATTATCATCGAGCACAATCCGGATGTCATTAAAATGGCCGATCACATCATTGACATGGGCCCCGAAGGCGGAAAAGAAGGTGGAAAAATTCTCTTTACCGGCACGCCCCTGGAGCTGGCCTCAAGCAATCACAGTTATACGGCTGCTTGTATTAAAGATTTATTATGAGCAAATTACAGCCCTACGTTCAAGTAGAAAACCTAAGCAAATCTTTTGGTGATTTAATCCTGTTCCGGGGAATCTCCTTTGGTATTGCCCAGCAACAACGAGTTGCGCTGATTGCTCAAAACGGCAAAGGCAAATCCACCTTGCTGGATATATTGGCCGGAAACAACGATTATGAAGAAGGTGCCGTAGTTTTCCGCCGTGACCTCAAAGTGGCCTACTTAAAACAAACACCCGAATTTCCACAAGATTTAAATGTATTTCAGGCTTGTTTTCAGGCAGGCAATGAAGTAACGGAAACCATTGCCCGTTACGAACTCAAGATGCAGGAAATAACCGGTAAGCCCATGGATGAGGAAGCCGAAGAATTGTTACATCTGATGGACCATCTCAAAGCCTGGGATTACGAGGTCAAGATCAAACAAATTCTGAGCAAACTGCAGATTCCCGATTTTAACCAAAAAACAGCTCAACTATCGGGCGGGCAACTTAAGCGTTTGGCCCTGGCCAAGGTGCTGATTACTGAACCCGATTTACTTATCCTGGATGAACCGACCAACCACCTGGATCTGGATATGATTGAATGGCTGGAAAATTACCTGACCAAATCGGGCATTACTCTGTTGATGGTTACTCACGACCGTTATTTTCTGGACCGGGTCTGCAACACCATTCTGGAGCTTGAAGATCAGCAGCTATACAGCTACAACGGCAATTATGCCTATTACCTGGATAAACGCCGCGAAAGACTGGAAAATTTCAATGCCGAACTCGAAAGGGCCCAAAATTTATACCGCAAGGAACTCGACTGGATGAGACGTATGCCTCAAGCCAGAGGCACCAAAGCCAAAGCCCGCAGTGACGCCTTTTACGAACTGGAAGAACAAGTAGCTCAACAACGGAAAACAGAACAAATGCACTTAGGGGTAAAAGCCAGCTACCTGGGTTCCAAAATCTTTGAAGCCAAATACATTTCCAAATCCTATGGCGATTTAAAACTGCTGGATCAGTTTTATTATCAATTTGCCCGTTACGAAAAAGTCGGCATTGTAGGTGCCAACGGCAGCGGTAAATCGACTTTCCTTAAGCTGCTGATGGGAGAGGAGACTTGCGACGAGGGCAGCATAGATGTAGGCAGCACTGTGCGTTTCGGTTATTTCAGCCAGGAGGGTCTGCAATTTGACGATAATAAAAAAGTGATTGATGTGGTACGCGACATTGCCGAAGAAATTTCGCTGGGTA
>Ga0172377_10003211_pt1 | contig 16757 bp, 13 predicted proteins | sample Pumphouse3metaG_FD_119749 | JGI IMG/M metagenome (GOLD analysis project Ga0172377, IMG submission 119749) | Leachate microbial communities from a municipal landfill in Southern Ontario, Canada - Pumphouse #3 metaG | ecosystem: Engineered > Solid waste > Landfill > Unclassified | place: Canada...
CGCCTCTGAAAGTGCAAAACAATTTGCATCATTTGCCAAACGAACTGGCCTAGCTAAAGCGCGCGCCAAATCACTCTGCAAATCCTCGCCAATTAACCAAGTAGAATTCGCATTTTTAATCCGTCCGGTTTTGCTCGAAACCGCGCCTGGAATACCCACCCCAACACGAGCGAAAACGCCTAGTTTTTTCTCCGCCTCATTCACCAAACCCACAATCGCTGAAACCGTGGCGCAATAATCATTACGCGGGGTAGCTACGCGTTCGCGCAGGCAAATTTGATTCGCCTCATCTAACGCTACAATTTCAATTTTGGTTCCGCCCAAATCTATGCCAAAACGCATTTTTACCCGTTTTTAAATAAAGTTTTAACCAGCCTAGCAAAATGAACGCCCACCTAGCGTTACCTATTCCATTCGCTACGATACCATAAAGCCAAAAATGGAAAAAGCAAAACTAGGCCTGCTAAATAACCTAGGGGGCTGGATTTATCAAGCGTAACAGACAAAGAGCACCACGACTAAATGCGGATAAATTTGTGCAGGACTTAACATCGAATTACTCCCGCCGCTCACACTTATCTTTGTCGCGCTCTATGGCTAAACGAACCACCAACAGCCCACCTAAAACCAACACCGTTAGCCCGCATCAACTCCACTTTAAAGAAACTTTCACACTGTGCTAACTCATCAAAATGAGCAACCTAAGCTAAGGATGAGTAAACAGCGCCTCTTCAATAGACCTCAACCAAGCAATTTCTTCCTCGCTAAACCCCGCTTCACGGCGCGCCTCATAATTAAACGGACCCTTAATATCACCATGAAAATAAGTATTTAAAATCTGCTGAAAGGTGTCGAACGGATTTAAGTTGCGTTGCTCACAGACATAACGATACCAACGCGTCCCTACCGCCACATGACCGACCTCATCCCTTAATAAAATTTTTAATATTTCTACGCCCCGATGATCACCAATCGCACGCAATTTTTTAATCATCGGCGGTGTCACATCGAGCCCTCTCGCCTCTAAGGTTCGCGGCACCAAAGCCATACGTACCATGACATCATGATCCGTTTCAAAGGTCGTCACCCACAATCCATTGTGCGCAGGAAAATCCCCATATTCATAACCAAGGTGGCATAAGTGCTCTCGCACCATTTGAAAATGGTAGGCCTCCTCACCCGCCACACTGAGCCAATCACGGTAATAATCGATAGGCATATTTTGAAAACGATACACCGCATCTAACGCCAGATTAATCGCATTAAATTCAATATGAGCGATGGCGTGCATGAGCGCTGCGTGACCTTCTTTTGACCCTAAACGTCGTCGCAATAAATTTTTTGGCGCTACTAAATCCGGCTTCGGCGGACGCCCCGGCTGCGGAATACGCAGACATTCACATAACGGCGTAAAATCAAAACGTCGCTCACTCCAATCATTTAACAAGTGATCAAGCAAACGCATTTTCTTATCCAAATCCGAACACATTAAACAAGCATAAACCTGCTCAAACAAATTCACTTTCTGTGCCACTGTATAAACAACCTTGTTTTTACTCAAAAAAAAAGCCGGTTATTAAACCGGCTTTCGAGATGCATCACCTACTTCGTCAACAACAGGGATTATTGACGATAGTAAACCGCTAACAAAAAGCGAACACCCATGTAGTTTTTGGTATCGATCGCGTTAAAAAGGGTTGCCCACTTTTCACGATCTTCCGGTGTCATCACCGAATAAGGAGCACGCACGTACTTCTTACCATTAGCTTCATAGTGCCACTTATTTTCATACTTTGTTTCCATAGCTGTCAGCTCAGCCTTACATTGTTCAATGGTCGTAGACTGTTGAACTTGTTTGGCCGCAGTCAAACCACCCGAAATACCCACTTCGATTAGTTTTGCTGCATCGCTTAAGCATTGATCATATACAGACGCCGCTTGCGCATTCATAGAAAACGCTGCAACACCTGATAGAAACAAAGCTTTAAGAGTTAGTTGTTTCATTGAATACTCCAAAATAGGTTTTGCCTCTCTAGCGTCAATAATTCTGACCTGTTTAACAGTAAAATGCAAGCCGTTTTCAATAGAATATCATCTTATGCTTATAAACTTTTTTTATCAAAAAGCTGGCCTGCACTAAGGTTTTCATGGCCAAACAACCACTAAACGTACAGCACCTCCAAAATTTCATAGTCAATATTGCCGCTAGGCGCTTGCACTACAATCTCATCACCTTCTTCTTTGCCAATCAAAGCGCGCGCAATCGGCGAATTAATCGAAATTTTATTTTCTTTCAAATCCGACTCCTCATTCCCGACAATGCGATAAACCACTTCTTCGTCTGTCTCAATATTAAGCAACTTGACTGTGGCGCCAAACACGATTTTGCCATGGGGCTGAATACTCGCCACATCAATAATCTGTGCATGACTGAGAATGCTCTCCAACTGTTTTATGCGCGCTTCAATAAAGCCTTGCTGCTCACGTGCCGCGTGATATTCGGCGTTCTCCTTTAAATCGCCATGCTCGCGTGCATCGGCAATGGCTTGCGTAATACGCGGACGCTCTTCTTTTTTCAAGCGTTGTAACTCGGTCTGCAGTTTATCTGCCCCTTCTTTAGTCATAGGATGTTTTTGCATTATGTTCACTCCATAAAAGAAAAGAAGCTGGTACGAAACCGTACCAACTTCTTTATAAGTCGCTTTAATCGTGTTATTTAATGTAAATCTTGTAAACGATGCACCGGTTGGTCGTCCAAGTAATCCATGGCAGCTACTGTAGCAAATGCTCCCGCAATCGTTGTGGTATAGCACACCTTATGCATCAGCGCTTCTCGACGAATTCCCGACGAATCCTTAATACTCACCGAACCGTCGGAGGTATTCACAATTAATGCGATTTCTTCATTTTTAATCGCATCAACGATATTCGGACGTCCTTCGGTGACCTTATTCACCAATTCACACTCCACACCGGCTTCTTGTAACGAGGCAGCCGTGCCGCGTGTCGCCACGATAGTAAACCCTTTAGCGCGTAATTGACGCGCCAAATCTACCGCCTTAGCACGATCTGCCTTGCGTACGCTGAGGAAGGCTTTACCCTCCCGCGGCAAAATCGTCCCAGCCGCCAACTGCGCATTTGCATAGGCTTGAGCAAAGTTCTGCCCGACCCCCATAACCTCACCCGTTGATTTCATTTCTGGCCCTAAAATCGGATCTACGCCCAAGAATTTGATAAACGGAAATACAGCCTCTTTCACTGAATAATGTTTTGGCATCACTTCCGACTCAAAACCTTGAGCCGTCAGTTTTTGACCAACCATACAACGCGCGGCAATTTTCGCTAACGGCTTACCAATCGCTTTCGATACAAAAGGCACCGTGCGCGAAGCGCGAGGATTCACCTCTAACACATAAATATCTTCACCCTTAACCGCAAATTGGGTATTCATCAAGCCTACGACATTTAATGCTTTTGCCATTTTCGCCACTTGTTCACGGATTTCATCCTGGATTTTTTGCGAAATACTGTATGGCGGTAACGAACAGGCTGAATCACCAGAGTGTATACCCGCTTGTTCGATATGCTCCATTAAGCCGCCGATAACCACTTGCTCACCATCACAAATCGCATCAACGTCCAACTCAACCGCATCATCTAAGAAACGATCTAATAATACCGGCGAATCATTAGACACCTGTACCGCATATTTCATATAGCGCACTAAGTCCTCTTCCGAATAGACAATCTCCATAGCGCGACCACCCAAAACATACGATGGGCGGACCACTAACGGATAGCCGATTTCTTTCGCCAAGGTGATCGCCTCCTCCTCACGGCGTGCCGTGCGATTTGGAGGTTGACGCAATTCTAAACGGTTAAGTAAACCTTGGAAACGTTCACGATCTTCGGCCAAATCAATCGAATCCGGCGAGGTCCCAATAATTGGCACACCAGCCGCTTCTAAATCACGCGCTAATTTCAATGGCGTTTGCCCGCCATATTGTACAATAACCCCTTTTGGCTTCTCAACCGCGACGATTTCCAAGACATCTTCCAGCGTCAGCGGTTCAAAATACAAGCGATCCGAGGTATCGTAGTCAGTTGAAACCGTTTCAGGGTTACAGTTCACCATAATGGTTTCATAGCCGTCCTCACGCATCGCCATCGCGGCGTGAACACAACAATAATCAAACTCAATCCCCTGACCGATACGGTTTGGTCCACCACCTAACACCATAATTTTATCGCGACTGGTTGGACGAGCTTCACACTCTTCTTCATACGTCGAATACATATATGCCGTTGAAGTCGCAAACTCAGCCGCACAGGTGTCAACGCGCTTATAAACCGGACGAATACCCAAAGTATGGCGGTATTTGCGCACCAACGCGCTATCGGTTTTTAATAGTTTTGCAATCCGATTATCGGAAAAGCCTTTGCGCTTTAACATCCGCAAAAACGGCTCTTCCAACGCATCCAAGCCTTTAGCAACGACTTGACCTTCCAAGTCAACTAAATCTTTAATTTGTGCCAAAAACCAAGGATCAATTTTGCTAACATCAAACACCTGCTCTAATGACCAGCCAGCACGGAAAGCATCTGCCACATACCAAATACGATCGGGCCCTGGATCACGTAATTCACGACGCAAAATATCTCTGACGTCTTTTTCATCCGTCGTTGACAAATCAATGATTTCATCAAAACCATTTTTACCGGTCTCTAAACCGCGCAGCGCCTTTTGAATCGACTCTTGGAAATTACGTCCCATCGCCATCACTTCACCGACCGACTTCATCTGTGTTGATAAACGCGGAACCGCTTGCGGAAATTTTTCAAAAGTAAAACGTGGGATTTTCGTTACAACGTAATCAATCGAGGGCTCAAATGACGCTGGCGTAGCTCCATTGGTAATATCGTTCTGCAATTCATCCAGGGTATAGCCCACCGCCAATTTCGCCGCCACTTTGGCAATAGGAAAGCCGGTTGCCTTGGAAGCTAACGCTGAAGAGCGTGATACGCGCGGATTCATTTCAATGACAATCATCCGACCGTTATCGGGATTTACAGCAAACTGTACGTTTGAACCGCCGGTTTCCACACCAATCTCGCGTAACACCGCTAACGAGGCATTGCGCATAATTTGATATTCTTTATCGGTTAGCGTTTGAGCAGGGGCAACCGTAATCGAATCGCCGGTATGCACCCCCATTGGATCAAGGTTTTCAATCGAACACACGATAATGCAATTATCCTTTCTATCACGAATAACTTCCATTTCGTATTCTTTCCAGCCCAAAATCGACTCTTCAATCAACAACTCTTTAGTGGGCGATAAATCCAAACCGAACTTACAAATTTGCTCAAACTCTTCGCGATTATAAGCAATACCGCCACCGGAGCCACCCAAGGTAAATGAAGGACGGATCACCGTCGGAAAACCAACTTTAGCCTGAATTTCCCACGCTTCTTCCATATTATGCGCTACCGCAGACTCGGGCATATCTAAACCGATTTTTTGCATCGCCTTACGGAAACGGTCGCGGTTTTCAGCCTTATCAATCGCGTCTTCTTTGGCTCCGATGAGCTCAACATTGTATTTTTCCAACACCCCGTTATGCGCCAAGTCTAACGCACAGTTCAGTGCCGTTTGCCCCCCCATGGTCGGCAGAATCGCATCCGGACGCTCTTTAGCGATTATGCGCTCAACCACCTGCCAGTTAATCGGCTCAATGTAGGTCGCATCCGCCAATTCAGGATCGGTCATAATCGTTGCTGGGTTGGAGTTGACAAGAATGACGCGATAACCTTCTTCTTTTAACGCTTTACACGCTTGCGCGCCGGAGTAGTCAAACTCACAGGCCTGACCAATAATAATAGGGCCGGCACCGATAATGAGGATACTGTTTATGTCTGTTCTCTTTGGCATAGAATTCCCTTAATCTCTCTGTCCGGCCTTAGCGGGCGTTCGCTTGTTTAAATTGTTTAATGTGTTCAACGAACTGGTCGAACAATGGTGCGACATCGTGCGGTCCCGGGCTTGCTTCCGGATGGCCTTGAAAACTAAACGCCGCTTTATCGGTTCGTGCAATACCCTGTAACGAACCATCAAATAATGATTTATGCGTGGTTTTTAAATTCGTCGGCATAGTGGACTCATCCACCGCAAAGCCGTGGTTTTGCGAAGTAATCAACACACGACCGGTTTCGATATCTTGCACCGGATGATTTGCACCATGATGACCAAATTTCATTTTGACTGTTTTAGCACCACTGGCTAACGCCAGCAACTGATGTCCCAAACAAATACCAAACACAGGCACATCGGTTTTTAAGATTTCTTGAATCGCGGTAATGGCGTAATCACAGGGGGCGGGATCGCCCGGACCATTAGATAAAAACACTCCATCAGGATTAAGCGCCAAGACCTCAGCGGCTGTTGTTTGCGCGGGCACCACCGTTAAACGACAGCCTCGATCCGCCAACATCCGTAAAATATTGCGCTTTACGCCATAATCGAAAGCCACTACGTGATAAGGTTGCTGAGCGGCTTTTTCAACATGGCCCTGACCTAACACCCAGCTACCCTCGGTCCAAGTATAAGGTTTAGCCACCGTAACCTCTTTGGCTAAATCTAAACCATTTAGGCCGCCAAACGCTTGCGCCTTTGCAACCGCTTGCTCAGCATCAATATTCGTCCCCGCGACAATCACGCCATTCTGCGCACCGTTTTCACGCAAAATGCGAGTAAGCTTACGCGTATCTATATCGGCAATCGCCACAACGTTTTGCGCTTTTAAATAATCAGGCAAACTTTGTTGGGCGCGGAAGTTACTCATTAAAGCTGGGCAATCTTTAACAACAAGGCCTTGCGCCATAATGCTCGAAGACTCTTCGTCCTCCGAGTTTACGCCGACATTACCGATATGCGGATAGGTTAACGTTACAATTTGTTTAAAATAAGAAGGATCGGTTAGGATCTCTTGATAGCCTGTTAATGAAGTGTTAAAAACCACTTCACCAACACACTCGCCTTCGGCACCGATTGAAGTTCCCCAAAACAGCGTTCCGTCCGCCAGTGCCAATAAAGCTGTGTAATTCATCTCATCGCCCGCCAAGTTTATAAAATCCAGATACAAAAAACGGAGCCAACTCTTTTTTACAAGAATTTGCTCCGTTTCCAATTCACACGATAAATGACCTCATGTCACCCTTGATTTACATCATAAAATCAAAAAATTAAATTACGCGGATTTTAAAGCATCGACCGAGTAAAGTCCAGTCGAAACTAGGATTTAATTCAACGTTTAGCAGGCCTGCTACAGGTTTCAATCAACGCAAGCCAAGCACGTCCTGCATATCGTACAACCCGTTTGGCTGAACGGCCAACCATTGACAAGCCCGCACCGCACCTTTCGCAAAAGTCATACGACTCGAAGCTTTATGCGTAATTTCCACGCGCTCACCAATACCGGCAAACAGCACGGTGTGGTCACCGACAATATCACCTGCACGCACGGTAGCAAACCCAATCGTTTTCGGATCGCGCTCGCCAGTATTACCTTCGCGCCCATACACCGCACAAGTTTTTAAATCGCGTCCCAGCGTATCAGCAACAACCTGCGCCATACGTAATGCCGTGCCCGATGGCGCATCAATTTTATGACGATGGTGCGCCTCAATCACTTCAATATCAAAACCATCGCTTAGCACTTCAGCAGCCATTTTTAATAACTTCAATGTCAGCGTGACACCCACGCTCATATTCGGCGCAAAAACGACGGGGATAGACTGTGCGGCTGCATCAATCGCCGCTAATCCGGCCTGATCAAAGCCAGTCGTTCCAATTACCATACGTTTTTTATATTCAACACACAACGCTAAAGCCTGCAAACTCACTTCAGGGCGCGTAAAGTCTATTAGCACATCAAAATCATTTACCACCGATGTCAAATTATCCACCACGGCCACATTTAGTGTGCCAACGCCAGCTAACTCACCGGCATCAGCACCGACCAGAGTCGAGCCTGGACGCTCAATCGCTGCCCCCAAAACCAAGCCCGGTGTTGTTGCTGTTGCTTCAATTAAATGTTTTCCCATTCGCCCGGAAGCGCCAATAACGCCAATACGTAATGTCTGCTTAGGTGTTGTCTGCGAAAGTGTCATATCTATTCCTAACTATTCCAAGGGCCGTTTTTATCGCTCGGTTTATTTTCTTCATCGCCAGTAAAAAACGCTTTTACTGAATCAAAAAACGAATGTGACTTCGGACTATGTTTCGCTTGCTTACCTTGTAAACTATCTTCAAACGCTATTAACAAATCTTTTTGCTCTTGTGTTAAATGCACCGGCGTCTCAATATTTACTTCACAAATCAAATCGCCAGCGCGGGCTGAACGAACCGATTTCACCCCTTTTCCTGCCAATTTAAACCGTTGCCCCGACTGAGTTCCCGCCGGTATTTTCAATCGCGCCTTACCATTTAAGGTCGGCACTTCGATTTCGCCACCCAGCGTCGCCGTTGTAAATGAAATCGGCAAGGCGCAGAATAACGTATCACCATCACGCTGGAAAATCGGGTGTTTTTTGACTCGCATTCTCACATACAAGTTTCCGCGTGGCGCACCAGGCTCACCCATGCCACCCTCGCCCTGCAAGCGAATACGATCGCCCGAATCCACACCGGCCGGAATCTTGACCGACAGGGTTTTATGCTTAGTGACCATACCCTCGCCATGACACTTCTTGCAGGGCGACTTAATAATTTTGCCGCGTCCGTGACAAGTCGGACAGGTACGCGCTACCGAGAAAAACCCTTGCTGAATACGTACCTGACCTTCACCATGACAGGTAGGACAGGTCTGAGCACTCGTTCCCGGCTCTGCACCGGAACCATGACACGCATCGCACTCCTCTTGTCGCGGAACGCGAATATCAACCTCAGTTCCGTTGACAGCATCTTCTAAAGAAATATCTAACTCATATTGCAAGTCATCACCGGCGCGAGGACCCTGACGAAAGCCACCACCAAAAATGTCACCAAAAATATCACCGAAGGCATCGCCAAAGCCACCAAAACCACCGCGCCCTTGACTTCCATCGACGCCGGCATGACCAAATTGATCATAAGCAGCGCGTTTTTGCGCATCCGACAATACTTCATAAGCCTCGGTCGCTTCTTTAAACTTGGTATCAGCGTCTGGATCTTCCGAATTACGATCCGGATGATATTTCATTGCCAGCTTGCGATAAGCTTTTTTTATCTCAGCTTCCGAGGCCGTGCGCGACACCGAAAGCACATCATAATAATCACGTTTGCTCATAGGACTATCTATTGCTTCTAAAAGTAAATTAGCTCAAACGACCAAGCCTGCAAATCCTGAACGGTTCAGCTAAATCACTTAATGTGAAAAAACAGCGGCTCTAATCGAGCCGCCGGATTATAGCGATTTTACGCTAAAAAAACCTTACTTCTTATCATCAACTTCCTCAAACTCGGCATCAACAATATCATCGTTTTTTGTTGATTGACCTTGTTTTTGACTATCAGCTTGCGCTTGCGCGCCTTGCTGTTTCGCCATCATTTTTTCGCTCATCGACTGACTGGCGACGGCTAAGGCTTGAACTTTTTCATCAATTTTTGCCTTATCATCACCTTTAATGACTTCTTCAACGTCTTTAATCGCCGCTTCAATCGCGTCTTTCTCAACCGCATCTAACTCCGCTTCGTTATCCTTCATCGCTTTGCGCGTGGCATGAATCATCGCATCAGCTTGATTGCGCGTTTCCACCAACTCTTTCATTTTGCGATCTTCTTCCGCGTGCGCTTCAGCATCTTTTACCATACGCTCAACTTCTTCCTCAGATAAACCGGACGAAGCTTTAATGGTGATATTTTGCTCTTTACCGGTCGCCTTATCTTTCGCCGACACATTCAAGATACCGTTGGCATCAATGTCAAACGTTACCTCGATTTGAGGCATACCGCGCTGAGCAGGCGGAATATCTTCCAAGTTAAACTGACCCAGTGACTTGTTACCCGACGCCATTTCACGCTCGCCCTGTAACACATGAATCGTCACCGCTGTCTGGTTGTCTTCCGCTGTTGAGAACACTTGTGACTTACGTGTCGGAATCGTCGTATTTTTCTCAATCAACTTCGTCATCACCCCACCCATGGTTTCAATACCGAGCGACAAAGGCGTAACGTCCAATAACAACACGTCTTTTACATCACCTGACAACACGCCACCTTGAATCGCCGCTCCCATCGCCACCGCTTCATCCGGATTGACATCACGACGTGGCTCTTTACCAAAGAAGGCTTTCACACGCGCTTGCACCATCGGCACGCGGGTTGAGCCACCGACCAAAATAACATCATCAATCTCAGAGGCAGTTAAGCCCGCGTCTTTCAATGCAATTTTGCAAGGCTCAATCGAACGCGCGACTAAATCTTCGATCAACGATTCAAACTTAGCACGCGTAATTTTCATATTTAAATGCTTCGGCCCAGTGGCATCAGCGGTAATGTAGGGCAAATTAATATCGGTTTGTTCTCGAGAAGACAATTCGATTTTCGCCTTTTCCGCCGCCTCACGCAGACGTTGTAACGCCAATGGATCATTGGTTAAATCAACGCCTTGCTCCTTTTTGAACTCCGCGACCAAATAATCCATGATTTGCTTATCAAAGTCTTCACCACCCAAGAAGGTATCGCCGTTTGTCGATAACACTTCAACTTGCTTTTCGCCATCTAAATCTGCCACTTCAATAATTGAAATATCGAACGTGCCGCCACCTAAGTCATACACCGCAATTTTACTGTCACCCTTTGCCTTATCCATCCCATAAGCTAAGGCCGCTGCGGTTGGCTCATTAATAATGCGTTTTACTTCCAGGCCTGCAATTTTACCCGCATCCTTTGTTGCTTGACGTTGCGCATCATTAAAGTAAGCGGGCACTGTAATAACCGCTTCGGTCACTTCATGACCTAAATAATCTTCCGCTGTTTTTTTCATTTTTTGCAAGGTACGCGCCGACACTTCCTGTGGCGACATTTTTTTACCGTCAATCTCCACCCAAGCATCACCATTATCAGCGGCAACAATTTTATAAGGCACCATACCGATGTCTTTTTTCACTTCTTTGTCTTCAAAGCGACGACCGATTAAGCGCTTAATCGCAAACAAGGTATTTTTAGGATTCGTCACCGCTTGACGTTTCGCCGAATCACCGACCAACACTTCACCATCCGAAGTGTAAGCCACAATCGAAGGCGTAGTACGTGCACCTTCCGCGTTAGGAATAACTTTTACATCCTTACCTTCCATAACCGCCACACACGAGTTGGTGGTACCTAAATCAATCCCGATAATTTTTGCCATCTTATTCATCTCCAATCATTTTTATTTAACTTGTGTGCTATATAAGTCCCGCCACTCTTGTTTCAAGGCGCGATCGCAAAATTATTAAACTTTTTACTCGGCCTTACTCACAATGACGCGCGCAGGACGAATCAAACGCTCATTTAGCGCATAGCCTTTTTGGAAAACATCGATAACCGTATTTGGCTCATGCGATGGCGAAGGCACCATCGTCATCGCCTCATGCTGTTGCGGATTAAACTTCTCGCCCTTCGGATCGAGACGCTCAACATTAAAATCCGCCAGCACATCTAAAAACTGCTTAAAGGTCATTTCTAAACCTTCACGAATCGATGCCACATTCGCTTCGGATTTTTGTGCCGCATCCAATCCCAATTCCAAGCTATCTGCCACCGGAATCAACGCATTAATTAACTTTTCAGTACCATATTTATGCGCATTCTCCACATCGATACGCGTGCGACGACGCAGATTTTCCATGTCGGCCTGTACCCGTAATAACGAATCCCAATGCGCAGAGGCTTGCTGACGCGCCTCCTCCAATAACTGATTGATATCCTGCTCAACCTGCTGTTCCGCTTGAGCTAAGTCATTCTCCTGCGTTATCTGCTCTTCTTGTGATGGCACTTGCTTTTGTTCACTCATCGTCACTCACTCCAAAATAATCACTTTTTTAAATGCTGTGTTAAATCTAGGGGGTAAAAATTTATTTTCAAGACAACAGGCTAAATTATTTGTTCGAACCGTCACTTAAAACACGACACAAAAGCTTTTGTCCCCCTAGTGCTGCCAAAGCCTTTCGGTATAATGGCGTTTTTACACATAGGCAAGCGTATGTTCAGCAGAATTGGCATCTTTGCAAAATACAACGGCTTTCAATCATGGAAAAGCATCGACAAACTGATTAAATTTTTTCTCGACAAAGGGCTTTGCGTCTATTTAGACCAAACATCCTGTGCCGACTTTCCTATCGAACGCTACGGTATTCGCCTCCTCAATCGACAAGCGATGTACGGTGAAATCGATTTAGCGATTGTGGTCGGCGGAGACGGCACCTTTCTCGACGTGGCACGCTACGTTGTTGACCAACAAATTCCGATTGTCGGCGTCAATCTCGGGCGTTTGGGGTTTTTAGCCGACGTATCGCCCGCCACCATGCTAGCGACAATGGAAGATTTGCTCAACGGTCGCTACGATTGCGAACAAAGAACCCTACTTCATGTGCGCATTTTTGAGCAAGACAAAATGGTGTTTGAACAGCTCGCATTTAACGATGTCGTGATCCACAAACCCGACACGCCCAAAATGATCGAATTCGAAACCTTCATCAATGGCCGATTTCTAAAAAGCCAACGTTCGGACGGCATGATTATCGCCACCCCCACCGGCTCTACGGCTTACGCGCTATCCGCCGGCGGCCCGATTATTGACTCTGGCCTCAATGTACTTACTTTAGTATCAATTAATCCGCACACCATGAGTAACCGACCGTTTGTGGTCGATGGCGATAGCGAAATAGAACTGCGCGCCCATGAAGACTGCCAAGGCATCGCCCGCATCACCTGCGATGGCCAAATCACCTTTGAAATTAACGCCAAACACCGTACCCGCGTGGTGCGCCATCGTCATTTTATTAAACTGATTCATCCATGCGGACACGACCACTATCAACTTTTACGCGCCAAACTACACTGGGGTGAAAAACTATAATGTTGACCGAATTACACATCCAAAACCTTGCCTTAATTGAAAAACTGCACCTCACTCTCGCGCAAGGATTCACAGCCTTAACCGGCGAAACTGGGGCAGGCAAATCGATTCTTTTAGATGCGCTTGGCCTGATTTTGGGTGAGCGCGCCGATTCTGATTTAGTCCGCCACGGTGAAGAACGCGCCGAAGTCAGTGCGCAATTCGATATAAGTCGCCAACCGGACATCCAAGCTTGGTTAGCCGAGCAGGCCTTAGACGACGATGGACAGTGTATCGTACGTCGCATTGTCGGGGCCGATGGCCGCTCCAAAGCCTATATTAACGGCCGCCCAGTGCCCGCCAGCAGTCTCAAAACCCTCGGCGATGCGCTTGTGGATATTCACGGCCAGCACGCCCACCAATCGCTGCTATCCTTAGCGCATCAGCTCCAACTACTGGATGCTTATGGTGAACATAGCCAAACCCTAGTCCGAACCAAACAAGCCTTTAAACACTGGCAACAACGCCGTCAGCATTACGACGAACTCAAAGCCAACCAAGTCGAACATCAAAGCCGTTTAGAATTAATCCAATTCCAACTACAAGAATTCGACAAAACTCTGCCCTTGGCGGACGAGTTTGACAACCTCTCAGACGAACAGCGCACCCTCGCCCACGCCAGCGAAATCAAGCGTGCTGGCTACCTCAGCCATGAAGCACTCGATGGCGACAATGGTGCCAGCGCCCTGATCAATGAAGCCATTCACCAGCTTGAACAACTCAGCCAATTCACCCCGAACCTACAAAACCAGCTCAGCCAGCTGCAAAGTGCGCTAATTGAACTGCAAGAAGCCGCTAACGATATTCACCATTTTGCTGAGTCGGTCGAACTCGATCCGGAACGTCTGCAACTGGTTGAGACGAGGCTCAGCGAGTTATACGCCCTTGCCAAAAAATACCAACTCAGCCCAAATGAGCTAGTTCATAAACACCAACAACTGCGCCGAGACTATGACCAACTCAATCAAAACCTAGGCTCGCTCGACGACTTACAAATCGAAATAGACCAAGCTTGGTTGGCCTACGAACAACACGCCAGGTCGCTCACCGCCTTACGCCAACACAGCGCGCAACGCTTAAGTGAATTGGTCACAAGCGGTATGCAAACCCTCGGCATGGAAAAAGGAAGCTTTAGTATCGAACTCAGCGCGCTGGACAAACCCAGTGCGCAAGGCTTGGACCGAATCGAATTTAAGGTCAGCACCAATCCCGGACAACCAGCCAAAGCGCTGGCAAAAGTCGCCTCCGGCGGCGAACTTTCGCGCATTAGCCTAGCGTTACAAGTTGCCTGCGCACAAGTCACCAAGCGTCCCACGCTCATTTTTGATGAAGTCGATGTCGGTATCGGTGGCGGCATTGCCGAAGTCGTCGGCCAAAAGATGCGCCAGCTCGCCCAGCATTGCCAAGTACTTTCTATTACCCACTTAGCTCAAGTAGCCGCCTATGGAAATCAACATCTTACGGTTGCCAAACACAGCGAAGGACAAACTACGCGCACCCTTGTTCGCAGCCTCAACGACGCACAGCGCACGGAAGAATTAGCACGAATGCTAGGCGGGTTAGAAATGACCCAACAAACTTTGCGTCATGCACAAGAAATGTGGCAGCGCGCTCAAAGCAATACGCGCACAAAAAACTAAAGACAACAGAGCGACACGCCCCCAACCAAAGCTTGGTGCGGCGTTGTCAATCGAAAACAGCACACCATCTTAAAACTTATTAGCGGTTCAACGCAGTCATCCCAAGGACTGTTGAGCCTTCATTTTTGAATCACAAAGACAGCAAACTCTTAAACATTTAGCCATTGAGATATTGGTTTGTATCAATCGTTTTGGTTGAACAAACACCCTTCACAGACTAACTAAAGCAAAATTTATCAATCCGTTACAAAAATATGGACACCGCAATTACCCAATGAATTTTCAGGCTACGCGCTGTCTTCGATTGGCAACGCGAAGTTTGTCAGCTCAAGGCGAAAAGATGAAAGAATGTCTGGACCTTGCAAACGTTCACAACGCAGAACTGGCGAACTTAGCTAAGCCCCGCAGAACTTTATTCGGGGCTAATCGAGGTGCCCGCCGTATGCCAACGGACCTTAATTTAACCACACCAGCTGCTAACTGAGCCACGCCGGCGAAAACGCTTAGTAAACGTCCTAGTCACTTAACTCTCGCTCTAACAACCAACCGCGCTCACCATCGCGAAACAACAAGCGTTTAGTTAATTCCAACCGACTCTCTCGATCAAATCCGCTAGGCAAACGTTGCAAGGTTGCCACCACTCCAGGATGCGCCAAAACCGCGCTCGCTGCCTGCGCCTCTTGCGCTTGCAAATGTGCCACCAACTCCGCCTCACTCAAGGTGGCACCAAACCGATAGCGCACCTGAGCTACATAACCATCGCTCCCTTCCTTATACGCGCTGAGCAACTGCACCTCTTGCAAAGGAAACACCTGCGCAAACTTTAACTCATCTACCCAATATCGCTTCGCCATCACCTCCACCGCCATATCCGATGGTTTAGATTCAAAACACGCGCTTAAACTCAACACCAACCCCAATCCGACAAACCATTTCAAATAACGCATCGTCCTTTTCCTTTAAACAAAATCAGCGTAAACTTGCTATTAGCAGGCCTGCTAATAGCCATCACAAACGATCAAAAATCGATCCACTCATTGGCATAAAAAACTTCTCATAAAGTCGCGAAGCGTACGTATTCGTCATGCCGGAAATATAATCTGAAATCACCCGTTTACGCGCGCGCTCCGTATCAGCCAATGCCAGCTTTTTTACTGTATTTGACGGCAACAACCGATCCGCATTCGCCTCCAACGCTTTAAACAACTCCATAACGATAAGCTGGCCTTTATACTCCATGCCTTTCACTTCGGGAATCGTAATCACGTTTTTAAACACAAAACGTTTTAACAAATCCAACACCCGAGCCTGCGCTGACGGCAAGCACGCCTGATAACGCAGCAACGGATGCTCAAATGCCTCATTTTCTACCACAAACACGTGCTCCACCATCAAACCCACCATTTTACTCACCGCGTGTTTACGCGACTTAGAACTGCCGCTAAACAAACGCTCGGTCATCTTCTCATCCCACAGTGGATTTTGGCTAAAGGCCTCATTTTCCATCACTTGCGCTTGCCATAAATCCCGCGACACCATTTTCATCGCCACCGCATCTTCCAAATCATGGATACCATAAGCAATATCGTCCGCCAACTCCATAATCGTGGTATCAAATGCCTTATGTGCGGTACGCGCATGGCCATTTTCAACCGCTTCAAGCTGAGTAAAGCGATGCCGATCCGCTTCACTAAACGGACTCAACACCCAATTAAAAACCTCTGCTTCTTCTTGATAAATGCTTTTAGGCGGATGCCAAGCCTTCATATTCCAAGTTTTAAAATCGCTAACCGTCGGCTCATTTACCTGTGCCTGTTACGCAGGATTACGCGCCACCCCATCCTCATAAATTGCCGGATACTTCAAGACGCCTAAGGTTGCACGACGCGACAAATCAATACCATTATGCGGCGTATACTCACCCAACGATGCCAAAATACGTAAGGTTTGCGCATTCCCTTCAAAGCCACCGTGATGA
>Ga0172377_10003213_pt1 | contig 16748 bp, 10 predicted proteins | sample Pumphouse3metaG_FD_119749 | JGI IMG/M metagenome (GOLD analysis project Ga0172377, IMG submission 119749) | Leachate microbial communities from a municipal landfill in Southern Ontario, Canada - Pumphouse #3 metaG | ecosystem: Engineered > Solid waste > Landfill > Unclassified | place: Canada...
AAAGTCATTATTATCAATAGTCTCTCTAAGAAGATTAATAGCTTCCATTAGTCTATTATTGCTAACCATAGCCATTGCCCAATTTATTGTAACTAAAGCCAATTCTTTTCCTTCATCATATAGTGCTTGATATATATCTTCGCTTATGTTTATATAGCTATCCTTATAAAGCATTTCTGCATAAGTAAGCTTATAGTGAATATTATTTGGCTCAAGTTCAATTGCTCTTTTAATGTTTGGCTCTGCATTAGTAAAATCATTTTTTTCAAAATAACTCATAGCTAATCCCAACCATGCATCTGCAAAAAATTCAAGTTTCTTAGTTGCTTCTTTAAAATAGTAAATAGCCTTTTCAAAATTGTTTTGTTTCTCATAGGCATCACCTAAGAAGAAAAGAATAATATATTCATCTGGTTTTATTTCAAGAGCTTCATGAAAACAATTAATTGCTTGAGAATAATTTTCAAGAGAAATATAAGCTTCTGCCTTACTGAGATATGATTCAGTATTTTTATCATTTATTGCAATTGCCAAATCTAATGCAGTAATTGCATCAAAAAAATTTCCTATATTGAAAAGCAAATTTGAATATGCAATCCAATTCTGTTCAGAAAAAGGTTTTTTTTCGCATAGCTTCTTTAAAAACAAAACTGAAGATTCAGGATTTTCAAGAAATTGAGCGGCATAAGCAAAATTTTGCAGCAAAGTTTCATCAGTAGGACTAATTAAAAGTGCTTTCTTAAAAACCCTCGCAGCTGAAGAATAATTTTCAATTGCAATATACTCTTCTCCTAATAATACGTATGTCTCAATGTCTTTATCGTCTAATTTAACAAGGTATTGATAAAGAGTTATGGCTTTTGAGCTTAAACCAACTTGAGAATAAAGAGTTGCTAAAGCAAAAATTAAACTATCATCATTTGGAGTTTTGGCTCTTTGCTCTTCTAAAATTTTTATAGCTTTTTGTGGAGATTCTTCTATTGAAATACATTGAGCATTTCTAATTAGAAACTTTACTTCATTAGGGTAGAGGCTTAAAGCAAAATCAACTGCGGATTTTGCCATTTGAGTTTTATCAGAAGCAAAATAATGATCTATAATTTCTAATAAGTCTTCAGAATCAAAAAAGCAACTTTGGTCATTAAAAAGGCAATTTTCAAACTTTTCAATCAGCTCATTTAAGTCCTCATCTAATTCGTCAAATTCTTCGCTCATAGACGTAAATCTTTAGGAATCATTGCTACTCTATAAAGCTTGTTGTTCTTATAAATAACATATACATTTCCAAAATAAAACCAATGGCGATTACTTCCATCAAAATTATTCATAACTTCTCTTTCTGGTTTTCCCCAAGACATTTGTGCCATATTGATTGTCATTGTAGGAATCAATTCCTTTTGAAGTATTGCATTATAATGTGTTGCATAGGTATCTCTATATTTCAATACTTGATTTCCTTCCATCAAAGAATGAGAGAAACTTAGTTTATCTCCCAGATTATAATCAGCAGCAAGATAGAATTTTCTTCCTTTTTTATTTCTTAAAAGCATTTGGAATTTACCATCTTTAACTAAGAAATCAATACATTGAAATACATCTCCACGATTTATTGTAACAGGCGTTTTGCGTTTTGTGTCAATAACTGTAACTTTATACTTATCTCCTCTATATACAAATTCTCTATATAAATAATCCTCTTTAGCTTTTTTCAAAAATGATTCAACAACAAAAGGGAAAACACTTCTTTGAGTTACAATTGGATATTTATAATAAGCTGTATCTCTTGAACCAGGAACAACCAATTTCAAATAAACATCTGTTAATCCTTCTGCGTCATGCACCCAGTCAGCAACCAAATAGGTTTTTCCTTGCATCTGCTTAGCCTTTCCTTGTGGCATTGGAGCAAAAGAATATTTTCTGCTATCATCATCATAATTATATAATCTTGTTCCATTGAAAAGTCTTTCATAGTTTTCCTGAGTTAAAATAGGTAAGTATAGCTTTTCTCCCACAAGATTTTTAGGGATAAATGCATAATTAGAATTTCTATCGTAAGTAGCTAAACTTAAATCATCATTAGAATATTTATTCCTTGGATATTCATTTTTATTAGCATTATAGTAAGACATTGGAACAAAAGGGAAGTTGTAACGATTCCAAAAATCATCATACTTATAAAAAACAGTATCTTCAGTGTTTCCAACAACCAATTTAATAAAATCGTATCTTAGGGTTTTAAAGTCTTGTTTTTCATAATCAGCATAGTAAACCTTATCATAAGCAATCTTATCAGCAATATATCCTACAACAACAAACCAACTATTCTCCATATCTTTCAATCTTTTTGCAGACATTCTTTTAAGTTGATAATAATCTATATAATTATTATCTCCTTTTTCTGGAGTTGCAATCTCACCTACAAAAAAGTATCTGCCAATTGTATCAGAAATTTTAGGTAAGTATAAAGTTTGGTTAGTAAGAGCATAAGGCTTTGTCATAAATTGAAGGAAATTAGAATAATCTTCATACTGAAAATCAGGAGAAGACTTTTCTAAATTTTTTTGTGAAAAACCAATAATTGGTAGGCAAACAAGTGCTATTAATATGCTTTTATATTGAACTAAAAAATTCATATCTATTAATTTTATTCGTTAACGATAATCCCGCAAGGATATTATTCAGAAAGCAAATATACAATAATTTTTAATAAGCCAATATGCACTAAGAATAAAATTAAGAATTAATTCACAAAACTTCACTTTATTAAAAAAAGATTGTATATTTGACGCATAATATTATAAGTTTCCTAATATCTAAAAAACCAAAGATTATGAAAAAGCTTTATTCTCTTATTTTGTGTGTCATTATTATTTGCTCTCAAAATATATTTTCTCAAAGCATTGAAGTGAAAGATAATGCAAATTCTCAGACATTATCCAATACTAATATACAATTAATGGTTTTAGACAGTGTCATTGATGCTTATAATTTAGACAGACCTTTTGTTTATGAATATGATTCATATGGGAGATTAATCATAAGTAAAAGTAGAATCAAAAAATATGAATTTACTTATGATAATTATGATAATATAATAAACACTGTATTCTATGTTTGGGACTATGACTCAAATTATCACTGTATACGTGAAAATAGAGAATATCTTTATGATAATAACCAAAACTTAATATCTATAATCATAAGTAATATTGTTGATAATGCATTAAAATTAAATTTCAAAACCCTAAAAGAATACAATAATAATCAACTAACAAAAGATAATTACTATAATTACAACCCTGACTCTAATTCTTGGACATATACGGGAAGGACTGAGTATTATTATAATGCAGATAATTTAATCTCTGAGGAAAAAACATATTACATAATTCAGGGTTTGGAACAATTATATTGCAAGTTTGAATATTCTTACGATAGTAATAATAACATAATTAGTTATATTGACGAGTGTTATAGTGAAGAAGGAGAAATTAGCAATGGTTCAAAAACACTTAACACTTATAATACAAATAATCTACTAACTCAGGTTATTTTTGAGTATTTCTATACCTATGATAATACATGGATACCACTTCGGAAACAAGAATTTACATATAATCCTAATAATTTAATGGCTTCAAGCAAGACCTTTGCATACTATACAACAACTGACTGCGTCCTTCAAAGCATTGATTCTTTCTATTTCGACAATAATAATAATCAAACCCTCATTAACACATTTACCGATTTTAATGATGAAATGATTTGTACGAGAAAGACAAAAAACTTATTTGAATATAATTATACTCAACAGGATATTTTACAATTTTCTGATAAATTGGGCAATTTGAAGCCAAAACATTTAGATGGATTAAATAATATGCTTACTCATATTGCTTACTCAAGATTTAATTATGATGATATAAATTCTTGGAATAACGACTCTACATATTTATTTTATTCATTAAAGAATATAGTTATTTCTCTTAGTGAAGTGATTAGTTTTAATGGACAAGATTTTCTTCTTTACCCAAATCCTGCAAATACAGAGGCAAAACTTGTGGTTGAGGGTTTGAATCAAGACTTGAAAATTTTGATTTATGATATTAAAGGAAAATTAATTGAAAATATTAAGGCCTCTCCAATTAACGAAAAGGCAGAGGTAGTAATTAATACAAGAAATCTAAGAAAGGGAACCTATATTATAAATCTAAAAAGTGGAAAATACTCAAATTCTAAGAAGCTTATCGTAAACTAAGTCAAGAATAAATTTACTGATCATTTATTTATTTTTCTTCCTTTTCTTAATATGGAGTATAATTTTCTTATTTGAAAATTAATATGACTTTTATTGGTAAATAATCCTTATTATTTTTAAATTATATAGGGAATAATTCTTCGTAAACGGCGGATAAATCTACTAACTCCTTATAAAAAACTTATTAAACGAAGAGTTTTTACCCCAAAGATGTACATCTTTCATACCAAAAGATGCACATCTTTCACTATAAAAGATGTGCATCTTTTTTTTTCATATATTTTAGGGGTTGGAGTTTGTTTTCCAGAAATTGGATTTAGGATAAATAGTCCTAAATAAACCTAATGAATGATTTACTTTTGCAAATATACGAAATTATTTTGAATAGAGGATTGGTTTTTTATGAATTATTTCATTAAATATTCTCAGTAAAAGAGATAGTTGCTCATCTTGGATTTATATTATTGTGAAGGATAATAAAGGCATATGCGTTTACAAAAGATTTGATAGATTAGTTTTTAAAGTAAAAAAGATGAAGGATTATGCAACTAATATATCAATAAATCGTAATCAGAATAATAAACAAGAATAATATGCATATAGATATAATTACACTTTTCCCAGAATTACTTTCCAATATATTTTCGCATTCAATTATGCAACGTTCACAAACAAAAGGAATTGTTAGTGTTGAATTTCATAATTTGAGGGATTATGCTTTAAATAAATACAAGAGTGTTGATGATTACGCTTATGGAGGAGCAGCTGGAATGGTTATGCAGATTGAACCAATATATAATTGTTTGAAGGATTTAAAGGAAAAGAGAGAATATGACGAAATAATTTACACTGCACCCGACGGCGAAATGTTAAATCAACAAGTTTCTAATGAGCTTTCACTAAAAAACAATATTTGTATTCTTTGTGGACATTATAAAGGAGTTGATGAAAGAGTTAGAGAACACTTAATTACAAGAGAAATATCAATTGGTAATTATGTATTAAGTGGAGGAGAGTTGGCTGCTGCTGTAATTTCCGATGCCATAATTAGAGTTATTCCAGGAGTATTGAATGATGAAACTTCTGCCTTAACAGACTCATTTCAAAATAATTTAGTTTCTCCTCCAGTTTATTCACGTCCCGCAGAATTTAATGGATGGAAGGTTCCAGACATTTTGCTTTCTGGCAATGATAAATTAATTGACAATTGGAATATTGAGCAATCAATAAAGAGAACTAAAGAAAGACGTCCAGAAATATTTATAAAATAAATTATTAATATTAGGTATTCTTATAGTAATTTTATTTATTTTTGCTGCAAATATATAATTATGAATAAAAAAAATAAAGAAAAAGAAACTTTTACATTTTCATCTTTATGGTTTAAAAAGAATAAGGGAATTTATTTATTCCTTTTGTTTGATATTTTTTTCTTGCTTATTCTGGCAATTTTCTCATTCAAAGAATACTTAATTGGAAATTTTGACAAAAACTTACCTTATGATGGATTGATGTTTTTGATTTTGATGTTTATTTTATTTGTTTTTAGATTTAACTTAACTCTTTTAGTTTTTGCCAAACAAAGATTAGGCATTCCCATTGCAATAATATTTTTATTAATAGTTATTTATGCTGAAACTAAATATGTTGATACTACATCTCCTTTTCTTTTAATTTTCGATTCTCTTATTCTTTTCTTTAATAAGTTTCTCTTTGTTATCCCAAAAGGAATTAGTAGAATAATTACATACATATTATACCTATATCTATTTTATACTCCTATAATAATCTATGCATTCTACATTATATTTAATGTTAAGCTAAATAATAAGGCAAAAGCCTTTGATGTTTTTTCTGGTTTCTATGCATCTACTTTGTCAAAGAAGTTAAGAATAATGGATATAATTGTAATAAGTTTTTTTATGGCAATTTCCATGTGGATTGGACTAATTTCAATTAATAAATATTGGGCTTTTTTAGCTGTTCCTATTTCTTTGTATTCCATATATGAGTTTTGCAAAAGGTTAGAATTGAATAAAATGATTAATTCAAAATGTAAATTAGTTATCTATTTAGTTACTGCAATATTATTAACAGCATTAATATATTCTCAAAGATTTCCTTACTGGGGTATTAATATTTTTATCCTTTCTATCTTTATAATGTACTTTATATTTTATCACATTACTAAATCTCATTTTAAATCATCTATTATTGTTGTAATATCATTTATAATTATTCCATCTTTATCGTTAGGATATAATATTTTTGCATATCCTCAATATGGAGTTGTTGCAAATAGTATTCCATTTGAAGACGAAAAGAAATTCTTAATTATTAAAGATAGAGAAGGGAATTATGGAATAAGAAATAGGTCTTACAAAATCGTAAAACCTAAGTATAAGAAAATAGAGTATAATTCAAAAAATATAGTTATGATGCTAAATCAAAATAACCAATGGGAGACTTATGATTTAGAAAATAGCAAGTTTATCTATAAGAATTATCATAAAAATAAAATTACTTACGAATAGAAAAGCTTAAGTCGAGTAAAACCTATCTTTATAGTTTAGTATTAGGATAAATTGATTCCCACCAAGAAGAATCTCCTTTTAGATATTTAGCAAAATATGCATAAATAGTGTTGTTCCATTTCAACCTTTTATCAAAGTCAACAATACCATGGTTTTCTCCTTTAACAGAAATAAATTCAACATCTTTTCCTAATATTTTCAATGCATTGAACATTTGAATACTTTCTCCAATAGGAACATTTGTATCAGAATCTCCATGAAGAAGTAGGATAGGAGTTTTAATCTTATTTGCATTAAACAAAGGACTTCTTTCAACATAAATATCTTTTCTATTCCAAGGATAAGAATGAGCCGTTGCACCAGAAGAGTAGGAGTAACCCCAATAACCTTCCCCCCAATAGGAAGTTATATCTGATATCCCTGCATGAGAAATAGCACAAGCAAATATATCTGTTTTTGTTTGAAGAAGCATTGTCATAAAACCACCATAACTTGCTCCCATACAACCAATCTTTGAGGCATCAATAAATGAATTTTCCTTAGATAATTTCTTAACACCAAAAATAATTTCATCAGCAGTTCTTTCTCCCCAAGCATTCACATGTCGAGAAGCAAATTCTTGACCATAACCTGTTGTTCCACTTGGATTCAAAACATAAACAATATAACCTTGTGCAGTGTAAAGGTAAGCAGAATATCTCATTTCAAAACTTCTGTCTGTTGGAGAAGTACCACCATAATAATAAACAATCATTGGATACTTTTTAGTAGAATCAAAATCATAAGGCAAATAATACCTTCCTTCAATTTTAGTTCCTTTATAATCAAAATTCCACTCTCTCATTTCTCCAAGAGCTAAATTTTCCTTGCTCTTTGCCTTATAAACTTCAATTGGAGAAATCTCTTTCTCAATATTTTTAGCAATAAAAGCAGCAGGGAAATCATTATATCTTTGACCATAAAAAGAAATATTCTCACCCTTTGAATCCACAGAAAAAGAAGAAACAATATCTAAGCCAAGCTCCAATTTATTTATGAGTTTCTTAGAAAAATCATATTGATAAACAGAAACAGAGTCTTTGTTTTCTCCCTTTATGAATAATTTGCCATTATCGGTAATTATAAACTCACTTACAGATGGATTGAAGGTTTTTGTAATACATTCAACTTCTTTAGTTTTTGTATCTAAAAGAAATAGCATTCCATGATATGAATTAGGAATAACTCCTTTTTTTAATGTACTTCCAATTGAATTAAATGCTTCTCCACTTGCAGCAACAATAATCTTATCAGAATTTGGGATATACTTAGCATAAGACACAAAAGCATCTTGATTAACAATGGTATCAACTTCAAATGAAGATAGATTTATTTGATAAATAGATTTCTTATCAAAAGGTCTTTCAGTTATATTATCATAAGAAACAGAAAAAAGTAATGAATTAGTTTTTGGATTATAATCATTTAAATATGTTGAATGATAGCCATAGGTTAGAGGTTGAAGGGTTTTGGTTTTAATGTCAAATAATGAAAGAGTAGTTCTATTTCTCCATCCGCCAATCCTATCATCAGGCATTAGATAGCGAGTAAGGTCTTCTTTAGAATTATCAATTTTAGATGTTTGAGAGACAATTAGAATATTATTATTAATTGCAGAAAGAGAAACACTACCCTCAGGAAGATTTTCCAAAAATCTTGTTTTCATTCCATCTACCTTTTGAGTAATTAATATATTATTTTCATCTTTACTATCTATATAGTACAACTTATCATTCCAATTTTCAATTCCACCTTTTACATCTATCCAATTTATAGAAGAGTTACCTTCTTCTTGAAAAATTAATTTAGATTCAATATCCTTTACATTAAATATACTATAGCCATAGCTTCTTTTCCCTTTGTCATTAACATCATAATATTTTACTAATACATAATTCCCACTTGGAGAAATAGAACTTGAATATATATTTCTTCCTGTTAACATTTGCTTAAGAGTTAATCCACTTTTTGCTTTGCTCTCAATATTTAAATTGCCTTTTTCTTTTTCTAAACGAAACTTATGTTCTGAGTTTTCATCAGAAACTAAGAAAGTAAAAGAAAGAGTATATGCACCTGGTTCGAGCTTTAAATCAAAAGAAACCTTACTTTCTTCGTCCAAAGAATCTTTAGTTTCTAATCTTTCTTTTATATTTTTTCCATCTAAAGCTATCTTAACTTTATCTGTTGAATATAAATTAAAAGAAGAGTTAGAATATGAATCTGTATTAATCTTACAAACATAAGTCTTAATGAAATATGATTTTCCTTTTGAAAAGTCAATGCTTGTTGTTTGGTTAATAACTATTGTTTCAAAACTATTCTCTTTTTCCAAATCCTTCAATGAAGGAACTTGTAGAAGATTATTAATATTAAATTTTTCTCCTTTATTATTAATTGAATCAACCATAAAAGGCTTGCGAATTTCAATTTGAGAAAAAGCAACTTGATTAAATAATAATACAAATATAAATATTGATAAACAAGCAAATCTTTTCATGGGATTATTTTTTAGAAGTAATTTTTAATTTTCTATTTTGATAAAAAGGATAGAGAATAGCAAGAAGTAGTATTAATACAATAATAATTGAACCTATTAAAGATATAATATTATAGGTATTGAAAGTATTTGACTCCAATTTAAACTCAACAACATGTTTTCCCTTAGGAACATTGATTGCTCTAAGAATATAGTTTGCTCTAAAATACTCTACTTCTTTTCCATCAATATAAGCCTTCCAATCTTCAGGATAATATATTTCAGAACATACCATAATTGCATCACTATTTGAATTTGTTGTATATTTCAAATATTCAGGACTATTATCTGCAGCTCTTTCAAACTTGATTGTAGCTGTAGAGTCAAAAGAAGTAATTGGTTTTACAATTGATTTGAATTTAGCATCAATAATAACTTTTTCTCTTGGATTAAAATTATCAAGCAATAGAATTTCTTCATTTGCATCTTTTGCCCACTCAACTTGTGGAACAAACCAAGCTGCACCACAAGCTTCAGTGTTAGGATATGCCTTAACTCCTTCTCCAGTTGGAAGAATTAAGTATTTTGTATCTAACATATTCAAAACTCCAATATTTACAGAAACCTGTCCTTGATAAGCCTTAAAGAACTGACGTATTGGATTATTCATAAGTTTTACTTCATCCATTAAATCATTTTGAACATAATTTCTATTTAAGAAGTAGAAATCAATTATATCTTGATAGCGTTGAAGTTTCGCACCATGATAACCTCCAATTGAAGGATGAAAATACGAAGTTGAAGCATCATTGAAAGTATTTACTGAAAGGTTATAAACCCTATAGTGATTAATATTATTTTCTTTAACCTGAGTTAGAATTTCTTCATCAGCAGAAGTAGGGTAAATTGCTGTTTCTTGCGGTTTAACAAAATTATCTTTAGTTAAATATCTCTTATCAACTCCCCAAAGGTCAACAACAATAAGTAATGTAAGAATAATTGAAACAAGATATTCTTTCTTTACTTTTTCTAATGCAAATAAATATAAAGCAGCAAAAGCTCCAGCAATAAATAGGAAAGAACGCCAAGCATCTGAAACAAACATCGATTTTCTATCTTCAAACAAAGCTTGAACAAAACTTGAACCTAAATATTCTTCAAACATTGAATCCTTAGTTGAAGTGAAGGAAGCAAACATAGATGGAATTATTGCACATAAAAGAGAAATTCCTCCAACTATACCTACAGAAATATACAAAGCTCTTTTCTTTTTCTTATTATCTATTTCTTTTGAGAAAAACTCTTTCAAACCCAACACAGCAAGAATTATTAGTGTAACATTAGCCAAAACCAATGCCATTGAAGGAGTACGGAACTTATTATAGAAAGGTAAATTATAGAATAGCCATTCATTTACTGCTAAAAAGTTATTTCCCCAAGCCAGAATAAATGAAAGAATTGTAGCTATCAGAAGCCACCAACGTTCTCTTCCTTTAATAAGAATAAAACCAAGCGTTGCTAAAAAGATAATAATGGCTCCAAAATAAACTGTTCCTGCTGTAAATGGTTGATCTCCCCAATATGATGCTTGAACATATTGATTCAATACTTGATTAATGTTTGGATCATTTTGTCTTGTTGGTTGATTAGATTGTGCATAAGCAATTCTATTCTTTGCATTCTTTTCATATCTTTGGTCTGAACTTCCACCTCCCTTAGCATCAGGAATTAAAATTGTAAGTGTTTCTCCTTTTCCATAACTCCATTGATAAGCATAGTCTATGGTTAATCCCTTTGAATTTTTTGTTTGAGTGTCTCCTTTAGGCTTAACAGTAATATCTGAACCACCTCTCATTGTATGTTTTAGATATTCTTGATTCATTGCTATAGAAGATGAATTAGGCATTAATGCAACAAGAGAGCCTACAACCAAAATAACTCCACCAATAGCATAATCTTTTATCTTTTTCTCCTTTATTGCAAAAACAAAATATGTAATAGCCAAAATTATACCTCCGAGCATTGTATAATAGGTAATCTGAATATGAGAAAAACTAATTTGTAATCCTAAAGCAAGAATAAATAGTGCTCCTCCTGAAAGATATTTCTTTCTAAAAACTAAAATCATTCCTGCAAAAATAGGAGCCATCATTGCCATTGCCCAAGCTTTGGTTATATGACCTACTTCAATAATAATTATATTATAAGATGCTAAAGCATAAGCCAACGCAGCCAATATCCCAAGCCAATAGTTTCCTCCCAATGCAATTACAAAAACATAGAAACCTAACATATATAGGAACATTACTCCCAAGTTCAAATTGTAGCCCCAAAGCGTAATGGGTTTTGATAAAGATTGCAAAACATTATGTGAGTCTGGGCCCAAAATTTGATAAGAAGGCATTCCTCCAAATAATGAATTTGTCCACGAAGCACCTTTTCCTGTAGTTTCTTTATAATCCGCAAGCTCTTTTGACATTCCTTTAAAATTGGACATATCACTTTGTCGAAGCTCCAATCCTTCCAAAATAGGAGAGAAGTAAATTGCACTAACTGCCAAAAATATAAGTATAGCAATTATATGTGGCAAAAATCTCTTAAAAATGTTTTCTTTATTCATTTCTATAATAATTTATTGTTTATCCTTATTTTCGTAATACTTTTTTAAAGAGGGGTGAATATTATTATTATCTCTTTTTTCTTTGCGAGAGATTATTTCTTTATTTTCTTCTTCTAACTTTTCCTTATACTTATTAATTTTATGTTGAGTTATCTTAGGAATTATCAAAGTAGTGATTAGCCTAAAAAAAACATAAAACAATATTAAACCTAATAATACATTAACCATAATATCTATTCACACAAAATAAATAAATCTTCTCTTGGATTAACAAACAAAACAGGAACTTGTTGAGAATTGCTTATAACCTTTCTTTCCTTAAGTGTAAATAATTCTTCAACCCAACTCTTGTTTTTGGTTGTTTGACATATAATTAAATCAGCATTATTCTCCTTAGCATAATCAATTGCCTGATAGTCAACAAATGTTTTTGAATCAGAAGAAAGGTGAAGATTATATTTGATTTTGAAGTTATCGAACATACGCATAACAAACTTTATGTTGTAATGTAGTTGATGACGATAAAACTCATCTTTATAGTTGTGATAATATACAATAACCTCACTATTTGCAAACCTTCCAAAATATGAACCCCAAAGAACTTTTTCTTTGCTCTCTCTCATATTATCAATTGTCATAACAACCTTATTAAATGGCAAGTTTGAGTTTAGATTTTGAGAAGATATAAAATAAGCAATTCTTGAAGTGTAGAGGTTTTTAAGCATTATATCTGGGTTAGAAGCAAGTTTTTCTTTGACTTTAGCATTTGTTTTATCTTCTGTTGCACTAACAAGCAAAACTCCACTCAACAAATGAGGTATTTTATTTATTATATCTTTAGTTTGTCCTTCAATTGCACAATAGGAGTGAAATCCAATTCCTGTTATTTTAGAGCTTAATTCCTTAAGAAGAATTTCTGCATCTGTTATAGAAACACATTTATAGGCTTTGTCAGAAATATATAACAAAATAAGACCTTTGTTAAGCATTTTAGCAAAACAAATTGCATTATCAATTATCGTCTGAGTATTATCTAAATCAGGAAGATAAGCAATAATAAATTGGTCTTTAACTTCTTTCTTTTCTGACATTTAAACTTTAAAATCTAAACTTTCCTTTTCTCCAAAGCATAATTAAAATAAAACCTGCCAAAGCACCACCCAAATGTGCAAAGTGAGCAACTCCATCTGTTGTTCCAACAACTCCATTAAATAGTTCTATAAGCATATAGCCAATAACAAACCATTTAGTTTTTATAGGTAAAAGGAAATATAAATAAATAGTTGTATTAGGAAACATCATTCCAAAGGCAAGCAAAAGTCCAAAAACTATACCTGAAGCCCCAACAGTATTAATTTGATTAAGATAAGCCTTATAAGGAATGTTTTCAAAACCAGTGTTGACATAGTCATACATTCCTGAAGCAATATCTTTATACATAAAATAGTAGGTAATCTGTTGCATTAATGCAGCACCTAAGGCGGCAGTAAAGCAAAAGAAAATAAAACGTTTAGTACCCCATATATTTTCCAAAGTATATCCAAACATCCAAATAGCAAACATATTAAAGAAAAGATGATTGAAGTTAGCGTGCATAAATGAATAAGTAACATATTGCCATATATGATGACTATCAGCCATAAAAAAGTGAAGTCCAAGATAATCCTCCAAGTTTATTCCTCTAAGCTTAAGAACATAAGTGGCAAGAAACATTAAGATATTAATAATTAGCAAATTCTTACAAACAGGAGGTAAGAGATTAAATTTATTTGGACTATACTGTTGATTGTACATTCTTTTCTAAAGTTTAGTAATTAACCTGCAAATGTACATTATTTATTTAAAATAGCCAAAACTTGCCTTGTTGTATCAAGAAAAAGAGTATTCAAAATTATCAATAAATAAGACTAAAAAATTGAGTAAATTTAATCTTAAATTACCACATTATAGAACAAAAAAACAAAGATATAAATCACTGAAAATAAGACATAAAAATGAATTAATGGGACTTAGAACTTTTTTTAATTGACTTTGATGTCAGAATCATGGCATGAATTGGGTGAATTCATGCCATGAAATGGATGGAATCATGGCATGAATTCGAGTAAATCATGCCATGATTCTGACATCAAAGTCAAGTTTAAAAAGTTTTATATAGGGTTTTGTTACTTCCTTATTTGATTTAGTCAGTTTTTTCTTAAGCTTAAATTTGGAAAAACGAGTTAAAAATTCTTGCTCTTTTTAAAAGGATAAAAGGAAATTGCTCTTTGGTGGAAATAAAAAAAGAGTGGCTACAATTTTCAAAGTAACCACTCTTTAAAGATTAGAGTAATTTCTACTCTATAGAATTAGCTATTTAACAATAAGCTTTTGAGTTTTATTAATATCAGCATTTTGAATTCTGATATAATAAATTCCTTCAGCCAAATCATTAACATCTATCACTTGTTCTAGACTTCCTTCAATAGCTTCTGTGTTGATTGTTCTTAGGATACGTCCTCTTGCATCACTTAAAACTATCTTAACATCACCACTTATTCCATTTACAACCAATTTAGTTTGAGTATTTGTTGGATTTGGATACATCTTAACAGATACATCATTTCCTTGAACGTCATTTAATCCTAATGTTGTAAAGGTTTCAGTAGAACCATAAGTTACTCCAGAAGCAGTTATTGCTCCAGCTCTAAATCTATAAGATGTATTAGGAATTAAGCCAGTTAGGTTATAAGTTATTGTGTTTCCAGTTAAGGTTGCTTCAATAACTGACCATTGACTTGCTCCAGCTTGTTTCCATTCAAAGCCTTGAGATAAAATTGCTTCTGAACCTGCAGTAATAGTACCGGTTAGAGTAACAGAAGTTGAAGAAGTTGGTGTTACAGGATTTGTAATAACAATTGGATAAACAATTTCAAGAGTTGTGAAAGTTTCAATTTCTCCATAAACAGTTAATGTTGGAGTTGTTGCCATTGCTCTAAATTCATAAGAAGTATTAGGTGTTAAGCCTGTCAAATTATGAGTTAAAGCATTTCCAGTAATTGTTATTGGCATCCAAATATTAGTGTTAGCAACTCTCCATTCAAATCCTTGAGATGTGATTGGTTCTGTTGCTGGAGTAATAGTTCCATTTAGTGTAGCTGTAGTTTCTGTTATTGCAGATGCTGCATTTGTTACAACTGTTGGAGCATTGATAGCTAAGGTAGTGAAGTTTTGAACTGATCCGTAAATAGTACCTGATTGAGTAACTGCATAAGCTCTATACTTATAAGCTGTATTTGGAGCTAAGTCAGTTAAATTACGGGTAATTCCATTTGCGGTTAAGTTTTCTGTAGTTATATTCCAAGTGGTAGAATTAGACAATGTCCATTCGAAACCTTGTGTTATAACTGCTTCACTTCCTACAGTAATTGTTCCATTTAATATTGCTGTTGTTTGTGCAATTGATGTTGCAGCATTTGTAACAACAACAGGTGTAACTATTGCAAGAGTTGTAAAGTTTTGAGTTGTTCCATAAACTATTCCTGCAGATGTTGTAGCATAAGCTCTAAATTGATAAGCTGAATTAGGTGTTAATCCTGTTAGATTATAATTTATTGTACTGCCACTTGCATTAACAACTAAAGGTGTCCAAGTTGAGCTATTAGCTAACTTATATTCAAATCCTTTAAAGATTATTGATTCGCTACCAAGAGTAACTGTACCATTAATTGTTGCAGAGTTTTGAGCAATTAATGTTGCTGCATTTGTAACAACTGTAGGAGGAACTACAGCAAGAGTTGTAAAGTTTTGAGTTGTTCCATAAACTGTTCCTAAAGATGTTGTAGCATAAGCTCTATACTGATAAGCTGTGTTAGGTGTTAAGCCTAATAGATTATGAGTAATTGCATTTCCATTAATTGTTGTAGTTATTGTTGTCCATGTTGAAGCACTTGAAAGCTTCCATTCAAATCCTTGAACAATAATAGCTCCACTTCCTACTGTAACTGTACCATTTAGGGTTGCAGTGTTTTGAGAAATTGCTGTTGCTGGACTTGTAACTACTGTTGGAGGAACTACAGCAAGGGTTGTAAAGTTTTGAGTTGTTCCGTAAACTGTTCCTGTATTTGTTATTGCATAAGCTCTAAACTGATAAGCTGTATTTGATGTTAAGCTTGTCAAATTATGAGTTAAAACACTTCCACTAATTGTTATAGACAACCATGTATTTGAACTAGCAACTTTCCATTCAAATCCTTTTGAAGTAATTGTTTCTGTTCCTGCAGTAATTGTACCATTTAATGTAGAAGAATTTTCTGCTACTAAAGTAGCTGCATTTGTAACAACTGTTGGAGGAGTGATAGATTGTGTTGTAAAGTTTTGAGTTGTTCCATAAACTGTTCCTGAAGCAGTTGTTGCATAAGCTCTAAACTTATAAGCAGTATTTGGAGCTAAAAGAGTTAGGTTATGAGTTAATGCATTTGCAATAAGGTTATCTATAGTAACATTCCAAGTGTTAGAACTTGATAATGCCCATTCAAAACCTTGTGATAAAACTACTTCACTTCCTAAGGTAATTGTTCCATTTAATGTAGCAGTTGTGTATGCAAGTGCAGTAGCTGGAGTGGTAACAACTGTTGGAGGAACTATTGCAAGAGTAGTAAAGTTTTGAGTTGTTCCATAAACTGTTCCTAAAGATGTTGTTGCATAAGCTCTATACTGATAAGCTGTGTTAGGTGCTAAAACTAATAGATTATGAATAATTGCATTTCCATTAATTGTTGTAGTTATTGCTGTCCATGTTGAAGCACTTGAAAGTTTCCATTCAAATCCTTGAACAAGAAT
>Ga0172377_10003218_pt1 | contig 16737 bp, 15 predicted proteins | sample Pumphouse3metaG_FD_119749 | JGI IMG/M metagenome (GOLD analysis project Ga0172377, IMG submission 119749) | Leachate microbial communities from a municipal landfill in Southern Ontario, Canada - Pumphouse #3 metaG | ecosystem: Engineered > Solid waste > Landfill > Unclassified | place: Canada...
GCTGTTCTTTCGAATCCCTTCATAGATCATGTTCATGGAACGGAGTTGGAGGGCAACCGAATCGTTTGCATATTCGGCTGATGCTTCAGTGAATTTCTTTGCTATCTCCACTTCAGCTGCTCCAAGGATGATTCTTGATTCTTTTTCCCGTTCAGCTTGGGCTTGTTTGCTCAATGAATCTTCCAATTCTTTTGGTATGATGATGTCGGTGATCTCAACAGAGAGAATGGAAACTCCCCAAGGGTTGGTCTTGGCATCGAGGGCTTGTTGGATCTCTTTTCCCAGCTCTTCCCGTTCAGAAAGCAATGAAGAGAGACGATGCTTGCCTATGGAGTCCCGCAAAGCAGTCTGTGCTGAGAGAATGACAGCTTCAGTATAATCTTCCACCTCAAGGATTGCCTTTTTTGCATCCCAGATCATCCAGAAAGCCAGGGCATCTACATGAACAGGAACAGTATCCTTGGTAAGGGTTTTTTCTGCACTGAAATCAGTGGCCCTAATGCGCATATCGATGAAGTCAGCGATACGATCCACCATAGGAATCAGGAAGAAAAGCCCAGGACCATGGACTTTCTTGAATTTACCGAGTCTGAGGATAAGTACCTTGTCCCATTGGAAAATCATTTGTGTGCCAGAGGAAATCAACAAACCGAGTGAGGCTATTGCAGTCAGAGGATAGAGATAGATAGATAGCCTTCCCAATACCGAAATCCAAAGAAAAATAATCAGGCCAATGACGGTCGCCCACATGGGGAACAGGGTGATGAGTATTGCTGCACCCAGTACTCCCCCGATGAGAATAACAATACCTTCCATAGGAAATTGGGGATAGACCAATAATTGGACCCAAGCCCCTAAAACCATGAAAAGAGCAAGACAGAAAAAGGAAGCAGCACCGTAGTTGAAGTCCTTTTTCAAGGTGAACACCTTGCTGTTTTTGATGCGATCAAATTTTTTCTGATATAGATTCATACTTGTTCCTCTTTTTTATTCAATTCCGACCCAAGTTCATTGATGTTGGTGAGTATTTCCTGCAAGGAAAATCCATAGGAAGCTGCTTTGGTTAAATATCCCTTTGTAATCTGTGAGAGGATTTGTTCCCGCTCTATGGCATTGAGATTGATTTTTTTATCGCTGATAAAGGTTCCCGAACCCTGTTGTGTGACCACAATGTTTCGAATCTCCATCTCTGCATAAGCTCGTGCTACGGTATTTGGGTTGATGCTCAAATCGACAGCTAGACTTCTGACCGTAGGTAGTTGAGATCCTTTTTCCAGCCTTCCATCTGCGATAGCCATTTCGACTTGGAAGATGATCTGTTTATAAAAAGGAACTCCGCTTTTCATATCCAGACTGAATTCCAATCTTTGTTCACCGGTTGACTTCACGATGCTCTTCCTTTTTTGTATTATTGTACTGGTGTATTAGTACAATGTCAACAGTATCATATACGCATGTTCGCAAATGAAAAGAACTCCCAAAAATGGGAGTCCTTGAAATAGAAAGAGAAATGTTACTGGTGTTTGATGAATGTACCTTCTCTCAGTTCCCGAGAGGCAAGCCTCAGTTCTTCTTGGGTGTTCATGACAATGGGCCCGTTCCAGGCGATTGGTTCTTTCAAGGGCTTCGCCGCATAGAAGAAAAGTCGAACCCCCTCTTCTGTGGCGGTCAAGGAAACCGTATCGCCGTCACCAAATAAAACAGCCTTGTGTGCTTCTACGCGTTCTTTGGTTTCTCCCACCAGTGCAGAGCCTTCAACGAAATAACAAAAAACCGTTTTCTCAGGATGTACTGAAAAAGACCATGCCGTATTTTTATCCAATTTAATGTCCAAGTAGACGGTCTTTACATAATCACCCTGCTCAGGGCCATTGGTGCCTCGATAGTTTCCACTGATGACTCGAATTTCAGCACCAGCTTCCTTGCACACTGGAATCTGCGCTTGTCTGATATCACGGTAAGCGGGGTCGGTCATCTTGTCCTTTTGGGGGAGGTTGATCCAAAGCTGTGAACCAAGCATCCGTTCACACCTTTGAGGCATCTCCTGATGGATGATTCCGCTGCCTCCTGTCATCCACTGACAACATCCATCGTCGATGGTGCCAGAGTTTCCCAGACTGTCCCCATGTTCGATCTTTCCGGTGATGAGGTAGGTTACCGTCTCGATTCCCCGGTGGGGATGCCAGGGAAAGCCTTTGGTGTAATCATCCGGATTAGTCGAATCAAACGCATCAAGCATGAGAAAAGGATCAAAATCATGAACATCGTTATACCCGATGACCCTGACCAACTTAACCCCAGCCCCGTCATATTGGGTGGATCCACCGGTTATCTTTTTTATTGGCTTTTGTTGCATTGACTGTCCTTTGCAGGGCAATTGCCCTGCTAAATCACCAAGGAAGGTGGATTGAATACCCTTGCCTTGAGTTCCTGGTCGAGCATATAGAGAGCTTTTGCATCTGAACCAAAGAGGTTGTATTTATTGATGTTATCCTCAGCGTTCATCTCTTCTTCTCCCTGTTCCTTGACGAACCAATCGAGGAACTGCAGCGTCCTGTAGTCCTTGCGTGTCATTGCTTCTTCATAGATGGAATTGATCGATGCGGTGACGAATTGCTCATGTTTGAGAGCTTCTTCCAAGGGAGCTTTGTTGTCCTTGTATGTCTTGGTAGGGTTTGCAAGTGCATTGAGCTCGACTGGATGACCATTGTTCAGCAGATACTGTCTGAAGAGCATTGCATGAGCCATTTCTTCTTGTGCCTGCACCTTGAACCAATTCTCATAGCCGAGTAATCCTTTTGCAGCATAAAAATCTGCCATATCCAAATAGAGATAGGCTGAATAAAACTCTTTGTTGATCTGGTCATTGAGTAATTTCACTATGGACGTATCAAGCATATGATTTCTCTCCTTATTAGTTGTCCTTTCAATATATCATGAAATGTTCATATCGGCAAAAGAAACCCCGAAACGGGGAGATTGGTGAGGCCCTTGCTCAACTCGATTGCTGATGCTAGACTCATTTTCATCATGGATATGAGAAAGCGGAAGAATCTGTTACCAAATCAAAACCTCATTGTGGGATTTTTTTTGATTATTGCCATAGGGTCCTTACTTTTATTTCTCCCCTTTGCTCATCGAAGCGGCGTTTCCGTTCGTTATATCGACGCATTGTTCACCTCCGTAAGTGCTGTCTGTGTTACCGGTTTGGTTACCCTTGATGTTGCAGCCACCTATAACCTGTTCGGTCGATCGGTGATCACCTTGCTCATCCTTCTTGGAGGGCTTGGGTTTGCTTCTGTAGTCATGTCCTTTTCTTTGCTTTTAGGATGGAACATCGGTATCGGCAAGCGGAGTCTCATCAAGGAAGCCTATAACCTTGGAACAATGAAAGGGTCGTTGCAAGTAGTGAGGACCGTAGCCTTTGCTGCTCTTGTTTTCCAAGGCATAGGAACATTCATAGAGTATTTTGTCTTTCGAAAAAGCTATGCTCCTTTGAAAGCGCTTGGTCATGCAGCATTCAACACCATTTCCGCTTTCAACAATGCAGGGTTTGATCTGATGGGAAACTATCAGAGCTTGAGTGCCTACCAAGGAAATCTCGCTATGAATTTGACCACTGCAATTCTCATCATCCTCGGAGGTTCCGGTTTTTTTGTCCTTGCCGATATCGGGAGAAACCGAAGATGGAAGCTCCTTACCATGCACAGCAGGGTAGTGGTGGTCATGAATACCTCACTCATATTGCTTGGTACCTTGGTGATCATGCTACTCGAGCATACGGATGTGCTTTCATCGTTCTTTCAGAGCGTCACTGCTCGAACCGCTGGTTTCAATACGATTGATATTGGAGCAATGAGCCAAGTAGGACAGTTTTTCATGATGCTTTTGATGTTCATAGGGGCTTCTCCTGGATCAACAGGTGGTGGTATCAAGACTACGACCACCTTTGCCTTGATCGTAAGCCTGAGTTCCATGATGTTCCATCGTGAACCTGCAGCTTTTCGCCGACGACTTTCAGATGAAAGCATAATCAAGGCCTTTCAGGTACTTCTGCTTGCCTTGTTGGTCATTGTTTTTGGCATTGTGGGTATTTTGATCGCTGAGCACAATGCATATACTTTTTTACAAGTATCGTTTGAAAGCGTCTCCGCTTTTGCCACAGTAGGCCTTTCGACTGGTATCACGCCACATCTGGGAACTGTCTCCAAATTGATATTGATTCTGATCATGTTCATTGGAAGGGTGGGGCCCATAACAATTGCCACCAGCTTGAAGGCCAAACCTTCAGTTCTCAAGCATATTGAAGAACAAGTATTCATCGGTTGAACAAGGAGCATATGAAATGAAAACTGGATATGATGATAATGCCTTTGGCATCATAGGGTTGGGAAGGTTTGGGCTTTCTCTGGCTCTTGAATTGACCAATGCCGGAAAAGAGGTGATCGTATTGGAAATTGAAGCTGAGAAACTTGAAGCCATCAAGGATCAGATTTCCAATATCTACCCTGTGAAAGTCATCACCAAAGAAGTGCTTCAAGAATCCGGCATATCCCATTGTGGAACGGTCATCGTCTGCATCGGAAAAGACATTGAGTCAAATATTCTGGCTACGATGAGTGTTCTGGAACTTGGCATTCCCCGTGTCATTGCAAAAGCAAACAGCATAGATCATGGTAAAGTCTTGGAAAAGATTGGCGCACAGGCAATTTTCCCTGAGTCAGAGATGGGAAGTCGACTTGCCCACTCCTTGGTTTCTGCAGGTACGCTGAATTTTCTTGAGCTTTGTGAAGACTTTTCCATTGCAAACATCAATATCAACCAAAAATTCGTAAAGCAATCAATTGAAGAACTGAATCTTCGTAAAAGGTTCCATCTGAACATCATCGTAGTGATACGAGAAGATAAAGCCATCTCAGAAATAACTCCTGATCTTGTCTTGCAGGATGGGGATGTCCTTGTGGTTGCAGGCAATAACAACGCAATCAAACGGTTCGAAAAAGCCAACGAGTAATGTTACTCGATACGCTGTTTTCCGCTGACAAGATCTTGGGCAAACTCATAATAGCTTTTCGTGTTTTGCTCCATATGCTCCAGATCTTGTTCAGTGAGTTCTCTTGCCACCTTTGCAGGTGAGCCCATCAACAGACATCGTTTCGGATAGGTCTTGCCTTGAGGTACCAATGTACCTGCTGCAACCATCGTTTGCTCACCAATGATGGCTCCATCAAGTATGATGGAGCCCATGCCGATGAGACAATCATCTCCTATGGTGCAGGAGTGTAGGATTGTTCCATGACCGACTGTACATCGTTTACCGATGATGATCGGCATATCTTTACTGACATGCAAGACAGCATTGTCTTGGATATTTGATTGATCACCAATGGTTATTGATGCTTCATCTGCTCTGATTGTGGCATGAAACCAAACAGAAACAGCGTCTCCAAGATGTGCATCTCCGATGATATCAGCAGAAGGTGCAATATAACTGTGTTCTCCAACTTGTGGCGATTTTTCATTGTAGGACCTGATCATGGCTGTATCTCCCTGTGGCGAAATTCAATCATATTGAGCATATCCTGTAAATGAGTTCATCTGCTGTTGTATGCATTTTGGGGAGAAATGCAGAGTTGCATTCCTAAAGGTTTCGGAGGGCAATGCAAAAAGTATTGAAAAAAAAACAAAAACGTGTTGTTGCGATTTGTTGCTTCTGGGCCTACCATCAATCTTGTTGCGCTTTGTTGCGCATAGGATTATCACAAAGAAGGTGGAATAGTATGAATCAGAAGAATGCGACAAGCAGCATTGAGAACATTTACTCACTTGATGGCCGTGTGCCCCTAGGGAAAGCGATTCCTTTTGGTCTCCAACACGTCCTTGCTATGTTCGTAGCTAACTTGGCGCCTATCATCATTATTGCCGGAGTTGCTGGACTTGATGTCGGGCAACGCAGCATGCTCATCCAGAATGCTATGTTCGTTGCTGGAATCGGCACTATGGTTCAGTTATACCCGGTATGGAAAATTGGTTCCAGACTCCCCATGGTCATGGGTGTCAGCTTTACCTTCGTCTCCATTCTCTGCTATGTAGCAGCTACTTTTGGATATGGAGTGGCTGTTGGTGCAATTATCATTGGTGGTCTGGTAGAAGGATTCTTGGGTCTCTTCGCCAAGTACTGGAGAAAAGTCATCTCTCCTATTGTAGCTGCTTGTGTCGTCACTGCAATTGGATTCTCCCTCTTTGAAGTTGGAGCAAATTCTTTCGGTGGTGGAGTTGGAAGTCCTACATTTGGCTCAGGTCCCAACATCCTGGTGGCATCTGTAGCCCTCATTGGTTCTTTGGTGTTCAATATCTTTGCGAAAGGCTTTTACAAGCAACTTTCCGTTCTGTTCGGATTGGTTATCGGTTACGTACTTGCAGCATTCCTCGGCATGGTCGATTTCAGTGCCATCCTCACCAGCAAATTTATATCTTTACCGAAAATTCTCCCCTTTATGCCGGAGTTCAATCTCAGTGCCATTCTATCTGTAGTGGTGATCTTCTTGGTTTCTGCAACAGAAACCATTGGTGATACCACTGCAATGGTTGCCATGGGCCTTGACCGTGAACCAACCGATAAGGAAATTTCAGGATCACTTGCTTGTGACGGATTCTGCAGTAGTGTTTCTGGCCTTTTTGGATGTGCACCCATCACCTCCTTCAGCCAGAATGTCGGCTTGGTTGCCTTTACCAAGGTCGTCAACCGCTATACCCTTGCAACTGGTGCAGCCTGTATGATTCTTGCAGGTCTTTTCCCTCCTATTGGTGCCATTTTCGCTTCCCTTCCTGATGCAGTACTCGGCGGGTGTACCATCATGTTGTTCGGTCAGATAGTTTCCAGTGGAATACGGATGATCAGCAACTGTGGATTCTCACAAAGAAACAGCATCATTGTTGCTCTTTCCTTGAGCATTGGTCTGGGCTTTACCAGGGTTCCTGCAATCTTCTCTGTTCTGCCGACCATGGTTGCAGAAGTATTGGCCAACAACTGTGTTGCCGTCGTATTCGTCGTTTCCTTGATTCTCAACATCGTTCTTCCCAAGAGCATGGAGATCAAAGACTGAGTCTCTGAGGTATGGGGTCTGGAGGGAATTGCCTTCCAGACTCCATTATTTGCAAGCCACTTGCAAATTTACCCTGTTCATACTATCTTTTCCTTGCTTCCCTGGAGGAAATACTACTATGAATAAAACCCTACGTTTGGTTTTTCTGATATTCATCACACAATTTCTTGGTTTTTCTCTTTTTGCTACAGCGCAAAAGGAAGAACAGGGATCAAAAAAACCTATGCTCGCCGTGAGCATCCTGCCCCAGCAATATTTTGCCCAACACATTGCACAAGATCTTGTCGATATCGTGGTCCTGGTTGGAGAGGGACAGAACCCACACTCCTACGAACCCTCTCCCTCCCAAATGGCCCAGCTTGCCATGGCAGAAGCCTGGGTTCTCTCTGGAACAGATTTTGAACTCTCCTTAACAGACAAGATAACCTCTCTCTATCCAAATCTTCTTGTTGTAGACGGAACCCTTGGAATTCAGTTTCGCATGCTTGAAGAGCATGACCATGCCGATGAGTCCTCTCACGAAGAGAACCTGCTTAATATCGACCGTCATACTTGGCTAGGATGGCAAAGTTCAAAAATAATGGTCACCCATATCAAGGACACGTTGGTTGCACTGCTTCCTGAACACAGAACGGTTCTTGAACAGAATTATCAATCGTTACTTACTGACATCGATGATACTTTTTCGGAACTCCAGAAGCAACTTGCTCCTCTAGCTGGAACAAAAGTCTTTGTCTATCACCCTTCCTTTGGCTATTTCTTGGATGAGTTTTCCATCATGCAGGAAGCGGTGGAAACCGGAGGAAAAGAACCGACTGCAAAAGACCTTTCAAATCTCATCGAAGAAGCCAAGAAAGACAGGGCCTCAGCAATCTTTGTCCAAGCTCAGTTTCCCGTGGCAGCAGCCCGAACGGTAGCAAAGGCCGTAGGAGCTGAAGTGGTTTCCCTCGATCCACTTGCTCGTGATTGGCTTGCAAACATCCGCCTCATGGGATCAGCGATTCACTCTTCTACTAAGGAGGGAAAATGAAAGTGTTGCCAGAAAAGACACCCATAGCCTTGCATTTTTCTCATGTTTTCTTCTCCTATGATCATCTTCCAGTCCTTGAAGATGTGAATTTCCATTTCCATGAAGGAGAGTTCATAGCCCTGGTGGGCCCCAATGGATCAGGCAAGACCACGTTGCTTAAGCTCATCTTGGGCTTGGAGAAGAACCAACGGGGAGAAGTCTCTCTGTTTGGTGATCAGCCCAAACGCACCAGGAGTCAAATAGGGTACGTTCCCCAGCACGCCAGCTATGATCCTACTTTCCCGATTTCGGTATTGGAAGTCGTGCGCATGGGAATGGTTTCTGCCACTTCTTTCAAGCATTCTGTTGTGGATGATACAGCTGCCATGGATGCCTTGTCTCAGGTTGAAATAGCAGATTTATGTAATCGCTCCTACAGTGAGCTCTCAGGAGGACAACGTAGGAGAGTCTTGGTGGCACGTTCATTGGTTGCACATCCTAAGATGCTCATCCTTGATGAACCGACAGCCAACATGGATAGAGAAAGCGAAACACGCTTGTTCAATACGCTTCGACATCTCAAGGGGAAAACCACCATCCTTATCGTCACCCATGATATGAGCGTGGTCTCCTCCTTGACGGACCGTGTTTTCTGTATCGGCTCCCACCATCCTGACCATGCAGGGAGGACGGTGGTGCAACACAAGTTGGAACCTGCAAAGAGTGCACCTCCTGATTTATATGGAGGTGAGGCCTTGCGCGTATTACATAACGTTGAATTACCTGCAGATATTTGTACGTTTGAAGGAGATGAGAACAATGGATAGTCTTTCTGGTTTTTTTGCAGCATTGTTTAATCCCGCCTTTCCTTTTGTTCGAAACGCATGTATTGCAGGGTTGCTCTCATCTGTTCTTTTCGGAGTGTTGGGAGCGATTGTGACCGTAAAGCGCATAGCAGGACTCGCAGGTGCAATCTCCCATGCAGTACTCGGGGGCATCGGTATCGCTTTGTACCTATCGGCGACCAACAAGGTCCCCGGCCTTACGCCTATGATGGGAGCCATCGTGTTCGCCCTTTTGGCGGCAGGTATCATCGGGGTGGTTTCCTTGAAGGCAAAACAACGTGAAGACACTGTCATTCAAGCAATTTGGGCAATCGGCATGAGCATCGGTGTCTTATTCATGGCGAAAACCCCTGGGTATACCGATCCTTCTTCGTATCTGTTTGGAAACATCCTGCTCATTTCAAACCAAGATTTGGTGCTTTTGGCCTTGCTCGACATAATGGTCGTTTTTCTTGCATGGAGATTTTATCCCCAGATTGAGGCATCTTCATTTGACGAAGAATTTGCACAGGTTCGAGGAATTCCCACCCAGAAAGTGTTTCTTCTCATCCTTGCCATCACCTCGGTTGCCGTTGTTTTGCTGCAGACGTTTGTTGGAATCGTCATGGTCATCGCCATGTTGACGCTCCCTGCAGGTACTGCAGGGTATTGGGCGAAAAACCTAGCGGCAATGATGGGGTTGGGAACGCTATTTTCCGCATTGTTTTCTTTTGGTGGATTGGCCGCAGGTTGGATGCTCGATGTCCCTGTGGGTGCCATGGTCGTGGTTTTATCGGGAGGGGTCTTTCTTGGAACCGCATTGACTACGTTGCTTATGAAGCGACGAAGAAGAAGGAAGTTGGGATATGACGAAAGCTAGACAATCAATCTTGGATTTCTTATTGCAGGTAAAGGAACCTGTTTCAGCCTCAGATCTGGCAAAACAGTTGGAACATGCTTGTGACCCTGCAACGGTATATCGGAATCTTCACTATTTGGAAGACCACAACCTTGCAACATCGTTTATCTTGCACTGTAGTGAGCATGGTACAGAACGATATTACACAGCACAAGAAGGCGGACATCACCACTGGTTTCACTGCGAAAAATGCCATCGCTTCATCGATATCGGCAGTTGCCTCTACGAGGAACAATTAAAACGTTTTGAAGAAGAACATGATTTCATCATTCATGACCATACGTTCTTTCTTACCGGCATTTGTCATGCATGTAAGATGGCAGCCTTACTTTAATTTCTGTTGCAGGCAGGAGAAGAGTTGGACCCTGTTGGAAACTTCCAGTTTGGCGTAGATGTTCTTGATATGGGTTTTTACCGTATTGGGGGATATGAACAACTTTTCCCCTATTTCCGGAGTGCTGAACCCTTCCATGAGCAATGCGATGATTTCCTGTTCCCGAGAGGAAACGCCCTTTTCTGATAAGAATTCAGCCTGTAAAGAGAGGACTTTGCTGTTGACCGCCTCATAGGTGAGAAAATATCGTCTGCTGATGAAGTAATAGAGAAAAACCACAAAGGCAGAGAATGTCAGATAGGTGAGCTTGAAGGCATGGTTCCTAAAAAAGATCAAATCAAGCGGAAACAGAACCAACAAGGGAAGAAAGGTTGCGCAGATTCCCGTAAGCAGGCGCTCTTGTTCCCAGCCTTGGGCTTTTTTCCTATAGAACAGTGAAGTTAAGCCATGGGCAACCATGAACATGCTGCCATAAAAGAAGTGATATTTAAAAGTGAGATTCATAGCCAAAATCCAATCACCTTTGCTTTTATTGATGATGAACAGAAGGCTTAGGGTTAAGAACGTTAGGATGATGACACGAATAATGCGGTTTCCTATTGCTTTTTCCTGAGTATTTGCGGGGAGAAGGGCCACCAAGTAGTGGCTCATCATCAACAGAATCAACGTAGTGAGCAAAATGGAGACCAATGTGGATGCAAGGCAGAAGAACCTATACACATCTCCATCCAATACTTCAGGAGGATAGACTCTGATGATGTATGCATAGAGCATGATAAGACACATCTGCAGGCAGAGTGGGATAAGCACAGTAAGGAAACTTCCCGTATACGAGTCTTTGGAACGGACATGAAGAAGCACACAGAGACAGGTAATGGAAAGAATCAACGCTGTAGTCAAGAATAACAGGATATCTCCGATGATGAACACCCAAAAGCCTCCTGTGCGAATTTTAGCACAGCCTGGCCAGTGGTGGTAGCTAGAAGGTGTGGCTCACTCCAATTTTCACCCAATCCAGGACATCCCAAGTCTTGAAGATGCTCGAAGTATCCTCAATCGATCCATACACAGCTCCTTGCACGATAAAATGCAACGCATCACGTATTGCATACTTGGCACTACCGAGCAACACATATCCAGTCGTTTCTATCTGATAGGTTCCACCCAAATGCAAGGTAAGGCGCTCTGAAAGCAGGGGAAGCTCACATGCAAGGGTTATGTTGTTTCCATAGGCCTTGTTGTCATATGCTTGTAGATAATCGACATCCAACTTCAAGGGATCGACTGAGTCATAGTGCAGGGTGAAATGACCGTGATAGGTGAGGCTGAGGTACAACTGGCTTGCAGGATGAAGATACCCTATGCCTCCAAGATACACCCATTTGCTGTTGTATAAGGAAGGATCTGTTCCTGAAGCATCTTCACTGAAAAAGTAACCGCCTTCACCCATGAAGGTCCACTGGCCCAGTACAAACGTCGATTCAGCTCCCAACAACTGAGTCTTCGTATATACGATATCGGCACTGCTCACAAATGGATTGGAAGGATCGGAATAATCGAATACAAAATTACCATACCCGCTTTGCATAAGGTATCCATTCATATAGATAAGACCCAAATCAAGATTTCCTCTTATCGTTTTTGCTCTTCCTCCAAACTGGACGTACGAAAGCGAATCAGTCTTCGGCTCCTGAATGTCGGTTGCTGCAAAGCTGGCAGGTAAAAGGCTCCACTTTCCCTCATAGGGAATGGTTCCTGGAAGATAGGTAGGCTTTATGAACAGTTCATATGTGCTGGTTTTTCCATAGAAGGTGGCCAGTGCCATGGGTTCTGGTCGCTTCATGGCAAGAAGATCTTCAGAAAATCCTTTAGAATAGTCAAAGGCATTCAAGACATCGACTACATGCACTCCATCCCCAGCTCCCCATTCTTTCTTCAAGAGGCCAAGTGAAAGCGTCCCCCATGAACTGAAGTAGGTGAGTGAAAGATTGTCTACTTGGACTTGTAGTGTTTGGGCCTCGAAGCGTAAAGATGCTTCTGTTTCCACTCTATCTGATGCCACAAGCAACGATAGGTCAAGCTCTTGTGAGGTTTCAAGCGTACCTGAAAAAAAGTAGTCCAAATTGATGTCTACACTTCCTGAGAACGTAATGTTGGTTTTTTTGCTGTCTTCTTCTGTGATTTCAGTGTCAAAGACTGCATCAAAACCTGAGAAAGCAGATACTGCACCCACTAAGAAAAATCCTAGGTAGAGGAGAAGGAATATACGTTTCATTACAACCTCCCTGTTTCCAGAAATCTCGTTGTGAAATACCCTTCATCAAGGTCTAGATCATACTTGGCCTGGAGAATTTCCAGACTCGTGCTATGGCCACTGGAGACGGTGGTCATGGTGAGTTTCTTTGTTATCCAGCGATTATCGATGATATCCAGTTCTTCAGTAGTCAGTTTTTTTATGAGGGTGGTCCTGTCTTTTTCATAAAACTCTACGAGAAGTGGCAGAAAAGTGGTTTTATCGACCCAAGTTATGGTCTTTCCATAAACAGAAGAGCTGAAAGGAACCGATTCAATGCAGTAGGATTCTTCGCTTTCACTCAGCAAGGTATGACGTGCCTGGTCGGCATCATACGTGGTGGAATCCATATCGGCATAGGAAAAATCACTCCCCATGAATGAGCCTCCTTCTTCTGTTGCCGAGATTCGTTTGACTCTTTTCAAGGCTGGTAGGTAGATCCACTGTTCATCGTCCAATGTCAGGAAACGTGTATTCTTCACGCTGGCTGGAGAGAGAAAAATCGTGATGGTGGACGTTTCTCCTTTTTCACTGAACGAAAGTGTTTGGATTCTTCTCTCTCTTGTCTGTCCAGCAGCATCCTTAAGGGTCAACAACAAATCCAAGGCAGAGCTTTTGCTGCTTTGTACTTCCATGACTTTTATCATGATGCTTTCAGGCGTTTCTGCTGCAAGGAAGCAGAGAGACAGCATGCAGAACGCTATGGCGATGAGACGTTTCATGGTGATATCCTCCTGGATAGTAGTTGTGTTTCCTTTGTCTTCTGCTTGATGAATGCAGGTTTATGATATTGAAGGAGAGCAGGTAGGACGGTAAGGCTGCTTAATGAAGCACAGACCATAGAGATGCAGAAGAGCAGCCCCATGCGCGAGATGGGCGTGAAATGACTGAATAGAAGGCCTAAGAAACCTAGGGTTACCGAAGCGGCGTTGATCAGAATGGCTTTTCCTGTAGTCTTCATCACTTCATAGACCACCTTATCTGGAGCGAAGATCAATGAGAGTCTCTGGTAAGCGGAAAGGAAGTGAATGGCATAATCCACTCCGATTCCGATGGCAAGAGAGGCCAACAAAGAGGTGATGATGTCAAGTTCGATACCCAAGAGAGCCATCGAGAGGAAAATGCCCATCAGTGCGTATAGACAGGGAATGAGTGCGAAACATGCTGCAGATAGTGAACGATACAGGATGAAAACGAGGAGGAAAACAATAAGGAGTGCTCCAATCAAAGAATAAATCTGGGATTTGGTTACTAGATCGGTGAGTTCAAGACTGACTGCTTCTCCTCCTCCGATTACCAGATTCCAGGAGGATGGTATGATTTGAGAAAAGGATGTTTCAATTTCGTCCTTGATGGCACGAAGATATTCAGTTTCTGTATTGTTGAGGCTGATAGTGACCAAAAGGGCATCAGGTTCGAGAGGATCATTGATGAATTTGCTGAGATTTCCACTGTAGAGCAAGAGGTATTGAGTAATCAGATTGATCAGGTCTTCTTCGGTTTCCAATCCATATTTTTCCGGGTCACTTGGAATTTCATACAGATTTTCTCTTGCATCATGGAAAGTTTCTTCTTCTTGTATAGGTTCTTCAGTAAGCGAAGGAGAGCCAAAGAAATCGAAGTCAGAGGTTGTTGTGTTATGACTTTCCTCTTCTGTTCCAAGAATCTCATTCATGCGCTTGATGAAAGGAACGATGGTCTGTACTTTTCCCACCTCGGCTTTTTGTTCAAGGCCAAAGGATATTGTATCGAGTGCAGTGAGGAACTGGGGACTTAGCACAGAAGATGAAGAGTCTGATGTTATCATGACGGTCAGAATCCCGCTTCCCTGCATTTTTTCATTGAAAAGATTGGTGTCTTGCACTAAGGAAGAGGAAGGTCTGAAGAACTTGAGCATATTGGTTCCGCTCTTGATGGTGGGTAGTAGCACTACTGTAGAGATGATGAAAACCAGTGAGAGCACCAAGAGAGGAATTTTCCCTCGCTTGGTTATATGATCAAGTGCTTTTGAAGGGTCCAGATGCCGGCGCATCTCGTGGTTTCTCACTTTCTTAACTCCGTGCGGATATGCAAGTCGAAGCATGGCCGGGAGTATATGGAGAGAAGCCAGCAAGGAAACCAACACACCGAGAGAGCATAAGATGCCGAAGGTCCTGAATGGCAGAAGCGGGCTGGTCAGTTGGGCGAGAAATCCTGCTGCTGTGGTAGCTCCTGCCATGAGTAAAGGCCTGCGGTTTTTCTTCACCACGTTATTGATATGCTCTGCACTATCCAGATGCTCTTCCTCATAAAAATGGCTGAGGATATGGATGGTATAAGCACTTCCCACGATAAGTAGCAGAACAGGTACCAACATGGTGGCCATGGTGAAGGTGACATGTAGAAGGGCCATGATTCCTACCATCAAGCTTGATGAGAATACCAGACAGGTTAAGGCCAGAACCACAGGAATGAAACGACCAAATGAGAGGTAAAGCAATAAAATGATCAAAAATCCTACAATCGGGATGAGTATTGCCAGGTCCTGTAAGAGGCTGTCTTCAATGGCTTGGGTCACCACAGGGAGTCCTATCAGCGAAAACTGAATATGATTTGAGGTGTACGAGGCTACTAAAGTCTGTATTTCGTATAGCAACTGCTCAAGATCAGCATCGAGACTTGCTTCTATGATGATCGAAGCCATGGTGTCGTCTTCTGATATAAGGTTACCAATATAGATTTCAGGCCATTCTTCCAATCTGGTTTCAAGGTGCAAAAGAGCATCTTCACCAGTTCCTTCATAGAGTTTTTCCACCAACAGTCCTTCAGCAGAAGAACCTAGATGTTCTGTATTGGTAAGTGAGGATACAAACGCTACTCCGTCCATTGCGGCAATCGAATTCGTCAATGTTTCAAGAATGCTCAGATTTGAAGTGGTAAGGATGGATGGTTCATCCGTGGAAAGACTGAGTACTATCATATCAAGAGAACCAAAGGCTGCTTCAATCTCATGGTTGGTCTGCACCACCTTGGACCGTTCAGGGATGAAGGCATCGGTGGAACTGTCGATACGAAGTTTCCCAATTTGCAGTAATGACAAAATGGTTACAAGAAGAGCTCCAGCTATAAGTAGCCAATCCTTGGTTATTCTCTTGTTCATATGTATACAGTAGTACCTCCGGGTGGTTTTCAAAATCGTCAATTCAGAGGATTTCTCTACCTCCAAGGAGGTATTTATACGTTCACCTGTTTGGGTGACCAACCTAAACTTTACAAATGGCTGTGAATCATGGATGATGGAAACAAGGGGTGATACCATGAATACATATACGAAAATTGTAGCTACGCTTGGACCTGCCTCAGAGTCCTATGAGGTGATCACTTCCCTCATACAAGCTGGTGCTCGAGTCCTTCGGTTGAATTTCAGTCATGGATCGTTTGAAGAACAGCAACTCCGCTACGATCGGGCAAGACAAGCCTCCAAGGAGTTGAAGATTCCCATCGCAATCTTCATGGACCTGCAAGGGCCTAAGATTCGTATAGGACTTCTTGAAGAACCATCCTACACGTTATCGAAGGGAGATCCCTTGATTCTCACCACCAAGGAGTGTAAAGGAACGAGAGAGAAAATCAGCATCGACTATCCGTATCTGCATCAGGAAATTTTGCCAGGAAGCCAGATTCTCATCAATGATGGATTGGTTTCCCTTATAGTGGAGCGAATTGAAGATCAGGATATTCACTGTAAAATGCTTGAAGATGGAGTGATTTTCCCTCGCAAAGGAGTCAATCTTCCCAAGGTCCCTCTTTTGCATCTCAGTTCCTTTACCAAGAAAGACGAAAAAGATCTGGAATTCGCCTTTGATAACAACCTCGATTATGTAGCACTTTCTTTTGTGAGAAGCAGTGAGGATGTCAAAGCCCTCAAATCTTTCATGCAGAAGAAGTTTGGGCGTACGATTCCCATCATCTCGAAGATAGAAAAACCGGAAGCGGTTTCTTCTCTTGATTCCATCATCGAACAGTCCAGTGCCATCATGATAGCGCGTGGTGATCTTGGTGTCGAAGTACCTGCAGAAGAAGTTCCTCTCATTCAGAAATCCATCATCAGAAGCTGCATCAGTGCAGGGGTTCCTGTTATCACTGCAACCCAAATGCTTGAATCGATGATGCATAATCCACGACCTACGCGCGCTGAAACAAATGATGTGGCCAATGCCGTGTTAGATGGAACGAGTGCCGTGATGCTATCAGGAGAGACAGCTGCTGGAGA
>Ga0172377_10003222_pt1 | contig 16730 bp, 17 predicted proteins | sample Pumphouse3metaG_FD_119749 | JGI IMG/M metagenome (GOLD analysis project Ga0172377, IMG submission 119749) | Leachate microbial communities from a municipal landfill in Southern Ontario, Canada - Pumphouse #3 metaG | ecosystem: Engineered > Solid waste > Landfill > Unclassified | place: Canada...
GCTTCCGTGACGGTCGGATACGCCAAAGCGAAGGGGTTGGAGGTGTCCCAGGCGCTTCCTGGGTTGTTCGGCCTTCCGGTCGGAACCGTCGCGGGTGGGTCAGCGGAGAACCTTCACGAAATCCGTGACCTGCTTGATGCTATCGGACAGGAGACGGATATGGCCGATGGCGTGTTGGCGCTGCGCACCCAGGTGGGGGCTTTGCGCCATACGTCGTTTGGTGCTACGCTTGACCGGCTTGCCGGTTGGGCGGGATTGTGGGATATGATGGTGGACAAATCCGTGTGGCGCCATTATGATGTGGCTCGTTTCCTTGATTCGGAAACGCTGGATTGGACAGGTATGGAGGCATACTTCCGAGTATGGCTTTCGGGTGCCTTGGAAGAAGGCGGAAGGAGTGATTGAACGATGATGCCGGAAAAGACGGCGGAGAACGCCAAGAAGATCGCGCAGTTCCTGACGGACAGCAAGTGTCAGGACGTGGAGATCCTGGATGTGAATCCGGAATGCAGCTGGGCCGATTGTTTCATCATCGGCACGGTGAACAGCATGGGACACCTTGCCGGTGTCGTCCATGAACTCTGGGGTGAGCTGACCTCGCTCCATCTGTCGGTGAACAACCGTCACAAGAGTCCCGCAGGGGATGGCTGGACGTTGGTCGACTGCGGCGACATCGTCATCCATTTGATGAGCGCCGAGCTGCGGGAGTTCTACTCGTTGGAGAAACTCTGGGCGAAGAAGGTGGACGGCTGATCAGATCAGCCGTTTCTCCTGCCATTTGCCGCCACGGAACCGGTGGATGAAACATCCTGCCCGGAAGATCCAGTCAATGTACATTCCCATCCAGATTCCGTTCAATCCCAACCCCAACACGGTGGAAAGGAAATAGGCGAACACCACACGGAACCCCCACATGCTGATCATGGAGATCAACATGGTGTATTTTGCGTCCCCGGCGGCCCGAAGACTGTTGGGAAGCTCAAAGGACGCCGGCCAGATCAAAGCGGTGAACAGCATGCACTGCTTCAGAACGCTCACCGCGATATCCATTGCTTCCTGGCTGAGATTGAACCAGCTGACGATGGTAGGGGAGAACGCGTAGATGGCAAGCGATGTGATCCCCATGTACAGGTACGTCCTTCCCAAAAGCCGCTTGGAATACGAGGACGCTTGTTCCGGCTGTCCGGCACCGATGCACTGTCCGACGACGGTGATGGCCGCCAGCCCCATGGCGTTGCCGGGAATGTTGGCGAAACCTGCCACCGAGTTGCAGATGGCGTTCGCCGCCAGGCTTGCCGTTCCCAGACCCGCGATGAAATTCTGCACCAGCAGCTTGCCGATCTGGAAGACGGAGTTCTCCACGCCGCTGGGAATGCCCACTTGGAGAATTTTGGATATGATCTGTTTCTTCCACCGGAACGGGAACATGTCAGACAGGAAAATATCATTCTTTTTGTTTTGCAGGAGTATCGTCATGGCGATGGCGCTGACCGCCCGGCTGGCGAGCGTGGCGATGCCTGCTCCGGCGACTCCCATGTGCATCACATAGATCAATACGGCGTTTCCGCCGATGTTGATGACGTTCATCAGAATACTTACCTGCAGGGATACTTTGCTGTTGCCCATGGAGCGGAACAATGCCGCGCAACTGTTGTAGACTGCCAGAAACGGAAAACTCAGCAGAATCCAGAAGAAATAGGTGGACGCGTTGTCCATCACGCCTTGCTCGATACGCCCGAACAACCAAGCAAGGAATGGTCTGCGGATGGGAAGGAGCAAAATGACCAACGCCGAACCGACCACCAAGGAGAGGCTGTACAGTTGTCTGCCGGCGTCACACGCGCTGGCGCGGTCCTGGTTGCCCAGGTATTGGCTGGAGACGACGGCGCCGCCTGTGGCAAACGCGGCGAACAGGGCGATCATCAACTGGGAAAACGCGTCCACCAGGCTGATGCCGGAGACGGCCATCTCCCCGTTGACGGCGACCATCACGGTATCCGCCATGCCGATGGTCACGGCAAGAAATGATTCCCCCACCAAAGGGAGAATCAACCGCCTGAGATAGGCGTTTGAAAACATCAGTGGCTGCGGATTCGTTTCCACGTTTTCAGTCGGTGGTGAGCAACCCCTCGTCGTTGCTGAATTCCTTGTTCTTGATGTCCTTGAACAGCTTGACCAGTCCTTCGACCGTCATCCGCTGTTTGGCGACCCCGGAGAGGTCCAACACGATCTGGCCTTCATCCATCATGATCAACCGGTTGCCATAGTCAATGGCGAACTGCATGTTGTGGGTGACCATCATGGCGGTGAGGTGATACTGCTGGATATAGTTGGTCGTCAGATCCATCACCGTCTGGGCGTTGCGGGGGTCCAACGCGGCGGTATGCTCATCAAGGAGCACCATCTGCGGTTTGCTCATGACGGTCATCAACAGGGTAAGCGCCTGCCGCTGTCCGCCGGAGAGAAGCCCTACGTTGTCCTTCAGCCGATCCTGCAAACCGATCGGTTTGAGAAGTTCACGGAACTCAGCACGTTTCTCGTTGTTCAGGCTGATGCGTAGCCCCTTCCTTCCTTTGGTGGACGCCGTGATCATGTTGTCCTCGATGGACATGCTGGCCGCCGTCCCCTTGGTGGGATCCTGGAATATCCGGCCGATGGTGAAGGCCCGCTTGTATTCCGGCATCTTGGTGATGTCCTTGCCGTTGACCGTGATGGTTCCGCTGGTCACCGGGAAGGTGCCGGAGATCAAATTGAACAACGTGGTTTTCCCGCTTCCGTTGGAACCGATGATGCAGATCACGTCTCCATCCTGCACCTTGAGGTTCAGATCCTCGATGGCGATTTTCTCGTTGACCGTGCCAGGATAGAAAACTTTGGTGACATGGGATAATTCAAGCATCACTTCGCCTCCACGTTCAGATGGGTGTTCTGACGCTCGGCGTTGCGCGCCAGCGCTTTCTTCTTCGCGTCATTGTTGGAGGCCTTGCTCCGGGTGGACGCGACGAACAGGCTGATGATGACGAGAATGCCGGTCAACAGCTTGAAGTCATTCGGCGTGATGTGGATCAAATAGCCGTACTTGCGGCCGAAGAACATCAACGCCTTGTACATGATGGCGCCAAAGACGGCACGTAGGGTGATCAGATAGATTTTGTTGCTGGAGAACAGGAACTCACCCAACATGATGCCGGCAAGCCCTTGGACGACCATGCCCTGTCCCAGGTTGGCGTCAGCGAAGCCTTGGTACTGGGCGAGCATTCCGCCGGAGAGGGCGATCAAGCCGTTGGAAACACCAAGACCGAGCAGTTTCAGATGTTCCGGGTTCATCCCCTGGCTGATGACCATCTGTTCGTTGGATCCCATCGCTCCGATGGCGATGCCAAGATCACAGCGGAAGAACAGGTCGAAGATCCCTTTGATCAACAGCACGACGAGAAGGGTGCCCAGCAAGCTTGCCCATTCCTCTGGAAGGAACGAGAAGACTTGGGGAAGCCGGGTGTACAGCGTCGTGACCCTGAGCAGCGGCAGGTTGGCCTTGTTGCCAAGAATCCTCAGGTTGATGGAATACAGCATCGTCATGGTGAGGATGGACGCAAGCAACGCGGGAATGTGCAGCTTGTTGTGAATCTCAGCCGTGACCATCCCGCACAGCACCCCGCTGATGAACGCGATCAGCAACGCGACGAAAATCGATGTGCCATGAGTGATGCAGACCGCCGTCACCGCCGCCCCGGTCGCCACCGAGCCATCACAGGTGAGGTCTGCCATGTCCATGATTCTGAAGGAGATCAGAATCCCCAGCACCATGATGGCGAAGATCAATCCGTCAACAAAAATACCCTCAATCATCAGTGAACCCCTTACAGAAAAAACCGTCGGCGCGAAGCCGACGGTGTACCTACAAACCGGCTCGGTTATCGATCACTTCGTAATCTTTTTGCCATCCTGGACCAGGACAGCGGCCATATCAATGTACGACTGATCGATAGTATAGCCAAGCTTCTTGGCTGTATCAAGATTAAACCAGAGCTCAAAATCCTTCGGATCGGTGAGGTAGACGATTCCGACATCCTTCGGAGATACGCCCTTGATGACCTGCTCGACCGCTTTGCCGGTCGCCGTTCCGACACTGTAGTAGTTGAATCCCCAAGCGATCAGGAAGTTCAGTCCGTCAACACCGCTGGGATCCGCGCTGAACAGCGCCTTACCCGCTTTGGTGCAGACATCATCGATGGAAGGAAGCGCGGAAATGACGGTGTTGTCCGTTGAGATATACACGGCATCCACACGGTCGATGATCGACTGGGCGGCCATCTTCACTTCGCTGGTGTTGCTCACCGCGACCGTGACGAAATTCACGCCGAGTTTCTCACAGGCCGCTTTTGCGGCTTCCATCAACACGACGCCGTTGGCTTCGCCAGAGGCGTAGATGTTTCCGATGGTCTTGCAGCCGGTCACGTCAATCAGCAGCTTGATTTGGCTTTCCACCGGGTTGGCGTCGGAGACACCGCAGACGTTGTCGGCGGTAAGTCCCGCGCTGACCGGATCGGTGATCGCGGAATAGACCACCGGGATGTCGGAGAACACGTTGGCCAGAGCCTGAGCGGACGGGGTGGCGATGCCGACGACGACATCATCCTTGTCGCTCTTGAATTTCTGGGCGATGGACGCAGCCGTGGAGATGTCTCCGTTGGCGTTCTGCTGGTCGAAGGTGACCTTCAGACCGGTGGTGGCCAGGTAATCCATCATGCCCTTCTCCGCGGCGTCAAGCGCCGGATGGGGCAGAAGCTTAGAAATACCAATCTTGTACACCTTTTCCGTCGAGGCGGCAGGAGCCTCTTTGGCTCCCTGCGCGCAGAGCGGCAAGGCCAGCAACAGGACGACGAGCAACGTTGAGCAAACTTTTTTCATGAGATTCCTCCAGAATGTGCTTGACCGTAACTATAACGGAAAGACATCCATTTGTAAATCTGATTATGCACGATGTTGAATATTAATTCAGCTAATATGCACTACTTGTTTGATACTTTTACGTTGTCTTTGACCAGATACGAGGCTTTCTTCAGCATCTCGTCGCTGATGTCGATGCCCAGGTATTTGGCGCTGTCCAGGTTGAACATCAGATCGAACTGGGACGGATCATTGAAGAAGATCGCTCCGATGTCCCTCGGTTTCTCTCCCTTGATCACCCGCTCGATCACCTTTCCGGTCTCCACACCGACGGTGTAGTAGTTGAAGCCCCAGCTCATGAAGAAGTGGGTGTTCTCGCTGGATGTGGTGTCCGTGTTGAACAACGGTTTCTTCGCTTTGTAGCACACTTCATCCACACTGGCGATGGCGGAAACGACGGTGTTGTCGATGGCCACATACATGCCGTCCACGCGGTCGATGATGGACAGCGCCGCGGTCTTCACTTCGGCTGAGTTGCTGACCGCCGCGGAGATGAACTCGACTCCGTTGTCGGCGCACACCTGTTTGGCGACTTCCATCTGCGCCACGCCGTTTGCTTCTCCGGATGTGTAGACCATGCCGAGTTTCTTGATGTGGGCCACTTCAAAGAAGGTCTTCAGCTGCAGGTCGATCGGGTTCATGTCGGAGACGCCGCAGACATTGGTGTCTTCCGTCTTGTCATAGTTGGAGACCAGGCCGGCGGCCAACGGGTCGCTGATGGCTCCGAAGATCACCGGGCGATCCTTGAAAACCAACGCCAGCGCCTGGGCGGGGGGAGTGGCGATGCCGACGACGATGTCATCGTTGTCACTCTTGAACTTCTGGGCGATGGACGCTGCGGTGGAAACTTCTCCATTGCAGTTCTGGAAATCGTACTTCACCGGAATTCCCGTGGTGGCCATATAATCCTGCATGCCTTGTTCAATGGCGTCCAACGCCGGATGGGACACCATTTTCGAAACTCCGATGGTATACGTTTTTTGCGGTGCCGCCGTGGTTTCCGTCTGGGGTTGCGCGAACGCGGCGGTCATGATCAGACAAAGGGAAATGACGAGCAAGTTGATTCTTTTCATAGTAACAATCTCCTGATGGTGCTACTTTACATAGTAACAACAGGGTTGTCAAGATACTTTTAAAAGAAACATGCGATTTTTTAAGAGGATACGGTTAATTGTCGGTATCGTCGGCGTCGTCGACCTGTTCGAACATTTTCTCTTCCGTGGCGTCCGTTTCGTCCCGGAGCACGTCATCTTCTTCTTGTTCGTCCGCGTCGGAGTCGTCGGCCAGCATCAAGTTATCCGCCGTTTCAGGATCCTTCAAGGGGTCATCCACCGTTTGGGCCCGCCATTCCAGCTTTTCATCTTCCTCATCGTCAATGGTATTGAAATAGCGGTCCTCTTCTGGATTGCACTCGTCATCAATCAGCGCGCTATGCGTTTTTCTCATGCCAATCTCCCCGTCAGCATCACCATAGGGAAATGAGTCTGGCTTGTCAACGGTTTTCTTCTGGTGGTATTCTTGCAGAAGGAGTAAGGGAAAAGGGAGTAGAATATGAAGAAACAGAAATGGTTCGGATGGCTTGTCCTGGCGTTGGTTGTCATGCTCGCCTCCTGCCAAAGCACGGTGACGGTACGGCATCTCGTCCCCGCCGAGGTGAATATGGGCTCGTATCGGACGATTGCCGTCGCCTCCACCAGCCTCAGTGCTCCCGCGCTGAACTATTACCCGACATGGAGCATCAACTTTGATGACTTTGGGTATCGTCTCTCCACCGGGTATGAGCGCAACGCGGCAAAGAATGCTGCGGAACTGGCAACCAAGACATTCACCAGCACGTTGCAGAGTTCCGGTTTCTTCACCGTGCTCCCTCCCGAGCAGACAGACAAGTACTTGGCGTTGGGGGATGATGGTGTCGCTTTGTTGAAGCAGAAGGGCGTCAAGGCGATCGTCACCAGTTCGATCTCCTATCTGGATCTGGATGAGCGCCCCTTCACGGAAGACATCGTGGAGAATCAACTGGATCCCACCACCAAGAAAAACAAACAGGTGGTGACCGGAAAGAAGTATTATGTCTCCCAACGGGTGACTTTGACCTTCTCGTACCTGGTCAGGGACATTGAGAGCGGAACAATCCTGGCCAGCAATTCCTTTACCGACCGGCGAAGCCGGGATACGGAGATCGCCCGTCGCGTCTACCGTGGCTCGTCGTTCGTTGACGAACGCAGGTACGCCTTTGCTTACGCGCCGTCGGTAACCAGCATGATCTCCTCCATTCTGGACGCGTTCCAGAACAAAATCGCGCAGCAACTGATGCCAACGTGGAAGTATACCACCCTGGCGTTGATGCCGAACAAACCGAAGGAGGCAAACGTACAGGATGCCTATCGGATGGCCGACGCTGGTCAGGTCGAGCAGGCGTACGCCCTGTTCCGCGCCCAGTGGGACGCCACCGGGCATCTACCTTCCGGGTATAACGCCGCGTTGATGCAGGAAGCGATGGGCAATCTTTCCGACGCGTTGACGCTGATGAACCAAGTTGCCAGCAGGACGGGGGATGTGAAGGCTTCGGCGGCGGTGCACCGGATGCTGGCCGCGCAGAAGGCGCAGCAGGAAGCGCATAACCAGATCAACGGAACGACTTCGGTCGGAGAGTCCAAGGTGACGACCACACAGATCATCACAGGGAGCTGAAGAAAGATATGAAAGGAACAGGGAATCCGCAGATCATCGTGTATACCGGGGACGGCAAGGGGAAAACCACTGCCGCCATGGGGCAGATGCTCCGCGCGTTGGGCCACGGCGGCAAGTGCGCCGTCATCCAGTTCATCAAACAGGATCCCTCCAAACTGGATTGCGGGGAATGGAAGGAAGCGCAGCAACTGGGCGTCTTGTGGAAGAGTTTTGGTTCCGGCTTCAGTTGGGAAGGGGACAACAAGGAAACCAACAAGGCCTTCTGCATCCAGGGCTGGGAACAGGCGAAACGATGGATTTCCTCTGGGGATTTCGACCTCCTGGTGTTGGATGAATTCACCTATGCGTTCACCTTCGGCTATCTGGATCCTCTGCAGATTGCGTTGTGGCTGGATGACCATCATGGGAAAAAAGGGTTCCCCAACCTGGTCATTACTGGGCGAGGATGCCCTGACGCATTGGTTTCCATCGCCGATATCGTCAGTGAAGTGAAGGAAATCAAGCACTCGTTTGCCCAAAAGGGTCGCGAACCGCTTCCCATGATTGAATTTTAGGCCATCAAATCCAAGATGATAGCCTCAACCGGCAACGGTTGTTGATTATTCTTTGCCATTTACGCTATTCTGGGTATAATTAAGAGCAAGGAGCGGGGAACATGGGGTTGTTTGATCTTCACTGCCATCTGCTTCCGGATATTGATGACGGCAAAGTGCCGGCAGAAGGTCTTCCTCGGGTTCTCCAGATTTATAAAGAAAGTGGTTTTGATGGGCTTGCGTTCACGCCGCATATCTTCAACCCGTATGTGACGACGAAGACGGAACGGCTTCGGGAGGCGTGGAACCAAGGGAAAAGAATTGGGGAGGCAATGGGGTTGAGGATGCATCTGGGGAGCGAATTGTTTCTCGGCTCCCAACAGGAAATCATCTCCATTCCCATCGCCGGCAGATACGCGTTGTGTGAGTTTCCCACGACGCTTCCGCTGGCGGGTTGGTTTGAGAAACTGGAGACGTTGGTCTCCCAGAGGTTGGTGCCGCTGGTCGCTCATGTGGAGCGGTATCGGTGGTTGACGGTGGAAAGTGTTGATTTCCAACGGATCAAAGCATTGGGTTGCTTGATCCAAGTGAATGTCAGCGCGGCGTTGGATGGATCGGCGTTGCCATATCTTGAAGCTGATGTGGTGGATGTGATGGCGACGGACAACCATGGGTTGGATGATGAAACACCAGCCCAGCTGGTGATGCAAATGACGAAATGGCCAAAAGTGTTTGCGCGTATGGAAGCACTTGGGCTTTAGGAGGATAGCATGTTAGTGGACATGACGATTGCCAACTTCAAATCCGTGAAAGAGGCCCAGACGATTTCGTTTGAGGCGGTTCGGGACAGCAGGTTGGACGAGTCGAAGACGGTTGTCGTGAATGAGAAGCTCAGGCTGATCAGAACGGCGGCCATCATCGGGCCGAACGGGGCGGGAAAAAGCTCGTTCGTCAGAGCGCTTGAGGCGCTGAAGTTCATTGTGACGGCGCCGGATGACCAGGAGAACCCGCTTCGTATCCTCGCCGGTACAGCGTTCGCCTATGATCCCGAGTCCAAGACGGAACCGGCGACCATCATCATCCGCGTCGTGCTGGACAAAGGGACGGGGAATGATGATTCCGTCATCGCCCAATACAAGCTGGTGGCGGATAACAGCCGGATTTACGAGGAAAGCCTGTATCATATCATCGGTCGGTCAAAGAAGCTGATGTTCCAGCGCAAGGCGGATGAAGCCGCTGTGCTGGCTGGCTCTTCGGACATCACCTATACGTACCGTTGGGGCAAAATGTACCGTGGCGAGAAGAAACGCCTGGTGGGAAAGCTGGATGGCACGCATACCTTCCTTGGCGCTTCGGCGCACAAAGGTGGGGAAACCAGTTCCCAGCTGTATGGGTGGATTGATGTGACGCTCAACCTGCTTCCGATGGGAGTTTCCCAGTCCAGTGAGAAGTATTTGATCGAACAGATCACGGCGCATCCCGGTTGGGTTGAGCAATTGAAGAATTTCCTGTGGAGCATGGATATCACCGATATTCGTGACATCGTGGTGAAGAATGATCGGTTGATCTTCATCCATACCAATGTCACCCAGCATTACGCTTCCTATTTCAGCACGGAGAGCCTCTCACTGCGCAGACTTTGCCTGATGGGCGTCGCGTTCTTTGAGAGCTTCACCCAGGGTCGGACGCTGGTCATTGATGATTTCGGCATGCTGCTGCATCCCAATGTCCTGTGCCACGTCGTGGATATCTTCGAGGAATGCGACCAGACATTTGGTTCCCAGATGTTGGTTGTCGACTGCAATCCCAGTCTGCTTCAGCCCGGATTGCTTCGACGGGATGGTGTTTACTTCGCTGAGAAGAACGGAGAAAGCGCCACAGTGTACTACTCGTTGGCCAACTACAAGTTTTCCCGCAGCAAGGACAAAACTCCCGCGCAGTACATGGCCGGCGCGTTCGGCGCGCTTCCGCTGCTCAGCGAATTCCATTTCGTTGACGCAGAGAAAGGCAAGGAGGTCTGATTATGGCAAGGAAAAAAATTACGGTGAGTCCTCTCAACACCATTCTGATCGTTACGTCCAACCAGGCGAACGCGTTGTATTTTTCCCAGATGCGCAAGGACTGCCGCTTTTCCAACATGAACGTGGAATATGAGCCTGCGGCGAAGAATCTGGAAGATTTCATCCAGAAGACGGCGCGACGGAGGAACCTCGGGGGATTCACCGTCGCGTGGGCCGTCTTTGATTTCGCCGACCTGCAGGTGACTGCTGATCAGGTGAAGGAAGCGATGCCGCTTGCCCAGCAGAAGAAGGTGGGGTTGGCGTGGAACAACCCGTCCCAGAGCCTGTGGTACCTGCTGCACTTCCAGAGTCCTCGTGGCGTGGTCACCGATCCCAAGGTATTGGAGAGCGCGGTGGCTCATCTGATCCCCGGGTTCTCTGATACGCCGGAGTATCTGCTCTCTGATGGCCTGACGTTGCATCTTTCCTTGTTCGCCAGCAAGGCAACGGCGGCGAACAACGCCAGCGCGTACAACATGCTGGCCGAGCGGGAGACCGGTGTGGCCGCGGCGAACATGATTCCGTTGATCAACGACATCACACGAGTGTGTGGACAGGCGGACATCACGCATAACCAGCGGCAACTGAAGTAGCCTTGTGAACGGTATCATCCTGTTCATTTACATGCTGGCCTTTGCCTTGGGTTGCATGACCCTGGCATTGGCCGTTGTGTATCAGATTCAGAAACCGCATTCCTGGACCCAGTTGTTCATCGTCTGCATTTCCAGCCTGATGGGATGCATGATGCTCTCTGCGCTCCAGATGATCGCCAGCGTGTTTATGAAAAGTGATTTCGCCAAGCGGATCGTCTCCATCATCATCCAATCCATCCTGACGGCCAACGTGGTGTTCCTCGTCTCGTTCATCCCGTACTTCATCACCTGGGTCATCGGGCATCCGTGGCGGAATCCGTACAAGACGTTCTTCTTCACCCTCTCCGGGGTGTATCTGGTCTCCGGGGTGCTGAACATCATCAGGCCGAAGATCGTCTACTCCAACCTGATGGAGATCCTGTTCGTCGTCGTCATCGGTTTCTGTTTGATCGTCTTGACGAAGAACCTCAATTCCATCGAGGAGAAGGATGTCCGCGCTGTCTGCATCACCATCATGATCGTCAGTGTCGCCATGCTTCCCGCCATCGGCGCCACGTTGGTCTTCCCCAAGGTGCGTACCCTGATGTACGGCATTTATTTTCTGGCATTCTCCATTACCGTGATGAGTTATCTGTTCGTATATTTCGCCCAAACGGGTAAGGAAGCCAAGGCGGGACGAAACAAAGAGCTTTCCTTAAAGGATCTTTCTGAGTACCATATAACAGAGCGCGAGTTAGCCATCATCAAGTTGATCTCCCGTGGATTGACCAACAAGGAGATCGCCGCTGATCTGGACATCAGTGTCAACACGGTGAACAACCACGTGGCGAACATTTTCGCGAAAACCAAGGTACGGAGCAGGATCGACCTTCTCAACCTGCTGAAGCAGCCGTGGTGAGGAGGATTGATGCATATTTCGTATGATGTACCCGACTGGTCAGCCGGGTGGTATCAGGATAAGGCGCCGGTGCGGAGGTGCGCCCGGCCTTGGAAGATGGTCCACGACGCCCCGAGCGACGTGGCCGTTCTTTTATGTCACGGATATACCGGTTATCCTGGTGAGTTGATCCGGCCGGGCATTGATCTGTACGATGCCGGTTTCGATTGCTACGCCGTCCGGTATCCTGGACACGGCACCAGCGGGGACGATTTCCAGCGTTCCGGACGGGAAGACTGGCTGGGTACGGCGGAAAACGCTTACCAGGATCTTGCGTCCCGTTATCATGAAGTCTATCTGGTGGGACACTCCATGGGAGGCTCGGTCGCCGTGTTGCTCTCTTCACGTCACCCGGAAGTGAAGAAAATGGCGTTGATCGCCCCGGCGTTGGTGATGAAATCCCTTGCCACAGGATGGCGGAAATTCCAATTGACCTTCGCCCAGGTGTTTTCCCCCAAGAAGATCGCCGTTCCTTGGAACAGGGATCCCGGTTACCACTTCCTGTATGAAGGGGATCCGGACGATGACGCGTATTTGGGTTCCCAGTACTGGTCATGGCTGTTCCCCCGAAAGGTGTGGGACCTGCACCGGATGTGCGTCGAAGCGGTCAAAGCGCTTGATGCCGTCAAGGCGGATACGCTGGTGCTGACCGGTGGCAAGGATGATGCGGTTGACCGCAAGGCGGGAGAGATGGTCGCCGCCAAACCGCTGGGGAAGAATCGGCACGTCCATCTGCCCAACGCCACCCATCTGATTCCCTATGACAAGGACAAGGCTTCGCAGGATCAGGGGATGGGGGAGATCGTGACGTGGTTCACCACGTAAAGCCTTGCTTGTTGTTGCTTTTACCGAGGTTTTCGGGTACAACTACCACACAAGGTGAAGGAGATTTCCCAAGATGGAAGTTCGTGTGAGATACGCGCCTTCTCCGACCGGTTTGCAGCATATCGGCGGAATCCGGACGGCGCTGTTCAATTATTTCTTTGCCCGCGCAAACGGGGGCAAGTTCATCCTTCGCATCGAGGACACTGACCGCGAACGGTATTCCGATGCGTCGCTTCAGGATTTGTACGATACGTTGGCATGGCTTGGCATCACCTGGGACGAAGGTCCGGTAGTGGGTGGCCCGTACGGTCCGTACATCCAAAGCGAGCGGACGGCCATCTACCAGAAATACGCCAAAATGTTGGTTGATATGGGCAAGGCCTACTACTGCTACTGCACACCCGAGCGCTTGGAAGCGCTCAGGGAGGAGCAGACCGCCAGCCACAGCCAGTACCAGGGCTATGACCGGCACTGCCTGCATCTCTCCCAAGCGGAGCGGGACGAGGCGATCGCCAAAGGCATCAGGCCGGTGATCCGCCTGATCGTCCCCACCGAAGGAAAGACGACGTTCCATGATGTGTTGATGGGGGACATCACCCGCAAAAACAGGGATGTCTCTCCTGATCCCATTTTGTTGAAGAGCGATGGGTTCCCGACCTATCACCTGGCCAATGTGATCGATGACCATCTGATGGGCATCACCCACATCATGCGCGCCCAGGAATGGATTCCTTCCGGCCCGTTGCACATCCTGCTGTACCAGGCGTTCGGATGGGAGCCTCCGGTATACTGCCATCTTCCGATGGTGATGGGCAAGGACGGCCAGAAACTGTCCAAGCGCCATGGTTCCACCGCGGTCCGCGATTTCCGGGAGAAAGGGTATCTGCCCGAAGCGTTGATCAACTACGTCAGTCTGGTTGGCTGGTCATACGATGGACAGAAAGAGTTCTTCTCCAAGGAAGAGCTGGAGAAACTGTTCAGCCTGGAGAAGATCAACAAGGCGCCTGGCATCTTCGATTACAAGAAACTTGACTGGTTCAACGGACAGTACATCCGCATGTGCGATGACACGCGCCTGAAAGGATTGCTTGTCCCGTATCTGGAGAAAGCAGGCTTCTTCTCCAATCCTCCGACGGCGGAGCAGCAGCACAAGCTGGATATCCTTACGCCGGTGGTCAAGGAACGGATGAAGGTGCTCTCCGATGTGGTGGAGTTGTCCCGATTCCTGTTCACCGACATCACCTACACGGACAAAGAAACGTTCTGCGGCAAAGGCGTGGATATTCCCGCCACCATTACGGCGTTGGAGCAAGGCACCGTTATTTTGGAAGCGGGATTGAAGGCGGGGAAGAAGGATGAGGAGATCGAACAGGAGCTGACCGATCTTGCCGGTCGTCTCCAGGTCAAGGTCAACGGCGTGTTCATGCCGATCCGGGTCGCCATCACCGGCAGCCAGGTAAGCCTGCCGTTGTTTGATTCGATCCGCTTGCTTGGGCAAGAGAAAACATGTACAAGACTGGGGAACGCGTTGGCGTTCCTGAAAAACTAAGAGAGGTTGGGTATGGCGGAAGTAACATTGGACAAAATCGTATCACTCTGCAAACGACGTGGATTCATTTTCCCGTCAAGCGAGATTTATGGAGGGCTCAATGGCGCCTATGACTATGGTCCTCTCGGAGTCAATCTGAAAAACAACATCAGGGATTTCTGGTGGCGTGAGATGACCCAGATCCACGATGACATCGTCGGCATCGACGCTTCCATTCTGATGAACAGCCAGGTGTGGAAAGCGTCCGGACATGTGAGCAACTTCACCGATCCGATGGTGGACTGCAAGGTCTGCCACGCCCGTTTCCGCGCCGACCAGATCGACCTGAACGGGCCCTGCCCGAACTGCGGCAACAAAGGGAGTTTCACCGCCCCCCGGAACTTCAACCTGATGTTCGTCACCCATATCGGTCCGACGGCCGATGACGCCAGCACCGTCTACCTTCGCCCGGAAACCGCCCAGGGCATCTACGTGAACTTCAAGAACGTGGTGACCAGCGCCCGGATGAAAGTGCCGTTCGGCATCGCCCAGGTGGGCAAGTCGTTCCGCAACGAGATCACGACGAAGAACTTCATCTTCCGCTCCTGTGAGTTCGAGCAGATGGAGATGCAGTGGTTCTGCAAACCGGGTACGGACGACAAATGGTTCCCGTACTGGAGGGAGCAGCGGATGGCGTTCTACGGAAAAATGGGCATTCAGATGGATCATCTGCGCTGGCACCAGCATGGACCGGACGAACTGGCCTTCTACGCCAAGGACGCCTATGACATCCAGTACCTGTTCCCGATGGGTTGGCAGGAGCTGGAGGGTGTGCATGACCGTACCGATTATGACCTCACCCAGCATCAGAAGTTCAGCGGCAAGGATATGAGCTACCTGGATCCGATGACCAACGAGAAGTACATCCCGTACATCGTCGAGACGTCAGCCGGTCTGACCCGCAACGTGTTGATGGTCCTCAGCGACGCCTACGAGGAGCAGCAGCTTGCCGATGACACCCGTGTGGTGCTCCACCTGCATCCGGCCATCGCTCCGATCAAAGTGGCGGTGCTGCCGCTTCAGAAGAAGGATGGCTTGGCCGAGTTCGCCAGCAAGCTGGAGCATGACCTGCGCCATTACTTTGTCACCGACTACGATGTCAGCGGCGCTATTGGCCGCAGATATCGCCGGCAGGATGAGGTGGGGACACCGTACTGCATCACCGTTGACTATGACACGCTGAACGACAACACGGTGACGATCCGTTACCGTGACAGCATGGAGCAGAAACGGATCAAGATCCAGGATATTCCCGCGGAAGTCGCCAAGGCGGACGCCGAGTACAAGAGGGCGTAACGATGAACCAGGCGCTCCAAACACTTCAGCAGCGGGGGTTCATCAAGGACTGCACCGATTTCGATGGCTTGTCCGATCTGATGGATCATGAGAAGGTGACGTTCTACGTCGGGGTCGACCCGACGGGACCGTCGTTGCATATCGGCCACATGGTGCCGTTCTTCGCCATGCATCACCTGCAGATGGCCGGCCACAAGCCCATCGCGCTGGTCGGCGGCGGCACCGGTTTGATCGGGGATCCCTCCGGCAAGACGGAGATGCGCAAGATGCTGACGCTGGAGCAGATCCAGGAAAACTGCAAGCACATCAAGCAACAACTGGCCACCGTGGTCGATTTCAGCAATCCTCCCAAACCCGGCATGGGACTTGCGAAGATGCTGAACAACGCCGATTGGCTGATCGGGCTGAACTACATCCAGTTTCTCCGGGACATCGGACAGTATTTCTCCGTCAACAAGATGCTGACTTACGAAGGGACCAAGCAACGGCTGGAACGGGGATTGTCGTTCATCGAGTTCAACTACCAGCTCCTGCAGAGCTATGACTTCTACATGCTGAACAAGAATGAAGGATGCCGCCTGCAGCTCGGTGGAGCTGACCAATGGGGCAACATCACGGCGGGCATTGATCTGATCAAACGGATGGACGGGCCGCAGTGCTATGGCCTGACCTTCAATCTGATCACCCGTGCCGACGGAAAGAAGATGGGGAAGAGCGAGAACGGCGCCGTGTTCCTGGACAAGACGATGTACCCGGTCTACGACTACTACCAGTATTGGAGAAATGTCGCCGACGCCGATGTCATCCGGTTCATGAAGCTGTTCACCTTCATGAGCATGGATGAGATCGCCACCTACGAGGATCCGAAGGTCAACATCAACGACGCCAAGGAAAAACTGGCCTTTGAGCAGACCAAGATCGTCCATGGCGAGGAAGAGGCGGAAAAGGCACGGGATGCCGCGAAGGCGTTGTTCTCCGTCGGTGGGGAAGCCAGCCGGGACGGCATGAAGAGCATCACCATCGACAAGGCGAAGCTCCAGACCGGATACCCGGTGTTGGAACTGTTTTCCGCCACCGATCTCGCCTCGACCAACAGCGACGCGAGAAGGCTGGTGCAGGGCGGAGGAGCGTCCATCAACGGCAGGAAGGTGGATGACCCGAAGATGCTCATTGATGCTTCCTGGCTGGATGAACAGGGTGAGTTGATCCTCAAGGCCGGCAAGAAGCGGTTCTTCCGCGTGCTGGTCCGTTGATCAC
>Ga0172377_10003223_pt1 | contig 16729 bp, 18 predicted proteins | sample Pumphouse3metaG_FD_119749 | JGI IMG/M metagenome (GOLD analysis project Ga0172377, IMG submission 119749) | Leachate microbial communities from a municipal landfill in Southern Ontario, Canada - Pumphouse #3 metaG | ecosystem: Engineered > Solid waste > Landfill > Unclassified | place: Canada...
CGGGCAGAAGGCAATTAAAATGGTCTATGATTCTAAAGGGAGAAAGCCAGTAAAAAATATAGCAGTAAGTGAAGCTGATAGATTTAAATATTCAATTTCTGATAAGCAGGCTATTCAGTTAGCAAAGTGGGGCGTAATGATAGAAAAGCATTACAAACGACCAATGGACATTGAGTGGGCGCTTGATGGTAAGGACAAAAAACTCTATATTACTCAAGCACGACCTGAGACCGTACAGAGTCAAGTTAATCCTAATGTCATAGAAAGATATAATCTAAAGGAAAAGTCTAAAATTATTTGTTCTGGTCAAAGTGTTGGTAATAAAATAGGAGCTGGAGTGGCTAATAGAATAATGGGAGTAAAAGATATTCATAAATTTAAGCCTGGTCAGGTCTTAGTTACTGATATGACAGATCCTGATTGGGAACCAATTATGAAAATCGCTTCAGCTATTGTTACTGATAAGGGAGGAAGAACTTGTCATGCGGCGATAGTATCTCGTGAGCTTGGTATTCCCTGTGTTGTTGGCGCAAAAAGCGCTTCTAAAAAAATTAAGAGTGGCAAAAGAATAACGGTTGACTGTTCTCAAGGTGAGGTTGGTTATGTTTATGATAAAGAATTACTTTTTTCTATAAATAAAACAGATATTCTAAATTTAAAAAGGCCAAAGACAAAAATCATGTTAAATATTGGTGAACCTGATAAAGCATTTTTAAACTCTTTTATTCCCAACGATGGGGTCGGTTTAGCTCGTTTGGAGTTTATTATTAATAATTATATTAAAGTTCATCCTCTCGCCCTTGCTAATTATAATAAGTTAACTGATAAAGGGGCAAAACAAAAGATAGATCGCCTGACTAAAGGTTATAAAAATAAGAAACAATATTTTATTGATCGTCTAGCGCAGGGCATGGGAATCATTGCCGCTGCCTTTTATCCTAAAGAGGTTATATTTCGTTTAAGTGACTTTAAAAGTAATGAGTATGCTAATTTAATTGGTGGTAGAGAGTTTGAGCCGATAGAGGCTAACCCCATGATTGGCTACAGGGGTGCTAGCCGTTATTATTCCAAACTTTTTTTGTCAGCCTTTAAAATGGAATGTCAGGCAATAAAAATTGTAAGAGAAAAAATGAAACTAGATAATTTGAAACTGATGGTTCCTTTTTGTCGCACCATAGAAGAGGGTAAAATGATTTTACAAATTATGGAGGAAAATGGCCTTAAACGAGGTGATAGGGGCTTAGAAATATATGTTATGGCTGAGATTCCAGCTAATATTATTTTAGCGGAACAGTTTTGTAAAATATTTGATGGTTTTTCTATTGGATCTAATGACTTAACACAGCTGACATTAGGTATAGACCGTGATTCAGGAGGAACTTTAGAAATTTTAGGATTATCTGATGAAAGAAATGAGGCGGTTAAAGAGTTGATTAAAAAAATTATAGCGGTGGCAAAGAAAAATAAGAAGAAAGTGGGAATTTGTGGCCAAGGACCTAGTGATTTTCCAGAAATAGCATCCTTTTTGGTTGAAAATAAAATAGATAGTATGTCCTTAACTCCTGATAGTGCGGTTGAGACAACTATGGCAGTTTACAATACTGAGAAAAAGATGAAAAAGGGGAAAAGTTTGTTAAGCTATTTTTTTTAAACTTGTTTGTTAAATAAAAAAAGAGGGCAGCTGCCCTCTTTTTTATTACTTTTTATCTTATTTTGTCTTATTCAATAATTTCAATCTTTGCAATTTTAACACCAAACTTTTTTGCATCTTGATAGTCTAACATCCAAATATCAACTCGATCAGTATAACGTTGATTCATACGATCACGAACAACGAAAACGCGGTCGCCAAATAATTCAGGGATTCTAACCTTGGTACCAAAACGAAGAAAGTTGGCAGCAATGGTATCCTCTATTCCATGTTCACAGACATTAAACCCATTGGCTGTTATGCACGGGGTATCATCTGTTTGTCGCGGATCGGAATTATAAGCAGTCATAGTGTAAAAGCCGGTTCTTAAAACCTCCACTTCTTTATCTGTGTGAGCAGGAAGAAAAGCTCTCTTTATTGACTCATCCATGGTCTCACTTTTTGTTAATACTTCATTGTTTATCAATGAATCAGTTATAACTACTTCATTTTCTAGTAAATCGTTATTTTGCGCAACTGCTTGATTGGCCAGAGTTGGCGCAAAAAAGAGGACAAATTGAAAAATACAAGCAATGATGATGTATAATAATAGGCTTTGTTTGCTACTGAGAGGAATAATTTCTTCTCGCAACAATTTCATTTGTTTCATATAGATTATTTTTTTAAATAAAAAATCCCTAGCATAATGATGATTATCAAGCTTGGGATTTTCTTGACCAATTATTGTAGCATCTTGTTTAAAAAAAGTCAAGGGTAGTTAAACTATTTTAATGTAAAATATAAATTGACAAATCTATTTAATTATGATATTTTAAAGTTAGTAAAAATAGAACTTTAACATTTAAAAACTAAATAAAAATGAAACAACTGATTGTATTTTTGTTGCTAGTTTTCATCGCTAGCCATTCAATGGCGCAATCTGCCTACGAAAAAGAAAAGATGGACTTGATTGAATCTGAAATTGCTCGCTTGGAGAAAAAGCAGATGAAATTAAAGAAAGAGTTGAACCGGGAAAAAGAAGGTCAAATTTCAAAATTGAAGCGTGATCTTAAAAAACATGAAAAAGGGACAGTTTATACCGAAGAAGCAAGTAAAATACAAGCAAAAATTGATTCTATTACAAATATTGAATCCAATTTTCAGCTTGATGTACTTGGTTTTGATCTCGAGTATTATAAAAACGCTCGCCGTGATTTAATTGAATCATGGACCAAGCAAGATGTCCCCAGGGAATTATCGTATTATCGAAAACTTAGGCGCTCTCGTGCTAACGAAATCCGCCGTGAAGAGTTAGTATTGGAAAAGATTGAAAATAACATCAATCAACGCATCGAAGGAGGTGCTGTAGAAGGGGGGTATAAGGTAATTTTTGATAATAAATATAGTCAGAATGTCACCTTTATATTAAGAGCTTTAGACGGAAGTCAAAGATTTGCTATTTCAATTGCGCCAAGAACCAAAGAAAGGCATTATATTTTGCCGGGTAGCTATCAGGTAGAGGGAATTATTTCTGGTCGAAGACTAAGGGATGTTAGCTATTTAAATATCGATGGTGAGCAACATTATTACGAAACAGAGCCATGTTTTGGTTTTGTTCTAAAAGAAGCGTATTAAAAGTTAAATTAAAAAAAGAGAGTCACTGGTACTCTCTTTTCTTTTTGGTGTGTATAAAAATTATTAACCGCTAGTTGTTATGCCTCCGGTTGGATCTGAGCTAAAAGGCAGTGCATCAAAGACAAAATAAGTAATAGTGTAGGCAGCTAAGACAATAATTAGACCAATAATGGCGTTTTTTATAGTTCCTTGTGCTTTTTTAACCACCTCTTCATTACCGCCAGCTGTCATCCATTTAAAACCCGATACTAAAGTTAGGCCTAAAAAAATTATAGCCAAAAAACCTAAGATTACCTGAATGCCGCGAGCAGCAATTTGGCCTATTTCAACCTTCCCTAAATTAGACGCCAGACCAGTTTCGTTGGTCATTTTTTCCATTTCCTGAGGATTGCTTACTAACTGTCCCGAAGCTTGGCTGACGGCAATAATGGGGAAGATGAGAAGAGATAATAGCGCCAGTAAGAAGGATTTCTTCATAGTTTTATAAAATTAAATTAACGAATATAAAGTTCCAAATAGTCCAGGCGGACAGGGTTATAATTAAGCCAATTACAGCCGCGGTTAAAGATTTTGTTGCTTTTTTTACCGTCTCTTCGTTACCCTGTGATGTCATCCATCTAAAGCCAGCAATAACTGTTAGAAAAATGAAGATAAGACCAGTAACACTTAATAGGGCATTAATTATAAGGCCAACTATCCTAGGAACAGAAGCGTTGTTTTCATTAGTTGAATAACCACCTTTTTTAGCAATACTTTCCATGCGGTCAAGAATGTGGTTACTTTTGCTTGACTTAATTTCCTCATCTTCTTCTGAGCTTGAAGTAAAATCTTGAAATTCCACATTATTTTCTACTTGCGCTTTAACGTTATTAAATAGTGGTAAAAATAAAAAAACACTGATTCCAATAAGAAGATAAAATTTTAATTTATTTTTCATATTTTTAATTAATCGATTACGTTGGCTAATAATTCCGAAACCCAGGAGCTAAGAGCGTAGGCGGCTAAAACTATAACAAGCCCAATGCTTAAAGATGCTATTTGTTTTTGTGATTTTTTAACCTTTTCTTCATTGCCATTGGCTCGCATCCAGTTGTTGCCCGCTAAAAACATGAGTATTAGAAATATTGTGCCCAAAACCCCCATTACAGCTTTAATGACTGTTGCTATTATATCGTCTAGACTTCTTTGCGTATCAATATTAGCTTGAGCAACAATTTCATTTATGTTTTCATTATACTGGTTTTTCTTTTCTGGACTTAAAAAATCAGCTTGAGTTGGATTAACAAAAACAAAGCTCATAACAAGTAATGAAAAGATCAAACTTTTTGTTGCAAGTCCCTTTTTCATATTTTAAGTAAAATAAGAAATGATAAAATAAGAAATGGCATAAGCAGCAAGGGTAATAATTAAACCAATTATAGCATTAAGCAAACCGTCTTTTGCTTTTTCAACTTTATTTTCATTGCCTTGCGCTATCATCCATTTAAAGCCGCTAAAAATTATTAAACCAAAAAATATTACTCCGACTAGGCCCAGGGCTGAATAAATAATAGTGCCAATAATGCTATCTACCGTTTCTGCACTTTCTCCGGTGGCAAAGCCCGCTTTCTCACTAGTGGTTTTAAGGCCGCTATCATTATTGAAATTAAAGCTTTGTGCACTGGCAATGGTTAAAGGAAGTAGAGTAAAAAGAAAAATACCAAAAGAAAAAGCTAAGGCAATAATATCTTTTTTTCTCAAAAACATAAACATACTGTTATTGTAGTATCTCGCTACCAATAAATGAGGTGATGGCGTAGGCAGCAAAAACAATTATTAATCCAATAATGCCGTTTATTAACAAATTTTTAGCTTTAGTTACCTGAGAGTCGTTGCCTTGAGCTGTCATCCACAAAATACCAGCATATATCATCAGAATTAAAAATAGAACGCCGACAAAGGATAAAACGGTGCCAATTATTTGCCCAGCCTTAGTTTGTAGAAAATTATCATAATTTGCGCCAGTTTGTGATTTAAAAGCACCTACTTCGCCCGCGGTTTCATTTAAACCATAGGAGCCGGTTTGGGCCAACGATTTGCTAACAAAAAAAGCGCTATTTAAGAGAAATATACCTATAATTAACAATAATATAGTTTTTTTTATTTTCATAAAAATAATTTACACTGGTTTGGATACAAAAAATTTGCACCCAAGCCAGTGATTCCCAATTTTACTGAGAATCACATATTATTTATTATTATTTATAATATATAAATAATTTTCAGCAGTAATCTTTTTTTCTTACGTTAAGGAAATGGGGATTAGACACCACTGGTAGCATTGTAAATAGCATTAATAACGAAGGTAGAAATCGCCCAGGCTGCTAAAATAATAACCAAACCAATAACGCCAGCTCCTAATAATTTTTGAGCCTCAGACACCTTATCTTCATTACCGCCAGCTGTCATCCATTTAAAGCCGCCCATTAAGATGATAGCTACAGCAATTACTCCCAAGAAACCAAGAACAACGTTGATAATACTACCAACAATTTCTCTTGGATCACGGTTTGATAAAGCATTGTCTAGACCATTGTTGACCTGGTTTAAACCGAAATCAGCTTGAGCTGATACCTGTATAGCAAATACAGGAGTTAGCAATAAGGCAACGATAGCAAGAGACAATAAGTGTTTGTAAATTTTTTTCATATTTTCACCTCCTTTCTTAAGTAATAATATTCCTTTTTTATATCTTTAATTCTAGCATATTATTTTTAACAAGACAAATAAAAGAAGCTATGCTAAGATAAAAAAAGAGTCAGAATTTATGTGGGAAAAATTAAGAAAAATAAAATTCGTTAATATATTTTGGTCCCTGTTTTATGGCCTTATTTTTTTAGTTTTACTAAATAATGGGTTTAACTATTTAGACCCAGATTTAGGGTGGCATTTAAAGGTTGGACAAGAGATTAGCTTAAATAGGCAGGTCCCAAGTGTTAATCATTATAACTATACCTATACTGGCAATTGGGTGGACCATGAGTGGTTAAGCGACCTATTAAGCTACCTGGCCTTCAATAATTGGGGCTATGAATTTTTAGTGTTCTTTTTCGCGGCCTTAATAACGCTTACTTTTATAATTTTAAATATTTTTGTTTCTAAAAAATTAAGCGACAAGACGCTTTTCCCCTTTATCGCTATTTTTCAACTTTTAGGCATTTTTGCCTCACTTCCACATTTTGGGGTAAGAATGCAAGGATTTGGCGTTTTATTCTTGCTTTTACTACTTATTATAATTGATTTATATGATAGAAGAGGAGAAAAAAGATATTTATTTTTTCTACCTCTTATTTTTTTGTTTTGGGCAAATCTGCATGCTAGTTTTATTCTCGGTCTCTTTATTTGTTTTGCTTGGTTGGGGATAAGAATAGGAGAAAGGTTGCTTTTGCTAGCAAAGAATAGATTACACTTTCTAAAATTAGATAAGGTGTTATCTGCTGATAAGATAAAACATTTCTTTTATTTTACTCTTTTGTCTTTAGGCGCAACCTTAATTAATCCCTATACTTATAAGCTGTATAGCTTCTTAGGAGGTTATAAAAATAGAGCGTATCTATCTTTAATACAAGAATGGCTGCCACAATATCGCTTTCCCTTACATTATGATCAGTTAATTTATCTTGCTCTGGGTGCAGTAGTCTTGCTTTTTACCATCTATCAAGCTTTAAAAAAACAAAATAAAATAGAGCTTTGGCCCTTCTTTTTGACTTTTTTATTCTTAATTCTTAGCTTTAAATCAAAACGGCATTTTCCTTTGTTTGTCATCGCTTCGTTTCTGCCCTTAATTTCTTTTTATGGTAATTTCTTTAAAGGATTAAACATTAAGGGATATCAACATCTTTTGCGGGGATTAGTTATATTGTGCTTATTGTTAGTTGGTTTAAGTCAGGCGTTAAGTATAAATTTTATCAAACAACCTTTCACATCTTTTTGTGGCAATTATCCATGCCAGGCTGTTGAATTTATAAAAAATAATAATGAATATCAGCAGTCTAATCTCTTAAATGCCTATGATTGGGGAGGTTTTTTAATTTGGACTATGCCAGAGAAAAAAATATTTATCGATGGCAGGTTGCCTCAAGTTAAATATGCTAATAAAACGTTTATTGAAGAATATAGGCGCTTTTTTAAAGAAAAGGAAGATAAAACAAGCTTATTGAATCAGTATAATATTGATTTGGTTTTAATTAGAACCAAAGAAGAGCCTTTGCAACTAAAGAAGTGGGAAAAAGTTTTTTTTCAAATCAAAAGCGAGAAATTAAACGCAAAAAATTACCTTCGTGATTATTTAGAGGCAAGTTCTGAATGGAAGCAAGTCTATCAAGATAAAACCGCTTCCATTTATGAGCGCCTATCCTTATAAAAACTATGAAAACGATTGAAATATGTTTACCAATTAAAAATGAAGAAAAAATAATTGCTACTAAAGTTAAATTTTTAGATAAAACACTCTCAGATATAAATCTGGGTTTTAATTGGATTATTTCAGGCGTGGTTAATGGTAGCCAAGATTCCTCTTATAACGTATTGGAAAATTTAAGATTAGATTTAACGCATGAGTTAAAACTTTTTAACATTAAAAAAGGGGGGAAGGCGCGGGCGATAAAAACTTGCTGGCAAGAAAGCGAAGCTGATATCTTGGTTTTTATGGATATTGACTTAGCCGTTCCTCCTAATTTTTTAAAACCATTAGTCACGCCTCTTATTAATAAAGACGCTGAACTTGTGATAGGGTCACGTTTTTTACCGGAATCGGAAATGACCCGATCTTGGCAGCGACGACTAGTTTCTTGGCTGTATATAACTCTTTCATCAATATTGATTCGTCATAAACAAAGTGATCTGCAGTGTGGATTTAAGGCGATTACAAAAAGAGCTTATAAACAAATAGCTCATTATCTGAAAGATGATAATTGGTTTTTAGATACTGAGCTTATAATGTTTGCTCAGATGCATGGCATGAAAATAAAGGAAATTCCGGTAAAGTGGCAAGAGCGTGAAGGGTTGGTCAAAAAAAGCAATATCCGTGTTATAAGAGATGGTTGGCATTTTTTTAAAAACTTAATTAACTTGCGTCGTCGTTTAAAAAAGATAGAGAAAAAATAAAAAAACCGCGCTTAGCGGTCTTTTTTATATTAGGGCAAATATTTATTTTTTTCTTTTTCTGCCTCTATCTCTTTTTTCTTTTCTGGTATTTTTTTTATCTTTTTAAAAATAAAGTAAAGCCATAAAACTATGCCAATAGCCCAGAGTGCTAACCAAAAACGAGCTGTAAAAAAGGGGATGTTTTCATAATGAAAGAATAAAAAAATTAGGCCAAGAATAAAATTGGCCACTGAAAAGTCATAGAGGCTATTAAAAACACCACGATATATTCCTTTTCTTCTTTTTAAAACAATAGTAACTAGCCCTAAGATAAGAAGGACAATGGTAAGGGCGAGCAATAAATTAAAACCAAGGTTTAAAAGAGCGCCTGGGTTGACTGAAAACCAATATTTAAAGGTAAAAAGATTTGTCATATTTTTTCAAATTCGTTTATTTCAAATTAAATTTATAATTTTGTTAAAATTAAGCCATAATGATAGGGTCCGGCGGAGAATTCTTCTTCTACTTCAAAGCCTAATTTTATAGCCGCTAATTTTAAGGACTCTGATTTTATTCTTCTTTCCGGACTTGGGCCTAGCGGTGAATCAATGGCGCTCCATTCGATAACAATTAAGCGACCCCCAGTTCGCAGGAGACGATAAGTCTCCCTTATTACATCAACTCTTTTATCAGATTGGTGTAAAACATTTACCAAGAAGGCGGCATCTAAACTGTTTGATTCAATTTTCGTTCCTTTAAAGATTTCAAGATTGGCCCAAACCGTATTAATTTGCGACAGATTTTGTTCCTTGGCCCTATTTTTTATCTCTTCTAGGTAACCCTTGATAATATCAACTGCGAAAACAACGCCACTTTTTCCAACTAGTTTAGCAATTGGAAAAGTGAAGAAACCAAAATTACCACAACCTAATTCAGCTACTCGTTGTCTTTCCCCTATTGCCATTTTATCGATAATTTTATCAATGTCAAATAAAATAGTTTTTTTTGCTTCCATCATATTTTTATTTTTACTCTACTAAGATTTGTCTTATAACAACATTTTCTCGGCTATATTTTTTTTTAGCAACAATTTCAATGTTATTTAAACCTTTTTTCAAACTTATATCATGAGAAAAGGCCCCATTTCTGTCAGTTAAAATTAATTCTTTGTTAATATTTATCTCAGCGCCAGGATCAGTGATGCCACTTAAAGTTATTTGATTTTCGCTTGTCATGATGTTTTGTGTTGGATTGGTGATTTCTAAATCAGGAGAAGTGACAAGGTTGCGGAAATAGAAGCTAAGATAAAGAATAAAAATAGAAAAAACTAAAATCAACAGAATATTTTTTATAATTTTAGGAAAAACTAAGAACTCTTTCTTTTTAATTACTTTTTGCGCAAAAGGATCATCTTTTTCGAACTCATTTTCTAGTTGGGCGATATATAAGTCTATTCTTTTTTTATCAATTTCTAAAAAAGTAGCGTATCTTTTTAAAAAGCTCTTGCAATATAAGCCGGATGGAAGACAATTAAAATTCTCTGATTCTAAATTTAATAAGTAATCTTTTCTAATTTGAATGGCGCTTGCCACTTCATCAATGTTTAATTTTTTTTCATTACGCGCTTGCCTTAACTCTTCTCCTAGGCTGAAGTCGGGCAATATTTTTTTAGAAACAAACGTATTCATTAAGTTAAAGGGTTACAAAACAAAGATTAAATTTACAATAAAAAATATTTTTATTTTTTTAATTATCTTTCTTTTCTTCTTGTTTAATTTATTGTTTTAATTCCACTTCTAAGGAATCCTTTTCAGTCGTATTTGCGCCTAAAGAGGTAATAACAAAGCTAATAATTAACCAGCTTGAAAAGACAATGATTAAGCCAACTACTGCTGATATAATAACTTGTTTTGCTCTTTGCACCTTTTCTTTTGATCCAGCAGAAAGCATAAACATGACTCCACCAATAACAAAAACAAGTAGGGAGAGGGAGCCTACTAGACCAAGGATTATGTCGGATATGTTAACTGCCATGTTAACAATATCATTGACTCTGTAATTGCCACAATAGGTAGAGTCTCCATACTCACAATTTTTGCCGGTAGCATCTATTAACAAAGATTGGCCGTGGCTGATAGCGGGCACAGATACGAAGGCGAGAGAGAAAACTAAAATAATAAATATCTTTTTTGTTATATTTTTCATATTTTAGTAAATTGTTTGCTGCACTTTAACAGCGCTGTTTGTAATTATTTTACGCATATCTTCAGTATTGGTGTTTAAAACGTTATCTATCATTTCTTTAAAAGCTAGCTCAGCGGCAGTAACATTGCGTCCTTTATACCAACTTTTAGCGGTTAATACTTGATCAGCAAAAACACCAACGACATCGTCTTTAATTTGCTCTGAAACAAGGGATCTTAGGGCGGTTGGTTTTTGTGTTTTAGCTAAATAAGTTTTAGCTTGTTCCGCCTTGGTCATAAATTGAATAAAGTCCCAAGCCTCATTTTTATGTTTACTCTTTTTGGAAACAGTTTCTACCCAGTAATTAGCAAAGTTAATATTAGTTGGTGGATTGCCCTCAATTTGGGGAAATTTAGAAACAGAGAAATTTAATTTTGGGGCAGCAGTTTTAATGGTGGGAATGTGATAAGCGTAACCAAACATAAGGGCCAAATTACCATTTATAAACATTTCTAAAGAATTGTTCATTTCGTTATTCCAGGCGTATGACTCCTTAGTAGGATTAGCAAAGTCGGTATAAAAACGAAGCGCTTCTAGCCCAGGGTTATAATTAGTTTCTTTGGCAAATTCAGGAATTAATTGAAAAGAAACTTTTAAATCATCATTTATCATTGTTGCACCGTTTTGTATCATTAAAAGGCTCAAAATATCACTAAAACGTTCAATGTTATCACTGCTGCCCATAGCTACACCAGATTGAATTAATCCTTTTTTTGCATCCTGTTTAGTTAATTTTTTAACTGCTTGCAAAAATTCTCGGTTCCAATATTTTGGGGGCTCACTAATACCGGCATTATTAAGCAAATCTTTGTTATAAAACATTGCTAGGGTATCGACTGAGAGCGGAAGTCCGTAAACCTTGTTGTCTTCTAAAACTACATCACCGCTGACAACATCAACAAAATTATCTCTAATTTCGCGCAAACTTATACTGGGCGTAGTTCTCATCTCGTAAACAATTTCTTTTTTAATTGAACCTTTTTCTACCGGATAAACCATGGCAGTTGAATCGGGCATAGGTTCAATTTTTGTTTGATATTTTCTAATCCAAGTATTATGAATTGAGAATATGTCAGGACCCCTATCTTCAGCTAGTGCATTTAATAATTCTTGCTCATATTCTTCATAGCGTAATTTTCTATAATCAATAGTAATAGATGGATGCATAGCGGTATATTTTTTGATTATTTCATCAAAAGCGTCGGGTCCTTCAAAGACTCGCCAGTATGATAAGGTGACAGGTTCCATTTTTTCAATTTTGATACCATTATTTACTTTGCAACCAAAACCAGAACTAATTAAAAAAATAGCAAGTAGTATTAAAAAACTAATTTTTTTTCTCATATAATAATAATTAAATCTAGTTTAATTATACCAAAAACAAAAATATAGTTCCAACTTAGTTAAAATATTTCTAATTTCTTATAAAAAACAGAAAAACATTGCGCTTTTCTGTTTCTTTAGAATTTTCCTTGGTACAAATTATCGAGCTGCAATTTTATTAATATCTACTTCATCTAATTTTATACTTATAATTTGACTTACCCCATCATTTTTCATGGTGACACCATAGAGAATATTGGCGCGACGCATTGAGGCGCGATTATGGGTGATGACGATAAACTGACTTTTATTTGATAAATCATCAAGAATTTTTGCCAATCTTTCAGAATTTGATTCATCTAAAGCAGCATCAACTTCATCTAAAACCACAAAAGGAGCAGGATTAGCACTTATTATAGCACAGATTAGGGCAATAGCTGTCAGGGCTCTTTCGCCGCCGGAAAGCATGGTGACTGATTGAATTTTTTTTCCAGGAGGATTGGCTTGAATTTCGATACCTGCTAATCCAACGGCATTATGTTTTTTGAGAAATTTAATTTTTCTCATTTTTTCATCAGAGGCTAATTTAATTTCTGCTTCTGCCTTACTTAGGCCAGTTTCTATGTAATCTGATATTTCTTTTTCTTTCTTTTTGTCTTCATTTTCAAGATCCTCTAGCATTACCTTTGAAATTTTAGCGCTGCCACCACTAAATAAGATTTGAAAATATTCATTAAATTTCTCAGAAATGATTTTAAACTCCTTATCAAATCGTTCCTTGATTTTAACGTCAAGCTCTTTGATAATTTGTTCCAGCGATTTAATAGTTTTATCCAAATCATCGGTTTGCTTGAAAAGAAAATCATATCTTTCCTTGGTGTTAGCATATTCCTTTTCCGTTTCTTCATCTATGCCACCAATTTGTTCAAGTTGATTTTTGTAGTTATTGATATTTTTTTGCAAGACATTAAGGTCGGGTATTGTTTCTTCTTCAGGAAAGCTTTCTATTTCATTTAAGCTTAAATTATTATTTCTAATATTATTTTCTAAATCCTCTAATCTTGTTTCTTGACGAGTAGCATCAATTTTAAGATTATTTAAATTGTTTAAATAGTCAGTCAGTTCAGTTTGTAATACTTGAATCTTTTTTTGACAAGCAAACATTTGATTTTTCTCTTCTTCCTTAGCTTGATTTAAGTCATCTAGCTCATTGTTAAGAGCTGCTTCCTCTTTTTCAATGTTTGCAATTTTTTCTGATAATTTTATTTTTTCTTCTTCAATCTGAAAAGTATCAAATTTTGTTTGACCTTTTTGGATTTTAATTTTAATCTCTTCTATTTCTGTGGCAGTTTTTTCCCTTTGTTCGTTTAGCAACCTTATTTTATCTTCAAGTGCAGAATTTTTAAAATGACAAGTTTGTAATTTATTTAAGATTATCTGTTTTTTTTCAAGAAGTTGATTGCTTTTATTTTGCGGAATAAGGCGACTTAACTTTTCTGCTTGAGCACGTAAGTCTTGTTTTATAGAGCCGATATCACTATTTAAATTATTTTCTTTTTCTATATCTTCTTTTTTTAAGTCTTGTTCAATAGTGACAAGCTCCCACTCAAGGCGACTCTTCTTTTCTAAAACAACATTTATTTCTTCTTTAATTTTTGCTCTTTGATTATTATTCTGACTAATTTTTTCATTAATTATTTGTCTATTTTCAGTTAATTCAATTATTTCTTGTTGCAAACTTTGAATGCGCCTTGCATCTTCATCGCTTTCACCAGTTAGAACCGCCTTTATCTCTTCTTGAAATATCTCCTTAGCTTCTTTTAATAATTTTTTTGCTTCTTTGAAATCAGAAATGGTTTCAATTTTATCTAATTTTTGAAGGAAGTTTTTAACAATGCTATTGATAGTTTCTTCCTTTCCTCCTGATTTGGCTGCTTTTTGAATCTTTTCGTTTATTTGTTGAAGCTCAATATTTAAGGTTCCAATTTTTTCCTGCAGGACACGAAGTTCTTCTGATAGATTATGACTTTCTTTTTTGTCATATTTATCAGTTAATTCAGAAATTTCTTTATTTAAATTTTCAATTTCAAGATTAAAATTTTTACGTTTTTCTTTAAGGTTTTTAAAATTTATCCCGGCGCGAGCATTTATATTTGCCTCTAGAACTGCTTCAAGTCGGGTTAATTTATTTCTATTTTCCTCTTTTTCCTTGTTTAAATGACGAATTTCTTCTTGTATTTGAGCCGATTGTTTAAGTTCCTTTTCGATATCAGATAGTTCTATTTTTAGAGATTCTTCTTCTTGATTTGAGCGATTTTTTTGCAGAGACTCTATTTCTAAATTTATGTTTTCAAGTTCTAATTTTAACTCTGACAATTTGCCGTTTAGCCATGAGAGGTCAAATTGACCGCGCGATTCTAATTGGGTTTCCAGTTCTATTTCCAATTTTGCTAATTTCTTTTGATAAATATTTTTTTGATCGGACAAGTCTCTTATTAGAGGTTGAAGCTCATTGATTTTTTGGAAATTATCATTAGCGCGTATACGATTTAATTCATCATTCAAATTTTCTAAGTTTTTTTCTTTGCTAAGTTTAATTTTTTCAAGTTCAAGATAGCTTTTATTAGCTGAATTTAACTTTTGGCTAATATTTTGCCAGAGGTAACCAAAATAATTAATTTGCGAACCTTTTAATTTATCTTCAATTTCTGTTCTTTTCTTCAATTTCTCCATTTGTCTAGTAAGGCTTTTAAGACGTGGCCTGATTTCCGAAAGCAACATTTCCACCTGTTGCAGGTTGTCATAACTTAATTCCAACTTGTTTAAGGCGTGATCTCTTTTTATTTGAAATTGTTTTACGCCCGTGGCTTCATCAAAAAAATCCTTACGATCAGCAATGGAAGAATTTAAAAAATTATCAACCATTCCTTGCCCAATGACGCTATATGTCTTTTGGCCAAAGCTTGCCTTGGCTAATAACATTTGGATGTCACTTAAGCGAGAACGGGTATTATTAATTAAATATTCGCTTTCACTGTTTCTAAAAACTCGTCTAGTGATTACAATTTCACTACAAGTGTTGATTATTTTATCTAAATCGCTATCATTTTTTTGGTCTAAATCCTTATTTTTTGCAACATTTTCAGCATTGTTTAAAAATAAAGACACCTCAGCTAAACCAAGACGACCTTTTTTGTCGGATCCAGAAAAAATAACATCTTCACTTTTTTTGCCACGTAGCATTTTTAGACTTTGTTCTCCTAATACCCAACGAACAGCGTCGGCAATATTAGATTTTCCAGATCCATTAGGTCCGACTATTGCGGTTAGGCCCTTTTTGTCCTTAGATATAGAGCCAGAAAATATTAATTTATTTTTATAAGCAAAAGATTTAAATCCTTGAATTTCTAATTTTTCTAAAAACATAACAAGTTTCAAACTAAGATCATTAATAAGTAAAAAGGCCTAGGGCCTCTAATGATTTTATTATAAAGCAATTAATTGATTTTTAAAAGCGCTTTCGCTATTATGAAGATATATGATTATTTCATTTAGCGGCACTGAAGGCTCGGGTAAGAGCACAATTGCTAAAAGATTAGCAGAAAAATTAAAAATTCCCCGTTATTATATGGGGGCCTTAAGGCGCGAAGCCGCTCAGAAAAAAGGCTTAACCTTAGCCCAATACAATAAATTAGGAGAAGAGGACCCGCTAACTGATTTTGAGGTTGATGAGCATCAACGTCAATTAGGTAGGGAAAGAGACAACTTTATCATTGAAGGGCGTACCTCTTGGTATTTTATCCCTCATTCTCTTAAAATATATCTTGATGTTAAGCCTGAAATTGGAGCCAAAAGGATATTTGAAAGTTTACAGAAAAAAAATGATCGCAATGAGGATAGGGGACTTGAAACTTGGGAAAATGTTTTGGCAAGCAATCAAAGAAGGCAAGAAAGTGATCGCTTGCGTTATCAAAAATATTATAATATTAATGTAAATGATCCCAATCATTATGATTTTTACTTAGATACAAGTAATTTAAATGCGGATCAAGTTTATAATAAAGTAGAGGAATTTGTGCTAAGTAAAGGGAAAAAAAAGAAAAAAAGTTAATTTTTTCTTATTCTGGTCTAAATCTTGACATATCTAAAATTAAATTATAAGATTAGACAAGAAATAAATTATAAAAAAAGTAAAAACGAGATTTAAATTAATCTCGTTTCTAGCTTATAAATTATATGGTTGAAACTAAAATGGAATTAAAACCGGGACTGACTGTCAGGGTTTATCAAAAAATTAAAGAATTGAATTCAAAAGGAGAAGAAAAGGAAAGAGTTCAATATTTTGAGGGCATGATTATTGCTCGCAAACATAACAAAGAAAAGGGAGCAACAATAACAGTGCGTAAAGTTTCTGAGGGCATTGGCGTTGAAAAGATTTTTCCCCTAAATTTACCGACAATCACTAAAATAGAGATTAAAAAAGAGGCAAAGGTAAGGCAGGCTAAACTTTATTATCTACGTTCAGGTTATAAAAAGAAATTAAAAGAAAAGACTGTAAAGTAATTTATGGTTTTTTTGGGCGGATGGTGGAATTGGTAGACACGCAAGCTTGAGGGGCTTGTGACCGCAAGGTCGTGGAGGTTCAAATCCTCTTTCGCCCACCACGCCATTTGCCAATCGCGGTTGAGTCCGCTTTTGGGCGCATAGCTCAGTTGGTTAGAGCACTTCGTTTACACCGAAGGGGTCCAGGGTTCGAATCCTTGTGCGCCCACA
>Ga0172377_10003226_pt1 | contig 16709 bp, 17 predicted proteins | sample Pumphouse3metaG_FD_119749 | JGI IMG/M metagenome (GOLD analysis project Ga0172377, IMG submission 119749) | Leachate microbial communities from a municipal landfill in Southern Ontario, Canada - Pumphouse #3 metaG | ecosystem: Engineered > Solid waste > Landfill > Unclassified | place: Canada...
GCAGGATATCGTGCGCTCCCGCATCCTCTAAGCGAGTATAGTGGCTGTCATTCGCTGCCACCATCGGTATACCCAAACGCCTTGATAGTTCGATCAATCCGGGCAGAACCTTGCGTTCCTCGGCCAGATTATGATCGTGAAGTTCCAGATAGAAATCCTCGCTAAAAAGATCATGGTAAAAACCGGCCGCTTCAGCGGCCTGATCGATGTTATCCTGCAATAGTAATTCGGGGATCTCCCCGGCCAAACAGGCGCTGGCAGCCACCAGACCCTTGCAATGCTGTGACAATAAATCCTTATCTATGCGCGGCTTATAATAAAAACCTTCCAGCCAGCCGACGGAAACTAATTTTATAAGATTGCGATATCCCTCATCGTCCTTGGCCAGCAGCAATAAATGATGATTGGCGGCATCCAGGCCGGGGGATTTATCGTGACGAGTGCGCGGTGCGACATAGACTTCGCATCCTATAATAGGCTTAACACCGTCATCCTTACAAGCCTTATAGAAATCCACCGCTCCATACATGCTGCCATGGTCCGTAAGTGCCAGGGCAGGCATTTTCAATTCGGCCGCTCGGGCAGCCAGGTCCTTAAGCCGGCTGGCTCCATCCAGAAGCGAATATTCGCTGTGACAATGCAAATGTACAAACTGAGAGGGGGCCCTCAAGCTCCCCTCCACACTATGCGAATTAATGGTCTGATTCTTGCTGCTCATACAGATAATAATACTGTTGTTTTAGCGATAGGGCAAGCCCCTGATTGTCCTTGAATATATACCATTAATGGTGTAGATTATGGATAACTATATAATATGTTACTACATTCGATATTTTAGGTATAACTATTACAGCTATTTTGATAAGGTGGCAGCTAGCGTATGAAGCTTCAGAGGTTAACAGATCAACCTATTCTCACCCCTAACCCGATCCATACCTGGGAGGCTGCAGCTGTTTTTAACGCCGCTGTAGCCAAAGATAACGATCTTATACATATGTTGTACCGAGCAACGGACAAGGCCTGTAAGGCCTTCAGCTGCGAGGAGAAATATGTCTCCAGCATTGGATATGCCGTCAGCCACGACGGCATCAGCTTCTACCGCTTTGATAAGCCTGTTTTTCAGGGCGGTGGGCCGGAGGAAGCCTGGGGATGCGAGGACCCACGCATCACGCAAATAGGTGATGAGTTTTACATGGTCTATACTGCTTTCGGCGGCTTCGCCTCTCACGATAATTTCCGCCTGGCTATGGCCAGCACAAGAAACTTCGTGCAGTGGGAGCGCAAAGGTATCGTCCTGGATGAGGCCAATAAGGATGGAGCGCTCTTCCCGGAAAAGATCGGCGGCAAATATTTCATGTTGCATCGGCGTCCTCCCGCTATATGGCTGGCCAATTCCGGCACTCTGAGCAACTGGGGCAATCATCGCAAAATTATCGATGTCCAACCGAATACCTGGATGTCGTCTCGCATAGGTGCCGGCGCTCCGCCGATAAAGATCGATCAAGGCTGGCTGATCATCTTTCACGGCGTAGATGAGAACAACATCTACCGTCTTGGAGCGGCCCTGCTCGATGAAAACGATCCCGGCAACGTTTTGGCTATCTATCCTGAGCCTATCTTGGAACCGAAGCTGCCATGGGAGAAGCAAGGTTTTGTTCCCAACGTGGTCTTTAGTTGTGGCGCCGTCGATATGGGAGACGAATACTACGTTTATTACGGCGCAGCAGATACGGTTATCGGTGTAGCCTCCCTCAAGAAGGCGAACATTGATTTCGGGTTGTAATCCTCTTATAGAGCCCTGTTGAGCATAGCGATGGCCCAGTTGAGGTAAAAGGCAAAGCTCACCCAGAGAATGTACGGCAGCAGCAACAGCCCGGCCACTCGGTTCAGACGCCGGAATACGACTATAGCTGCCAGGATGCTGAGCCACAGCAGGACCATCTCCAACAGCGCCCCGTTGATAGAGTGCTGCATAAAGAAAATATACGTCCATAGCATATTGAGCAACAGGTTTATACCCAGTATCTCCATGGCCATAATATTGTCACCGCTGCGAGGGCGCATGTTCCAGGCTAGAATACCGGCCATGGCCGTAAGGGTAAAGAGTATTGTCCAGACGATACCGATAACACTGCCGGAGGGAGTCCAGGGCGGCTTGGCGATGTTCTGATACCAGCCGAACATGCCGACAGTCGTGAACAGCGAACCGATAACGGCAGTACCGTAAACAAAGGCTGTAATGATCAGTGCGGACAGCCAGGATATTCGCAAGTATCGGGCCATAACGTCACACTCCTTTGCCACCTGTCTGTCATCAGTATACCCGTATGGCCCTTTCCAAAACGTATATCTAGCCGAAGAGTTCCAAATGATGCTTCATATGCGTTGCCAGGATCTCATAATGCTTCTCTTCATGCCGACGTAAAACATCTCTAAGCCTGTCGCGAAAGAGCAGTTTGCCATCCGGCTTGATGGTGGTCAGAACCGAACCGAAAGTAACATGCAGCATCTGGCGAACATCAAAATGATCCAGTAATTTGGGTAAATCGGCATCCTTTATATCGGATATATCCGGTACACGATCCATGACGGCGGAAACATGATAAGTCGCCTTATCCGTTTCATAGCGCTCGCGGGCAAAGATGAATATCTCATGGAAGAGAGCCGGATCACAGGCAGCTATCACCCTTATAGCCTCCAGATAACTGGTGCCGGCCGTTTTGAGATGGACGAGCTGTCCGGTATATCGGGCTACTACATGGTAGATGGAGAACTTATCGCTACCGGAGTGCAAGCTGACCTTATATCCGCCAAAAAGCTTGGCAATAGCAGCGTGCTCAGCAAAACGGACTTCAAATTCCGATAAATCGCCAATATAATCTACGCCTTTCTCGAACCTGCCTGTAAAGCGTGGCGCCAAGCTGACCCACTTCGCCCCCAGACGCTTTAGCTCGGAAGCGATGAAGATATGCTCCAGCGCGGTAGTGGGAGTTTCCGTTTCGTCCACGGAGACTTCCAGTTCATACGGTCTACCGGCTGCCGCTTCCCTTAAATGCCGGTACATATCGACAGTATGCAGCACTGCATTAGAGTATTTGACCGCTGCCTTAAGCAGAGTATGGTGATCGAAACTTAACACTGATTGCCCCAGGTCAAACTGCCTGCCTTCGTAGATGAATATCATTTCATCAGCCGTAACCCCTAAATCGGCAAAGGGCAACTTCTGGAAGCGTGCCTCCAATTCGGCATCGTTATAGCCATCGGCCGCATTATCCACATGATCGCCCGGATCAACGGTGAAAAGAGTAAATCCTGCCGCCAGGCAACTATCTATATCTTCCGGTTGCTTCAGATGATCAGCATCTGAGCCATAGCCATCGGTATATCCTTCCTGCATTACGCCCCAGGTTGCATCATCCATAACATCTTCCGGTGTGCGTCCGGTCCGTTCCATTTCGCGGATTGATTGCTGAGCCAGAAAGGGAATAAATCCGCTGCCGCAAGCCGCCCTGATATGACCGGGCGTAGCCAGTCCCAAACGGTCTCCACAGCCCACGCTCCCGGACAGACCCACCAACCGAGGTGCCGTAAAGGGAAGCGCCTTACGTAAAGCAACGGCATTGCCATGGGCCAGAGGGCAGATTTTGACGATCATTCCTTCACCACGAACCACGCGGCCTTCAAAATCAGGTGAAAGCCCGCAATCACAACCGCAACCGCATATGGTAGCGATTAATAAATATTTATCAAGGTCCTTGCGCCCCATGGCCCAGATCAGACCACCGGCCTCTATGATGGAGGCCGGATATATATCCATATTCGTAACTGCAGCCAGGAATGCCTGATGCTTTTTAGAGTTTCTTACATCTATACCCACGCTTTTTACTCCATTCCTTGAGAAATCAATAATCGTCTTTACTTATTCTATTCGGGAGTTTCCTTATCCTGCCTGCCGAAAAAGGATATCTCTGTCAGCTTGCCTACGGCTGTCTTTCCCATTCGACCGGCCATGCCTATCGAGGCCAAATCCCCTTCCCAATTTATACGTTTTTTCAGCACCATAGCTGCTATTATCAGCAGAACATCCGTCAGAAACAAGATACTATAAGATGAACTACCGCTATACAGAACGCTTGCATTATTATCCATAAAGAGTATTGCCTTGCCTCCGATAATCGGACCCAGGCCCAAAGCCGTTCCACTGGCTATAAATGCGGCTATGACGTAGGAAGCACCTTTGATATGCGGTGCAACCCGCATACTGTAACTAATCTGTCCCAGATTGATGCCGGCAATAGCGGCTCCACGGAGCAAGCTTACCAGCGCTGCTGAAAAAATCAATGCCACCCCCTCTCCGTAAATAACGGCCCAGGCTAATGTCGTCAACCCAAGAAGAAAGGCTGATAATCCAAAGACACTGCGTTGGCCGTACCTGTCCGATATCTTCCCCCAGAGTATGAGTGTAACAACAGCTCCGGCGGCCTCCATGGCAGAAATAACGGCCACCATCCCAGATGGCAGCTTAAGACAACTTTTCATGTACACTACAATAAATGGTGTTACAAAACCTACAGCAAAAAAGAGCGCCATGGAAAAGAGAAGATAGCGTCTGTAATTACGATCCCGCAGCGGCATGACCAAAGCCTGTGCCAGGCTGGTTTCTTCGGCTTCAGGATTGACCTTTCGTTCGGGTATACGTAAAATAAAAAATTGTCTGACGATCGCCGCGATAAAACCGATAGCAAAAACAACTGAAAACCTGGCCATAGAAGGCTCACTGCCCAGATATATGCCTGTAAGAATAAGATAGAGGGTGCCGGCTATCTGCCAGGCTGTTCTCATTCGGGCGAAGAAGCGCCCGGTTATTGCATCCGGAACAGAATCCCTGATCAGCGGGAACCATCCTGCCTGGCCCAGGTTGCCGAACATAGCAGCGGCAGCAGTGACCAGCAGCAATGCATTTATAGCCTGAACGCTGCCTAAATAATGATAGATTAAAGGTATTAATGGGAAGGCAAAGGCACAAAGTGCCTGCAAACCATAAAACGACAGTACATAACGCCGTTTACCATCTCTTTCAAGGGCATTCGCCAGAAAAAGCTGTACTATGGCAAACAGAGAAACAAAAGAGTTCATCAGACCCACTTTATCCGGAGGCATGCCTATTTTGACAGCAAAGAGATTGAGAACCGTAGCATTTACTGAATAAAAGTATATTATGCTGAAAATTGAGGTGGCGGTGATATTGCGCTGCCCATGACGTTGCTGCGCTTTTGTCAATTGATCTTTTAGGTTATCGTTATCGGAATTCAAAGAGGATCCCGCCCCAACATATCTCAAAAAGTGAGAGCAGACCTGTAAGCCGGGTTCTGTATCCCTTGCGAGACAGTGGTCATCTATCTGGGACGATAGTTACCTATCGCCTCGTCGGCCTTTCCGCCTTGAACCTTGCGGTTCTCAGCGACACGACGGCCGGTAGCGATCATACCCGAGAGTCCGGTGGGCCACCGCTATCCGCCTGAGCGGATTCTCTCCTATTTGATCTTGCTCCGGGTGGGGTTTACCAAGCCGGATGGTCACCCATCCGCTGGTGCGCTCTTACCGACACCTTTTCACCCTTACCGCCCTAAGGCGGCGGTTTGTTTTCTGTGGCACTTTCCCTGGGGTCGCCCCCGCTGGACGTTATCCAGCACCCTGCCCTATGGAGCCCGGACTTTCCTCGAACGGCATCAGCCGCCCGCGACCACCCGATCTGCTCTCGTAGTTATTATACCCGAATCAAAGCGCGATCACAATCAGCAACGAGCCAAAGCCTTATCCACAGCCCGGTTGACGAGTTTATCCGCCCGGCGGTTTTTAGCACGAGGGATATGCGTGAAAGATATCGAGAAAAACCGTCGGGTGATTCTCAGCGCCTCCTGATAAAGAGGTATCAGTCCGTCATTCCTTACCTTATACTCTCCCTTGAGTTGGCGCACCATCAATTCACTATCGGAATAGACCTCCAATCTATCTATTCCCCGCGCCAACGCCCACTCCAAACCCAGAAGCAAAGCCCGGTACTCGGCCACATTATTAGTAGCTTCACCTATATACCGACCCTCTTCCGCCAGCAACTTGTCATCGCTGTCCAGAAGCACAAACCCTATGCCGGCAGGACCGGGGTTGCCTCTGGCTCCACCGTCCGTATATAGTTTTGCTTCCCCCATTCAAGTCGCTCCTTCAACCGGCTCGTTACTCTGCTTCTTTCAGTGCAGACAACATTGCCGCCTGTATAACCAGCCGTTCCTTCATCTCCGATACGGAGACAAATCTATCGCCCAAATTATATGACAGCGCTTTCATCACTATATTACTTATTCCGGGAGTCAGCTCCGATCTCAGTTCAAGTGGAGAGGCAAAGCTGACGTTAGGCTGGCGCCTTTCCAGCTTTCTACCGGTAAGCAGGTAATACATAGTGGCTCCCAGGGAATAAATATCCGAGCGCGGCCCAACATGTCCCACAAATTGCTCCGGCGCAGCATAACCCGGCGTTCCTCCTGTATGATCGGAAGAGCCGTTCCTATAGAACCCGGCCAAACCCAGATCCACTAGGTGAACAGCACCATTATCATCCAATAACATATTGCTGGGTTTGAGGTCAGCCACCACTACCGGCACCGACAGGCTATGCAAGTAGGTAAGCACCTCCGCCACCTGTATGGACCAATCCAGAACATTCCTCTCCGACGGCAATGAATGCCCTTCTACCATATCTTTCAAACTGACACCCTGAATAAATTGCCGTACCATATAATATCTGCCCCAAATGGAGAACCTCTCCTTTAAAGCCGGTATTCTGGGATGGTTCAGATATGATAAAATAGCACCCTCATGCCGCAAAGCCCTGACAGCCTGGCGGCCATTCTGCGGAAGAGCTTGCTTTACAGCCCATAAATCACCTGTCTTTATCTCTTCCGATTTATATACGGCACCAACGGCGCCTTGTCCCAATAACTGCAATATGCGATAGCGTCGACGCAGCACGCTGCCCGATGCCAATGTCGCAGACAATACCTTCACCTGCCTTATGGCCCCAGTTAATCCCGGTATATCCAGGTCACTATTCTGGAAGCCTTGCTCTTTATTCTGGCAAGGGCATTGTCTACAGATTTCTCGGATCGGCTTATCTCAATAGCAATTTGCTTGTAGCTCTTACCATCAATGTAGGAAAGTAGCACTCTATGCTCCAAAGGCGATAGGACTTTCTCCAAATTGACTTTCAAAAGTCTGATAAACTCAGAGCCTATAAGCAATGTTTCCGGATCATCACTACCGGCAACAGCCAGATGCTCATGCATCGCTTTATCTCCATTATCGCTGCCGCATAGGGCATCAATCGATCTGGAAGTGTTGAGCGGTACATGCTTACGCCGGTTGGCTCCTTTTACGGCTGTAAGAACCTGGCGCCGGATGCAGAGGGCGGCAAAAAAATGAAAAGATGAATGCTTCCGGGGGTCGTAATCCCTGATAGCGCTTAAAAGGCCGATCATTCCCTCCTGCATCAGATCCTCACGCTCGGCTCCTCTGAGATAATACGATCGTATGTTTCTGTAAACAAGACCCCTGTATTTATTTAAAATATACTCACAGGCACGCTCGTTGCCGCCGGCGGCGGCATACACAACCTCCTCTTCAGGCAATTCTGACCAGGCATTTATCCGGTTATCGGAATATACCAACCAATAGGTTATATCCTCTTTCGCCATTCGCATGGCAAATTCCTCCATTAATTAATTTAATGCTGTCAGAACAACCTTATAGGATCGGTTACCACCGACGATATCAAGATTTCAACTTCGTCGCTAAGCCTTTGCTGCAGGCTATCCCTAAGCCTGAAAACAACCGGTCTCTCCGTAGCGGCATGCCCTGCATCAATCAATGCCAGGCCTAGGGCCTCCGCCTGCTGAGCCTCATGATACTTAATATCGCCGGTCAGAAGCAGGTCTGCCTGGCGATCTACAGCACGTTCTATAAGTCTTCCTCCACTACCGCCGCAAACCGCCACTTTTTTTATAATACGCTCTGCATCTCCTACTATTCTCAGATATTCAACGCCCAGAAGGCTCCGGATCTCTCCGGCCAGTTCATCCAGACGTTTCTCCTGCGGTAATCGCCCGTAACGGCCTAAACCGCTCTCTATACCTGTTTGCTGCAACCGAAAAACGTCATAAGCCACCTCTTCATAAGGATGCGCTTTGCGCATAGCAGCTATCACTCTATCCAGAGAGGATGCAGGAACTACCGTTTCCAGTCTGTATTCATCCACCTCCTCCAGACGGCCTATTTCTCCGAGATAAGGCTGCGCCTCTTCCAAAGGCTTGAATGTACCCGTTCCTCTGGCCATAAAAGTGCAATGGCTATACTGCCCTATATGCCCCGCGCCGGCATCAGAAACAGCCTCCCTAACCGCATTGACGGCATCGACGGGAACAAATACGACCAGCTTGAAGAGAGCTTCAGCCTCTGTTCGCTGTAATACCCTGAGCTCCAACAGCCCGAGCAGCTCCGCCAAAGCATCATTGACGCCGCCGACGGAGGCATCAAGATTAGTATGAGCTGAAATAAGAGCTATGTCGTGACTGATGAGAACTGATAATGCTGCCCCGACAGGGTTATCCGAACGCAGCGTGGACAAAGGCTTGAAGATAAGAGGATGATGGCTTATTATAGCCTGAGCATGCCGCTGTACAGCTTCCTCAGCCACCGCACCATTGATATCCAAAGTCAGCATTATGCGATCGATATTATTTTCAGGGTGGCCCGCCTGTAAGCCCGTGTTATCCCATTCGGAGGTCAGCCTGGATGGAGCCAGTTCCTCCATGATACGTAATAGCCTTTTAACCTTTACAGCCATCTTCCACCTCTTCTATAGGCGGAATAGAACCCGCCTGTTATCTTTTCATAACAAGCAATACAAGACTTGACAAGACGCTGTGATCCTCCAGCAGAACGATTCTCTGTCCTGTCGCCGGCGTATAAGGTGCTGAAGCCGCCGCTATCCAGCCCCATGGTGTCGATTGCGTCCATGCCGCATCAGGCGTGTCGGTTCAATAAACATACCGGCGCCCTATCCTTTGCGTTGTCTATCTGCAACTATCGGCAGCAAGCGATTATCAGCAGACACGCCTATAGCAGTCCTGAAGGTCGGAGATAAAACCCCTCCCTTGAAGCCTTCTTACTTTGATTTTACCCAGATACTGCCGTTCTTAAGCACTCTGGAGCCACCGATCAGAGCCTGAAGAACACCCTCCAGTCATCTCCCAGAGAGAACTGTATCCGCCGTTGCCACTTCGATAAACATCGATAACCGAAGCAGGCTTTTATTATACTACGAACAAAAGTTGTTTTCCAAGGCTATTAGTGCTGCCCATCGTTATTCTAGTTGCTAAAAATCAACTTCAAAGCTGTGATTGCCGGCACCTATCTCACAAATAGAGCGCCGTTTTTCTCCCATGTTTTGCCTGTACCGAAAAAAGCCTCTGTCTCCTCTATCGAAAGAGAGACCGTTTATCAAATTTTGCCTTCATAAATAAAAACTCCTTCACACAAACCTATATCTATGGTTTAATATCAGCGGACTGTAGCCTGAAAGGAGACCGAACAAATGATTCTACGCCAAAAATACGCCGACAACATAAGCGAGGCTGTAGCCGTCTGCAGCCTGTTATCAAGCCGAGGATATGTTACGGCAGAAGGAGGCAACCTGGCCGTAAGGCTGGAAGAGAATCTTCTGCTGATAACTCCCACCCGCCTTAACAAGGGCCTGGTCCGTGATTGCGATATGGTCTTTATAGATATAGAAGGCCGAATTATCGAGAGCGCTCGCAAGCCAACCGGAGAAATGCCGATGTATCTCAACATCTTCAACCAGCGCCCCGATATCGGCAGCATCATCCACGCACATCCGCCGGCAGCCTGTGCCTTCGCCGTTATAGATGATGATAATCCTTTAATGCGCCCCTTCTATCCGGAGATGGTTATCGATTGCGGTCCCGTACCGGTGGTGCCTTACGCCGAGCCGTTAACAGAGCAGCTGGCAAATAATTTCACCCCCTTTCTGGATAAATACAACACCTTTATCATGGAAAACCACGGCGTACTGGTCCTAAATCGCGGTGGAATAATGGAAGCTTACGGCAAGTTGGATTTGTTGGAGGGCACCGCTCGCAGTCTGCTCTATGCCAAAGGGGCGGGATTTGAACTGAAAGAAATTTCCCGACAGGAAGTTGAAAACCTGGAGAGAACCATGCAGACCAGAGGCATACCATTTACCGGAAAGCCGGGTGCAGTTAAAGGGCTGAAAGAACTATATTATTAGAGAATAAATTTCAAACCCCCATGCAACAGCACACATAAGCGGCATGTGCCGACTAATATGGTAATGAGCTGCTTGTTAACATCAATTAATGGTATACTTCCACTCTATTTCTATTCCCTCATCCAGCATCGCCCATACCGGACATATCTTTTCTTCCGCCGCCTTTATGGCCTTCTCAATTGCAGAAGCGTTCAGATTATTTCCCATTATTTGATACTCCAGTTCTATTCTGGTCAAAATGGTTGGATGCTCATTCATACGGCGCTGTCCGGTTACAATAGCCTTTATATCGTCAATTTTAACTCCTGATTTGCCCAGAATATACTGGATAGTCTGGATGCTGCAGCCGGCCAGGCTTATCATTAGTAATTCCATAGGAGTAAACCCGTTATCTTCTCCCAGCGGTGATGGATAATCTATGGCTACAGTACTGGCTGAATGCCCTTTTCCGGTCAGTTGCATCTTCCCCTTCAAGTTGCCGACTTCCACTTTTAATATTTTAGTGGCATCCATATTCCTTGCCTCCTTTCACATTTCCATATAGCTATAATGTCTTAAAAAGAGCATACCGTAAAGTCCATTATCGAGCAAGTAGAAGAATGGCATTGATTATGCCTTTACAGTACAAAAACATTTAATGGCATTCCAGACCAAGCAAAGGCATTCTTCTCTTAACTCGTATGCATAAATAAAGCGGTTATTGAGAAACTTTGATTAAAAGCTCACAAAGGAGGGTACGTTTATCTGAGATCTGCTATAATGATGTTTCAGGATAGTGTGCTTGCTCGAAAGCTTCTAAAGAATAATATATGCACACCAAAGGAGAAGAAGTATGGCAAACAAAATTAATAGGTGCGATAGAGACGCCGTTTACGGCTTAGGCTTTATAGGAGCCGTGATTTATTACCTTGTCCATGCCGGAACATTCTGGGCGGGAGTCCTGGGAATTCTTAAAGCAATCGTCTGGCCGGCAATTTTGGTTTATCTGGCCCTGGGAAGACTATCGTAATATCCCTTCCTACCGCTGCCGACATTACCCAGCCAATTTACCAGGGCTGCCGAGGCATTTGTTGAAGTGTTTTTGTCTGCAAAAGAGCTCCTACGACAACGGTATCCGTATCAGGCAAATATTTTTAAAGCGAAATTACAACCGCCTGGGCGCTATAAAACTCTTCCTCTCGTTCCAGCAGATAGCTTGCATCACCTTGCGACCGGAGAGAGCGTTCATGAAGAGCACTCCGGCCGAGACGGCCCAGGCTCCAGTAAAGTAGAAGTTCTTCATTTCGGGCAGAGTGAGCTCCATTCCTCTACCCGAAATGCCTTGGAAGAAACTGGAAGTCTTTTTAGGCATGTTGGCAAAGCCGTGCGTGCCTCCCATGAAGCGCTCCCAGGTAAGCACGGTAACCGCCCTTGAAGATCACAAAAATAAAAATTGGCTGCCTCGGCCTGTTCTACGAGAGCATACTCCTTTGGGCAGTCCTTAAACGGGAGAGAGCAGAGACTGTGAAGCCACTCAAGCCTGCCAGAAAATATCGCAATCCAGTATTTGTGACATCCGAGCTTCAGGATAAACTAAGAGCCACCTCTTCGGCCACCAGCTTATCAAAGGACATCGGCACCTCAAAGGCCTGGCGCGTAGCCTTTGCTCCATACTCCTCGAAAAAACCTATGATCTTAAGCCGCCGCTCTATCTCTTTCTTTTCTCTCTGGCTTAAATGCTTTATATCCGCTATATACTTCATCAGCCTATAACCCCGGATATAGCTTCCTACATAGATCTGTTGGACCCCGAACCTTCCCGTTCGGGGTCCAATATGTTTCTGAACTTCTGCACCGGAGAAGCCTTCTCTCCGGTCATTCAACATGGTCAACTTGCGGACAAACGGTCATGTCATCTGAGCAATTTTAGGCCACCCCCGGGCAGCAGAAACAATGAAGCTATCCTATCTGCCTTGAAACAGTTTAACAGTGTCTATGACAGCCTTAAGCCGTATCAGCAGCGGTCTATGATCAAGCTTGTTATTCATAAGGTGGTTGTTGGCGATGATAACATCCATATAGCCCTGTACGGTAAATTATCGGGGAATGCTTTAGAGAATGTGTTAACCAATGACGATGTACGCTCTGAGAGAATAAATTGGCTGCTCGAGTAGGATTCGAACCTACAACCCTCCGGTTAACAGCCGGATGCTCTACCGTTGAGCTATCGAGCAGCGCAAGCGCAGTGAATATTTATTCAGTTGCACAGATTATTCTACCAGAAGTATAAAAAAAATCAATAGCCGTTGACTTTTTTATCAGGATTTACGCCGGCCGGTTGTCTTCCTACACCTCCGGAAGCGTCGGCAACCGGCCGGCTGATAATTCATACTTACGGCAATAATCTCTCCGTTTTGTTCCTGGACCAGACATCGAGACGACAGAAGCCTTCGGCGTACCTGGCATCACATTGCAAGCCGCGAAACCGGGCACTGGTTTCTATATACTCAAAGATATCGATATTATCATGCTCTGCCAGCCAGGTTACCTGGCTCTGGTGGCAATTCAGGGCCTTGCGCTTTATCTCATACTCCTCTGTGATGTCCACATACTCCTGTGGCAAAAAGCCTACGCCCACCAGAGTATCCATATAGTAAATGGGAGCCACTGTGTCATGATACTCAGCTATATCGGTCTTATAATATGGTAAAGTAGCATGAAAGGAGGCATCAAAGACATGCTTGCCGACCATAACATGATCCGGCATATAATCGTAGGGCGGATGGGTGATGATTATATCCGGCCGAGTCTGACGAATGAGATCAATAAACCTATCCAGGCCATCTTTAGTAGGCGGTATTTCGCAATCAGGAAAATCCAGAGAGATTGATTCAGCCCCTATTATGGCAGCTGCTGCTTTAGCCTCCTCTCGACGAATCAGCCGCAGCTCGTCACTGGGTATAACAAAGTGTCCCTTATTGCCGTTAGCGGCATGACACATATAGACCTTGTGCCCCGCTCCGGCATATTTGGCCAGAGTACCGGCACAGAGCATCTCGATATCATCTGGATGCGCTCCTACAGCCAGCACCGTCATTTTTTCTTTCATTGTTATCTCCTCCATCTATTCAAGGGGCCTGCTGCCCTTGCTCTTTCTCCTCCAGGGAAACAGAGGCGACATTGCACTTCTCTGCGTCAGGATATTTCTGGCATACCCCTGTCTTAACTATGGCCGCTACCTCATCTATAGTATCGGCAATGTGAAAAAGATCAGTATCCCCAGGAGAGATAAAGCCTTCTTCCATCAATTGCTTATTCATCCAATCCATCAAGCCTTGCCAATGCTCTCTATTGACTAATGCCACCGGGAAGGGTTTTATCTTTTTTGTTTGAATAAGCGTCAGGGATTCAAAAAACTCATATAGCGTACCGAAGCCTCCGGGCAGAATAACGAAGGCTACAGCATATTTAACAAACATGACGTTCCTAATAAAGAAGTAGCGAAAATTGAGCGGCACAGTCTGATATTGATTGGGGCGCTGCTCATGGGGCAACTCTATATTGAGACCTACGGAAATACCACCGGCGGCCATAGCGCCCTTGTTGGCAGCCTCCATAATGCCGGGACCGCCACCGGTAATAATGGCGAAACCATCTCCGGCCAAACGATAGGCGATATTACGCGCCAGTTCGTAATCAGCATCGCCCGGTTTGGTACGAGCTGAGCCGAAGATAGTAACCGCAGGAGGTAAATCAGACAGCTCCTCAAAACCATTGACGAACTCAGACATAATTCGGAACATCCGCCAGGTATCCTGCTTGGTAAAGGCATCTATGAGATATTGCCTCTCTGTATGGTTATTGCTAACAGCCTGTGCGGGTTTGATTACTTTACTCAATTCGGTTTCACGCTCCTACTTCGTTTTCCTTGTGAAGACGGGCCGTCAGATATTGCAGCCTTTAAACTCTTCATAACGGTTCATTATCATACTGTAAAGGAGTTCACCGGGCTTTATCAGGCAGAGGCTCTCTATTACAGCTCCTATTCCCTTATCGGCTATTTCCTGCTGCAAAGCTACCGCTGATGGATCACTGGGATGAGCAAAGCATAACGCTGCAGCTATGCCGCCGGCAATATATCGTGGCTTGATACCGCATTCCTCAGCCATTCTGGCCGCTCCTACCAGACGGTCCCTGGATGCCAGTTTACGATACGGATCACGCCCCACCCGCAACACGGTATCACGAAGCTTACGGCTACCAAAACGCCGTAACAAATCATCAATATTCTCTTGTAGGCCCAGACGATCCAGGCCGTGTTTTTTCTCCAAAGCAAGGCGTGCTTCCCTCAGGGCACCATACACCCGACGGTGGATATCTTCATCTTCTACCGCCTCATAGATGAAACGATAACCTTTGATATAGCCTTCATAAGCTGAAAGGGCATGGCCAGCATTATGAATAAAGAGCTTACGTTCTACATAAGCAATGAAGTTATCACAGAAGAGAAAGCCCTCTATGCGCAAACGTTCTCCCTTCCAGGCAGCAGCATCCAGCGGCAATATTTTGTATGGTTCCACTACCATCAGCAGTGGATCGCTATTATTGAAGCTTTCTTCCATAACGGGCACCATACGAGCTACAACCGTTTCCACAAAGGCTACCTGTTCGCCGGCATAATTAAACAATGCAGGCGGCAAAGCATCTTGCACATACCCGTGCATTATCTTACCTGCATCATAAAGATTCTCGCAAAGGACCACATTCAGCGGCGTCTGTACTCCAGCGGCATGCCGTCGGGCAATACCGGTTGCTAAAGTAGGAGCAATATGCCTGAGCGCACCCCCGCCCACAGCCGTAACTACCAGGGCTGCACCGGCTATCTCAGCTGCGGCTTCCTCTACCTGATGGCCGTCTACGGCGCGAATATTGCCTACCAGTACACGATAGTTCTCTTCGCTGATTATCTCTATCTCATAGCTGCCTCGCTCGTTGAGCAGACGAATCAGCTCCTGGTTGACATCAATAAAAACGGTCTCATAGCCGGACTCATACAGTAACTGAGCTACAAAGCCTCGCCCAATATTTCCTGCTCCGAAAATTACGGCTTTTTTCATTATATCCTCACTTCAACGGTGTCTTTTCCATAAATTCCAGTGTTTCCTCAAAACTGCGTATGCCGGTGGTAGCTCCTATGGCAGTCACACAAAGGGCTCCGGTGGCATTGGCAAATTTCAGCGTCTTTTCCAGATCCCAGCCTCGCATAATACCAGTTAGAAAGCCGGCTACAAAACTATCTCCGGCTCCTACCGCATCCACAGCTTCCACCATAAAGGGCGGCATGATCAGCTCATTCTCTCCATCGGTGGCGTAGCTGCCCTTGCTTCCCATCTTAATGGCTATCAACTCGATACCGCAATCCATGAAAAAACGAGCAATATCCCGCGGCTCCTTCAATCCGGAGATCTGCTGCGCTTCATCCAAGCTGGGGAGAAAAATATCCAGATGTTGCAGGCAGGGTTTTAGCAAAAACATCCAGCGTCCGGTAGCATCCCAAGCGGTATCCAGCGATGTTTTTATGCCCATTTTCCTAATTCTCTTCAGAGCCTCGGCCGCTTGGCGGCCATCGAATTTAGGCATCAGAAAATGTCCGGCTATATGTATCAGCTGACTTTGCGCCACTACCGTATAATTAATATCGCTCTCTTCAAAATCTCCATTGGCTCCGGTATGATGAAGAAAGGTCCTCTCTCCGGAGGAATCCACCATAACCATGGTAGCAGAGGTGCTCATCTCTCGACTACGAACTATGCCGCGCGTATCCAGCCCGTAATGATTACAGGCATTAACCATGAAATCACCGAAACCATCGTCACCCACTTTACCGATGATGCCGGTTTTCAGGCCTATCTTAGCCAGAGCTATACCTGTATTGGCAGCACAACCGCCGCTATGCAACTCCATCTGCGATACTAAGGCCAGCTTACCTTTATCGGGTAGCTCTTCCACCGGTTTAGCTACCACATCGGCTACCAGAATACCCAGAGTCGTTACTTCAAGCATGTCGCCTCTCCCCCAAACAATACATCCTGCAGATGCGGTTGTCGGTTCCCTGTTGTTAGTTATTGCTTTTCAGCCTGGCTCTCCGATATTTCTCCTGGAAAACTGCGCCTTCCCGGAAATATTTAGCCGGCGGCTGTTAACCCATTATACCAGCAGAAGTCGAAGTGTAACAAGGCAGATAAGAGCGCTTTACCGCCCTGTTTATGCACAAATGCTCAGTTTCTGTCAATATGTTCGGTAACAATTTATTCTGGAAGCTTTCTGAAAATCCTGCTAAAGCGGAATAAGGGTTAGGTGTTTACATCCA
>Ga0172377_10003227_pt1 | contig 16708 bp, 7 predicted proteins | sample Pumphouse3metaG_FD_119749 | JGI IMG/M metagenome (GOLD analysis project Ga0172377, IMG submission 119749) | Leachate microbial communities from a municipal landfill in Southern Ontario, Canada - Pumphouse #3 metaG | ecosystem: Engineered > Solid waste > Landfill > Unclassified | place: Canada...
AAATTAAAGACTGATTATTAGCACTTATTGTAATTGCCAAGGTCTTACACAATCCCATTCGAAAAGAGATCTGCATTGCCACACTTCCCGGATTATATCACATTGAAGATCATCCAAAATTTACTTTGGAAAGAACTAACAAACCTTCGAAATAGTGTTACCGGTAGGCAAAATAAAAAACTCACGGCACCAACGGGCAGTTCAGTATTGGAAAGTTACTTCCTCCATTGTGAAGTTTACTTGTTGGATATAATCGTTTCTTTTAGTTAAATAATTATTTATATTTTTTAAATTATCCATATTAACGTTAATATAATTCGCATTTCTCTTGGTTATATCTACAAGTTTATGTAATTTCGCAATATAAATCACGCTAAAAAATTATGTTGGTAAATCTACGAGAAAGATCACAAAGCATTTTATTCTTTCATTAGAAAGCACAGCAAATCAAAGACAACCCCCTTTTTATTTTTATCAATATAATTGAATTAGGGATGATTTTCAGGTAAAATGCATATTTTTGATTATCTCCCTATGAAACGACAGAATGTTGAACATTGTAAAAAAAATGAATCTTTCAATTCCTAAAAAAATAAATGCCTATGAAAAAGAAAGTAAACAAAAAAAACAATAAGAGCACAACGCCTATCGGTGAACTACAGTAACCACTCAACAATAAGTCTAAGTTATTTACTTAAAACATAAAAAATATGAAAATAAACACTCCATCTAATCACTTTTTAATAAAAAAAAGTGATTTTAAAGATTTATTCAACGTCATAAAAATCTGTTTATTCCTATTGATTGCTTTCGCTTTTCAAATAAGGGCTTCAAACGCAAGTTCTGTTCCGAATATTATTGTGGGATCACAACAGCAAAAAAAGAATATTACCGGAACAGTCGCTGATGTTTCCGGGGTTCCCATAATTGGGGCTAACATTGTTGAGGTTGGAACCACAAATGGAACCGTTACTGATGTTGACGGCAACTTCTCTCTTGACGTTGAAAACAATGCTACCATACATATCTCTTATATCGGATATCTTGAACAAAACATCGATACAGAAGGAAAAAGAAGATTCGATATTGTACTTTCAGAAGATACGAGAGCATTGGAAGAGCTTGTCGTTGTCGGGTACGGAACACAGAAGAAAGCCAATCTTACGGGAGCTGTGTCAAATGTTCAGATAAGCCAGCTGGATAAACGGACAGTGGCTCAAACTTCGTCTGCCTTACAAGGGTTGGTGCCGGGCCTCACTGTAACTCAACGCAGTGGAAAACCGGGTGGTGACGGAGGAACTATTCGTATTCGCGGTAATACCACTATAGGCAACAATGACCCGCTGGTACTGGTTGATGGCGTGGAGTCGAGTCTTAATTCCATTGATCCCGAAAGCATCGCATCAATCTCAATACTTAAGGATGCCGCCTCCTCAGCTATCTACGGTAACCGTGCAGCAAACGGAGTAATCCTCATTACCACGAAACGTGCAGAAAGCGGAAAAGCTTTCGTATCATACAAAACTTTTTTAGCCAAAGGCGTTCCGACCAATGTTCCTAAATATGTAGGCGCAGTAGATTTCATGAAATATATATCCATTGCCAAACGTGCAGTAGGGATGACCCCGGAATATACCGAAGAATACATAAAAGAATACGAAGAGGGTGTCGCCAGAAATGATCCGAACTACCCCGATGTGGACTGGTTTGAAGCAACCGCTACCAACAATGGATTAATGACCAATCACTTTGCCACTGTCAGCCTAGGGAATGAACGGCTTAAGTCAATGACTCAGGTTGGCTACATTTCACAAAACGGTATCACAGAAAATACAAATTATAAAAGATACACCTTGAGATCAAATAATGACTATCAGGTTTTACCAAGGCTCACCGTTATGTCTGACCTTTCTCGGGGCTATGTCGACAGAAAGGAACCAACTAAACTTGGTAACGGTTATAACTTTGTTGGCCGTATTCCTGCCAATCAAGCAGCTTATCTGGCAGATGGACGATATGGACCGGGATGGCAGGGAGTTAATCCTGTTGCATATTACAAGGACGGGGGTATCATCACAAATGCCGCACCTTCCGGAGTCTGGAACCTTACAGCTACTTTTAATCCGATTCAAGAGCTTGAACTACAGGGGCAATATGCCCTCAACTATTGGGAAGGACACAACACGAACTGGAACAAACGCGTGCAACTATACCTCAATGACGGCTCCCTGGATCCACAAACCCAGTCCAAGTCCACGCTGACCGAAACCACAAGACGCAGTTTACGCAACATGCTGGTTGGCCGGGCAACTTACAGCAAATCATTTCTCGATGCACACAACATAAAATTAATGGCCGGCTACCAACAAGAGACATTCTGGACAAGATGGCACGAAGGGTACCGGGAAGAGTTCCCATTCCCCGATTATCCGGTTTTGGATGCGGGAGGTAGTGAGAACCAGAAGTCGAGCGGTTCCGCTGAAGAATATGCCCTTCAGGCTTATTTCGGACGGGTGAATTATGATTTTAACGGGAAATACCTGTTAGAAGCAAATCTCAGGTACGACGGGTCCTCACGCTTTGCAGAAGGATACAGGTGGGGCGTTTTCCCTTCCGTTTCAGGAGGTTGGCGAATTAGCGAAGAGAGTTTCTGGGATGACATCAGAAATACGGTGCCGAACTTAAAGCTTCGAGCATCCTGGGGACAATTAGGTAATCAGAATACGCTGAATGGTTATTATCCATCACAATCTACTGTCGATCTGAGCCCGAACTATATATTTGATAAGAACATTACTTCCGGTGCGGCAATAACAAAAATGGCAAACTCAATAATAAGCTGGGAAACCACAACCATGAGCAACATTGCCGCAGAGTTTAACTTGTTCAATAAACTGGATTTTACTGCTGAATATTACTACAGGGTTACCGACGACATTCTTCTGACTCTTGATATTCCGTTGATCATTGGACTGTCTGCGCCAGCTCAAAATGCCGGAAAGGTAGAAAACAAAGGATGGGAACTCTCATCCAGCTATAACGATACTTTCGGCGATTTTAAATTCAGTGCTACGTTTAATCTCTCGGATGTAAAAAATAAGATTCTCGATATCAAGGGAATCAATGAGACGGGGCTTACGGTCAACAGAGAAGGTTATCCCATGGGATCGCTCTTTGGATACCAGGCAGACGGGTATATCGTACCGGAAGACTATGATTCCGAAGGGAACTACACCGGAGCAACTCAGATTGGAAATTACGGGCCCGGCGACATCAAATACAAGGACCAGCTCACTGTTGATACAGACGGTGACGGCGTACCCGATGAGGCAGACGGTGTAATCAACACCTCGGATCGCGTAATTATTGGGAATACCATACCGCGCTATACTTTTGGATTGAATCTTTACGGAGAGTACAAAGGTATTGACCTGAACCTATTGTTTCAAGGTGTAGGTAAAGCCGACGGGTATGTATGGGGTCATTCTATCGCTTCATTTTATGAAGGAGGTTCCATGCCGGAGATTGGTAAAGATTACTGGACACCGGACAACAGGGATGCACTTTTCCCAAGGCTGGCTTTCAACAACAGCAATAACCAACAGAACTCATCTTTCTGGATTAAGGATGCCTCCTATTTGCGTCTGAAAAATATTCAGCTCGGTTATACCATCCCTAAAAAGCTCGTTTCCAAGGCAGGTATTTCAAATTTAAGACTGTATGTCAGCACAGATAACGTTTTTACCGTTTCCAAATTCTGGAAATATTTCGATGTGGAAGCTCCTGTCTTAAGCGGATACGGAAATTTTTACCCAATCATGCGAACAACCACGATTGGAATTGACCTAACGTTTTAATTAAAAACTATTGATATTATGAAAAAGTATATATTTTTACATTTTATAATAAGCATATTCTTATTCACATCGTGCAGCGACTTCCTCGAAAAGTACCCCCTGGATTCGCCTTCCGATAAAACCTTTTTGGCAAATGAAACGGAAATAGAGATGGCTGTGATCAGCTGTTATACGGATCTATACACCGCATGGGAAGGAATGCCCTTTTTCCTGGCTTTCGAAGAGCTATCGGATAACGGATGGGATCGCAACACAAACGATGTACAAAAAATGTCTCAGGGAGCAAACGACGCCACCAGCACTTTTGCAAGAGACGTGTGGAAATCCAGTTACAGCGGGATCAGCAGATGCAACTACCTGATTAACAAACTAGGTGAAGTAGGGGGAGTAAGCGCCGAAATCGTTGCTCAGGCAAAAGCGGAGGCTCAGTTCCTTAGAGCCTACTACTATTCTTACCTGATTGATCTGTATGGAGACGTACCGCTCATCCTGGAGACGCTTTCACTTGAAAACGCTCAAGTTCCCAGAAGTCCTAAAGAAGAAGTCCTGAATCAAATATTTAAGGACTTCGACGAAGCTGCAGCGGTATTGAGTGAAACCAACAATCCGACATCAGGACGTCCGTCCAAACTTGCCGCACTTGCCCTGAAAGCGAGAATAGCACTTTACAATCAAAAATGGGATGTGGCCATTAACGCTGCCTCGGAAGTGATGAAATATGAAGGCACACAGGTGATGCTTAATCCAAGTTTCCCCAATCTGTTTACTTACGCGGGACAAAACTCCAAAGAGATTATTTTTTCTATTCAATACCTGTTCGGCTATCGCGTACATCCAATTTTCAGACTCTTTGGAGGCAGAAATGGGGGAGGTCATGCCAACAAAGTACCTTCCTATCAACTTGTTGATTCCTATGGATGTATTGATGGACTTCCCATCGACAAATCCCCCTTGTACAATCCGGCTAAACCATGGGAGAACAGGGATCCAAGATTGGGATGGACGTTTGCACTACCCTCTTCCGGCTTTGTAAACTGGCGTAACGAGCCCGCTGCCATCTTCCAGGGTTTCCAGTATGAAACTCACCGCGATAGTGTAAAATGCTGGAATTACCACAAATCACCACCTGCCTATGTTGACAATCAGGATGCACTGAATGCCTACGCATCCTTTACCGGTATCAACTGGCGCAAATATGTGAACGATGAAAATTACGGGGACGTTAACAATTGCGACAACAACATCATCGTTATCCGTTATGCGGAAGTGTTGCTAATTTATGCGGAAGCAAAAGTCAAGGCAGGACAGGTTGATAATTCTGTCTATGCTGCCCTGAAGAAAATCAGGGAACGTGCAGGTATGCCTCCTCTACCAGAAATGAGTGCTGACGACCTCTTTTACGCCATCGCTAGAGAGCGCCGGCACGAATTATCGGGAGAAGGACACCGGCTCTCCGATATCAGGCGCTGGAAAATCGCAGAAAACGTGATGAACGGGTTTATACTGGGCAGAATGCAAAAATCCTATCCGCTTAAGGCCCCAAAAATCGATAAGTGGGGTACACCCGACTATATAGCTGCTGGCATTCCCATTGCCTCAGACAAGAATGATCCGGCAACATCCATGCGTACCGTAGACAAACGTATATTTAAACCCAATAAGGATTACCTTTGGCCTATTCCATATATAGAAAGGCAAACGAATCCGACATTAACTCAAAATCCCGGATGGGAATAACCTCAAAAAATAAATTATGAGATTATTATTAACAAACTTTTTTCTAGCTTTTATTCTCGTTACCTCTTTTGGTCAAAAGACAAACGGGTACGATGTGGTAATTTACGGTGGCACATCCGCAGGTATAGCCTCCGCAATTCAATCTTCCAGGATGGGTAAATCGGTCGTACTGATCGAACCGGGTAAAAGACTCGGAGGATTGACTACGGGAGGTCTAGGCCAAACGGATATCGGGAACAAGCACGTAGTGGGCGGAATCTCCAGAGAGTTCTACCAGAATATCAGCAAATACTACCAGGTTCCGGAAAACTGGAAATGGCAGAAAAGGAGTGATTACATGGACGAAGGACAAACAAGAACCGCTAAAGGAGAAGATGCCATGTGGACGTTTGAACCTTCTGCCGCCATGAAAGTATTTCACCAAATGCTCTCCGGCGAGAAGGTCAAAGTCGTGTACGGTGAGAGATTAAACAGGAAAACCGGAGTAACAAAGAAAGAGGGCCGCATTGTCTCTATTGAAATGGAGAATGGCACAAGGTACACCGGAAAAATGTTTATTGACGCAACCTATGAAGGAGATCTGATGGCATCAGCAGGCGTATCCTATAGCGTAGGAAGAGAGTCGAACAGCGAGTACGGAGAAACATTGAACGGGGTCCAGGCAAACAGAATCAACAGGACATTGAAATGGACGCTTTCCAGAAACGCTCACAACCATAATTTTATTGATGGCGTAGATCCTTACGTGAAAAAGGGAGACCCAGGCAGTGGTTTGTTACCGTACATCGTTGAAGGAGGAAAACCCGGAATTGACGGGAACGGGGACAAAGGCATCCAGGCATACTGTTTCCGGATGACGCTAACGGATCATCCGGAAAACAGAATTCCTTTCAAAAAACCGGATAACTATAAGGAGATAAATTATGAACTCCTTTTTAGAAATTACGAAGCGGCCACCGGTCCGATCGAAGAGATGTATTCTTATGGCGACAAACTGGTTCCGTGGATAAATTCGCCTATGCCCAACAGGAAGACGGACACAAACAATCAAAAAGGATTTTCAACCGACTTTATCGGGCAAAACTACGATTATCCCGAAGCAAGCTATGAAGAAAGGGAAAAAATTGTCCAGGCACACCGCGACTATCAGCAGGGATTAATGTGGACATTGGCTTATCATCCCCGGATTCCCAAGAAAGTGAGGGATGCGGTATCAAAATGGGGCACCTGCAAGGATGAATATGAAAAGGGAAGCAACGGCTGGCAGGAACAGCTCTATATCCGGGAGGCCCGCCGCATGAAAAGCGATTACGTCATGACGCAGAAAAACTGCGAACGCATAGATGTCGTTGAAGATCCCGTAGGCATGGGAGCTTACGGAATGGATTCACACCACGTGCAACGATACGTGGATGCCAACGGTTTTGTGCAGAACGAAGGAAACGTGGAAGCGCATGTCCCAAATCCTTATCCGATCAGCTTTCGGTCAATCGTTCCCAAAAAAGATGAATGCAATAACCTGCTGGTACCCGTATGCGTAAGTGCAACACATATTGCGTTTGGATCCATCCGCATGGAACCCGTATTTATGGTGTTGGGCCAATCCGCAGCAACGGCTGCCTGCCAGGCAATTGACCAACAGAAAGCAGTTCAAGACATCGACTATTCGTTGCTGAAAGAAAGATTAATCAAGGACAAACAAGTCTTGGAGATTGATGTAAAGTAATATAATTTTAAATTTTGGGAATTATCTGGAGTTTTTCTAAAGTTCTGGATAATTACCAACATCAATTTAAATAAATTAAACGTTATGATTACGGTGTGTTATTTTGTTATTATTTCAAAAGAAATTCAACAGGTTATCAATAAGATTTGTTAATTCTATCCACTCCTTGCGAATCGGTCACCACAGATAAAAAGCCAAAAAAACAAAACAGAATGCGTTTTTTGAGGATTCAATTGCGGAAATTACCCTAGTCATATTGCCACAATGATTTATTTTTTATATATCTTTGTAAGTGTATAAAAAACATTAAATTTTATCATTTATATCATTAATACCTAACATTAATAAGCATGACGAAAAGAAAGTTAATTTTCCTGTTGTGTCTCTTTTTCGCTGTTTCAATGAGTTCCTTTGCTCAAGAAAGACAAGTAAAAGGGAAAGTAGTGGAATTGGAAACCGGAGAACCTTTACCTGGTGCGACAGTTCTTATTGAGAATTCAACCAGGGGCGTTACCACGGATGTGGATGGAACGTTCGAGATTAGGGTTTCACCAACCTCAAAATTGGTGATTTCATTTATTGGTATGCAATCAGAATCCGTAATGGTCGGGGATAAAACCTTTATCGAAGTCGGATTGAAATTGCAAACAAGTGAGCTCGATGAAGTAACGGTTGTTGCATTTGGCAAACAGAAAAAAGAAAGTGTTACCGCAGCCATTACTACCGTACGACCCGATGAATTAAAAGTTCCCAGTTCTAACCTAACTACAGCATTGGCAGGAAGAATGTCCGGTTTAATCTCGTATCAGCGATCCGGTGAACCGGGAGAGGATGATGCCAGTTTTTTTATTCGAGGGGTTACAACACTGCAATACGGCGCCGGACCGCTCATCCTGATTGATGGAGTGGAGATGACCTCTCAGGATCTGGCTCGTATGCAACCGGATGATATCGCCAGTTTTTCAATTATGAAAGATGCTGCGGCAACAGCCTTGTATGGTGCCAGGGGCGGTAATGGAGTGATCATGGTTACCACCAAGGAAGGGAAAGAGGGAAAAGCTTCAGTCTCGTTCCGGTACGAAACATCGCTCTCTTCTCCGACCAGAGAGATAGAGCTGGCGGATCCAATCACCTACATGCGGTTAAACAACGAGGCCGTGCTGACACGTGACCCGTTGAAATCTGTCCCATACTCCATGGAAAAAATTGAAAGTACCGAAAGAGGACTCAATCCATTGGTTTATCCGGCCAATAACTGGTATGATATTCTATTCAAGGACCAGGCCGTTAACCACCGGTTTAATTTTAATGTAAGTGGTGGGGGAAAGGTGGCAAGATATTATGTCGCCGCTACTTATAACCAAGATAATGGGGTAATAAAAACTGCCGAAGAGAGCAATAACAATATTGATTTGAAAAGATATCTGTTGAAATCAAATGTCAATATCAATGTCACAGAGACAACGGAGGCCATCCTTCGGCTTCACGGAACTTTCGATGATTACTTCGGCCCGCTGGATACCGGAAGTGGCTTGTACAGCAAGGTCATGCGTAGTGATCCGGTCGCTTTTCCTGCTTATTACCTGCCTGATGATGCAAACAGACATAAAAAACATATTCTTTTCGGGAATATGGATCAGGGACAATTCATCAATCCCTTTGCCGATATGGTAAAAGGTCACAGGGAGTATTCCCAGTCGACGATGATGGCCCAGTTTGAGCTCAAACAAAACCTGAATTTTATTACCGAAGGGTTGAGTTTAAGAGGATTGTTTAATACAAAACGTTATTCGTTCTTTGATGTGAAAAGAAACTACAATCCTTTCTTTTATACCATTTCGTTTTACGATAAGATCCGGGATGAATATATGTTAACGGGATTGAATCCAAATACAGGATCCGAATGGTTGAGCTATAATGAGGGAGATAAGGAAGTCAGCACCATTACCTATTTTGAAGCCGCTACAGATTACAACCGCACTTTTGGCGATCACGGAGTAAGCGGGCTGGTTGTATTCAACATGCGAAACAAACTTGAAGGAAATGCAGGCTCTTTGCTACTTTCACTACCTTATCGCAATATCGGGGTATCGAGTAGGTTAACATACAGTTATGCCTCACGTTATTTCGCCGAGTTTAATTTTGGATACAACGGTTCGGAGCGTTTCGCAAAAAAAGACCGTTACGGATTTTTTCCCTCTTTCGGGGGAGGTTGGATAATCACGAATGAACCTTTCTGGGAAGGAAGCACCAACTGGTTTACCAAGTCAATCTCTAACCTAAAGTTGAAAGCTACATACGGTCTGGTAGGGAACGATGCCATTGGTACAGAAAACGATCGTTTCTTTTATCAGTCAGATGTGAACGTCAACAATTCTGGTAGGGCATACTCCTGGGGAGAAGATTTCAACTATACAGTAAACGGAGTAAGCATAAACAGGTATGCGAACGATAATATCACCTGGGAGGTGGCAAGGAAGACAAATCTGGGGTTGGAACTGGGTCTTTTTGGCAAAATCGATATCATGGCCGATTTGTATAAAGAGAACCGGACCAACATCTTACAGTCCAGGACAAATATCCCGGAAACTATGGGATTACATGTGGTCACAAGAGCAAACGTTGGAGAGGCGGAAGGAAAAGGAATCGATCTCTCGATGGATATTAATCATTTTTTTAACAGCAACTTCTGGGTAACGGGACGTCTAAACTTCACTTATGCCACATCAGAATGGAAAGCATATGAAGAACCCGACAACAGTTTAACTCCGTGGCTTTCTCACATAGGGTTACCCATCAACCAACAATGGGGATATGTGGCAGAACGCCTCTTTGTCGATGAACGTGACGTGTATAATTCCCCGACACAATCTTTTGGAGAATACATGGGTGGAGACATAAAATACAGAGACATCAACGGAGACGACAAGATTACTGAACTAGACAGGGTACCCATCGGTTTTCCAACGACTCCTGAAATTATTTATGGCTTTGGATTAAGTACGGGATACAAGGATTTTGATTTTTCGTTCTTCTTTCAAGGACTCGGACGGGAATCATTTTGGATTGACCCGACGACAACCTCTCCATTTATCGATACTGACGGATCCTCTTCAGTCAATTCTAAAAATGCACTGTTGAAAGTATACGCCGATAACCATTGGTCCGAAAATAACCGGAACGTACAAGCGCTCTGGCCTAGGTTGACTGCGTCACTTTTACAAAACAATACCCAAACAAACACCTGGTTTATGCGTGACGGTTCGTTTCTTCGGTTGAAATCTGTCGAATTTGGATATCAATTGCCCGAAAAACTGGTGAAAAAAGCTTTCATAACCAATATGAGGGTATATTTCAGTGGAACAAACCTGCTCACTTTCAGTAAATTTAAACTGTGGGATCCCGAGATGGCTGGGAACGGTTTAGGTTACCCAATACAAAAGGTTATGAATTTTGGTGTACAATTTTCATTCTAAAAAAAGGGAAATTATGAAAAAAATAAACAAAATACTTGTGTTTTTAACATTAGCATTTGTGTGTGCTACATGTGATGATTATCTGGATATCGTTCCCGATAATGTTCCGACAATAGACCATGCTTTTACAGACAGGGTTAGTGCGGAACGATTTTTAGCAACCATATATTCATATATGCCTGCAATCGGTTCTTTTACGGATGACCCCGGAATATTGGCTGGCGATGAGTACGGAGTCCTGGAAGACGCTTATTACGACGAAACATATTACTGGGGAAACCGTATTAAGATGGGGTATCAGAATACCAACTCCCCCCTGATGAACTACTGGGAAGGAGCAAATAGGGGACGCGGACTTTTCAGAGCTTTACGGGATTGCAACATTTTTATGGAGAACATCAATAAGGTAGGGCCAGACCTTCCCGATGATGAAAGAGAGCTTTGGATAGCAGAGGTGAAATTTTTCAAGGCCTTTTACCACTATTATCTGCTGCGCATGTACGGCCCAATTCCGTTGATCAAGGAAAACCTGCCTATTTCAGCAGGGATTGACGAAGTGAAGGTATACAGGGAGCCTTTTGATGATTGTGTGGACTATATTGTGGAGTTGCTGGATGAGGCCATCGAAGTATTGCCACTGAATATTATAAACATAGCTACCGAAATGGGAAGAATAAACAAACCCATTGCTGCCACATTGAAAGCAGAGGTTCTCGTGATGGCCGCAAGCCCCTTGTTCAATGGCAATGAAGACTACAGCACTTTCACAGACAACAGGGGAATCAAACTTTTTAGTGAATCGGCAGATCCGGCAAAATGGGTAACCGCAGCTCAGGCATGCAAGGATGCGATTGATATCTGTCACGATGCAGGCATACAGCTCTATACTTTTGAAGATAGCCGCTACCAGCTGTCGGATGAGACTAAACGCTTAATGAGTATCCGGGGTGCTGCCACGACCAAATGGAACAAAGAGCTGATATGGGGAAACCCGGTGAATACAACGTCCGTTATCCAGGGAAGAGGGCTCCCGTTCTTCAAGGTTGAAGATCGACAAGCAGGCAATGTAAGCGGTGATCTTTATGCCAATTTTTCAATAGCGGAGCAATTTTATTCGAACAATGGCGTGCCCATCAATGAAGACAAGTATTATGATTTCTCGGCACGTTACGAGACAACCATGGTGGGAAGTGATCACTACTATTACATTAAAGAAGGACTTACAACAGCCAGATTAAACATGTACCGCGAGCCCCGGTTCTACGCGAATCTCGGTTTTGATACCGGCTACTGGTATGGAAACGGAAGAACCGTTGATGTAGGTAAAGGGGGAGATAACGAAACACCCTGGATCATGAAGATGAAAGCCGGAGAGATAAGCGGGAAAAGTGCAGACATCCGCTATTCGAAATCCGGATATTATGCAAAAAAGGCTACCAATTTTGAGACAGCCACTTCATCCACAGGTGCCTTAACCAGAGCCAGATACACATTCCCTATCATGCGCCTGTCTGACCTTTATTTGCTTTACGCTGAAGCGTTGAATGAATCTCAGGAAAATCCTGCCAATGAAGTATATCAATACATCGACTTGGTTAGGCAAAGAGCCGGATTGGAAGGAGTAATTGATAGTTGGAGCAAATACTCCAATGTTCCGAATAAACCGTTAACCAAAAATGGGATGAGGGAAATTATTCAACAGGAACGAATGCTTGAATTGTGTTTCGAAAGCAAGAGACTGTGGGACATCAGAAGATGGAAACTGGGGCACATTTATTATAACAAACCCGAAATTGGATGGAATGTGGACGGAAACTCTACAGAAGAGTACTACAAAACGATAACATACAACCATTTAGATTTCACCATCAAGCAATATTTATGGCCCATAAGAGAAGCTGAGCTTCGTAAGAATATTAATTTGATACAAAATCCTTATTGGGAATAAAAAAATTTAACAGTATGAAAATTAAAATCATATTTCTATCGCTTATTGTAGCTATCATTGTTTCAGGCTGTAAGGAGGATTACATTGGTCAATACCCGGTAAACAGTACCCCTCCTCCTTCCGTGAGCAATATAAGAGTGGAAAATTTTCCGGGCTTCGTCAAACTGACGTACGACCTGCCGGAAGTAGATGACCTGTTTTACGTAAAAGCAGTATATACCAACACCAGGGGAGAAAGAAAGGAGATGTCCAGTTCAGCGTATTCAAACAGCATCGTATTAAAAGGATTTGGAAAAGGACAAAAACGACAAGTGACCCTGATAACCGTGGATAAGAGCTACAATGAATCTTCTCCGGTAACAGTAGATATTGAACCTCTTGATTCACCAATTTACGAAGTATTTCAATCGCTGCAAGCACATGAATCGTTTGGAGGGGTAACACTGTCATGGGACAACCCGTTAAGAGAAGATGTAATACTCGAAGCCATGATGAAAGACAAGGAGGATGGCGAATACAAATACATTGAAACGATTTATTCCTCCGAAAGCATGGCGGTTAAGTCGATAAGGGGACTGGAAGATATTGAAACCGATTTCGCTTTTTACTTCCGGGATATTTACAACAATTACACCGACACGTTATACACACAATTGACTCCCATCTTTGAGGAAGAGTTTGATAAATCCAAATTTATTCCTTTAAAGCTCTCTTCCAAGTTCGTATTGCATGGATACGGCGGAGGAAAAATGCAGGCGATGTGGGACAACATATACAATGTGGATAACAACCTTTTCTATGTGAATATTGCTTCCGAGCCTATCTATTTTAGTTTCGACATGGGAGTCAATGCAAAATTATCACGGTTCCGCCTTTGGACACGTAGAAACTACATGTATCAACTGCACCACATAAGAAAATTTGAAATATGGGGAACCAATGATGTGGCGGCAACGCAAGATCCCGACAGCTGGGATGGATGGACCAAAATTATGGATTGTGAGTCCATTCGTCCATCCGGAGCCGTCGTTGGAGGGCCGCCAACTGCTGAGGAAGAACAGCATATGCTGGCCGGTGAAGAATGGGAAGTTCCCCTCGACGCTCCTTCTTTCAGATATATGCGTTTTAAAGTTAATCAAACCTGGAGTAATTCTGCCGCGGCCTTTATCAATGAGATTACCATCTGGGGCAGTACAAAACAGTAAACGAAGAAGAAACCGATCATATGGCAAGGTATGATTGAATTTCAAATTTCACAATTAAAAATTGATATTTCCTATGAAAAAAATTAATATAGTAAGTAATTTGTTGCTTCTGTTGGTATTATGCTGCACAGCATGTTCCGAAATGAATGATATGCATGACGTCTACTTACGCAACGGAGAAATCACTTATGTAGGCAGGGTTGACTCGATTAAAGCGTACGGAGGGCGTGAACGTGTACAGCTCGAGTACTGGCTGACTGATCCACGCGTAAAAGAGCTGCACATTCTTTGGAATCAGAAAAGAGATTCCGTTGTGGTCTCCGTGCCTGCACATGATCCGGAAAATGCGCTTGAAGTGATGATCGGCAATGGGAATGGTGTGATCTCGGAAGGAGATCATACGTTCTTCATCTATTCCTATGATGGGAAAGGGCATCGTTCTGTTGTGTTTGAATCATTAATCAGTGTCTATGGAGAGCGTTATCAAGCATCCTTAATCAATAGACCCCTGAGAAAAATTGATGTGACAGAGGATAGCCTCCTGGTTATTGAATGGGGAGGAAGTGTTAGTCGGGATGAATTGGGCTTATTGATTTCCTATTTCAACCGTGACAATGAATTAGTTGAATCAATCATTCCCACTGATTCACTTAAAGATCCGGTTGTTTTTAAAGACATTGATATTACAAAAGAAATATCCTACAAAACAATGTACATCCCCGAGGAATTTGCTATTGATACTTTTTACACAAAGACAGCCGAACAAATAAAAGTAAGACTGTCGAAAAACGTGGCCCTGAATAAAAATGCGACGGTAAGTGACGTGCTTAACAGCAGTTTTCCAGGGTCAAAAGCGGTAGATGGTATTATTACGAGTGATTCCAGGTGGGTAAGCTCAACCACAGGCGAACACTGGATTGAAGTTGACTTGGGACAACCCTACCCCATCCAGAGTTTCAAAACGCATAACGGAAGCGGAAGCACCCCCAATATGGCCATAAGTAACCTCATGTTCCAAGCATATGTCAACAACGAATGGGTAACCCTGGTTGAGGTGTCGGGGAATACCAATCCCTCTTTTGGCGCAACTTTTGAGGAAGTTGTTACGGACAAAGTGCGACTGTTTATACCCAATTACGCGAACAATCAGGTTCGTTTATTTGAACTGGAGGTATACTCCATACAAACGCTAAATTAAACTACATTAAAAAAACCGGAAGTTTTGCAAACTAAATTGGCAAATCCGCTTCCGGTTTTTTTACTATTCATTTTCTGCAAACATTTCATTGGCTTAAATAAACAACAATAATGGTTACACGAAGAGATTTCATCAAAACAACCGCATTGGGAGGGACATTGATAGCAACCGGACAAATGTCGAATGCCCGAACAATCATCCATTCTGCAACAAAACCTGATTCCGGGTTTATTCAGGAAAGAGAGAAAAAAATACCTGTAATTAAGGATGTGGACATCCTCGTTGTTGGAGGGACGTCCGCAGCTGTTGCAGCAGCAGGAGCGGCTTCAAGAGCCGGAAGCAAGGTCTTCCTCATCGCACCATTGTCGTATTTGGGTAATGATGTATGCGGTTCATTCAGGATAACCTGCGACGATAATAAATTGCTGGACAACCCCTTGAGCAAACGCCTCTTTCTCCCGGGAAAAAATCCCACCCCTCTTTTTATAAAAACTGAACTCGAAAATGAATTAATTGATAACGACGTAGATTTTCTTTATAGCAGTTACGTCACAAATATTCTGGTTGATGAAAAGGATACCCCCTGCGGCATCGTTATTACTAACCGTTCCGGACGTCAGGCGATAAGATGCAAGGCAATTATCGACGCTACGCACACAGCATCGGTTGCCCGGGTTGCAGGAGTAAGGTTTACAGACTTTAAAGCGGGAGAATATGCGTTTAACTTTGTAACGGTTGGTAGTGAACCACAAACCATCCCCGGTGCAAAATCGGAAAAAACTCCTTATGCAGTGACGGTTAAAAACAAACAGTTACCGGTTGTCCGCTATACGTTCCAGTTGCATGTTAAAGATGATTCCTACGCCACCGTTCAGGAAATTGAACAAACAATCCGGGATATGACATGGACGCCCGATCAAAGTGACAGTTCGGATATCCTTGAATACATTCCTTTCGTTTCTATCGTATCAGAACGCGAAAGCAGAGAAAACGTCTCCAATATGAGGGAAGTGCCGCTGGAGGCACTGAAACCGAAAGGGGTGAAAAATGTATGGATTTTAAGTCCTTCGGCTCAGGTCACAAATGAAACTGCGAAAAGGATAATGCAGCCGGTATTTGGGACTTCACTGGGAGTAATAGTGGGTGAGGCAGCTGCAATGTATGCAAGAGACAATCAACTAAAAACGACCGCCAAAGTCCGTACACCATCAACAAAAGGAGATAACAAAGGGGAAATAAAGGAATTGCTGAACCCGCTCCGGCCAGACATGAACAGTGGTTTTGTCACTTCTTCAAACGATGTGTTGCCTGTTCTGGGGAGCTACGATGTTGTTGTTGTTGGAGGGGGAACTGCAGGGGCGCCTGCAGGAATATCAGCGGCAAGGCAAGGTGCAAAAACCCTGGTTCTCGAATACCTGCATGGATTGGGTGGGATTACAACCCTGGGTTTAATCGGACGATACTGGGATGGATACAGACAAGGATTCTCGTCAGAAGTAGACAAAGGAGTTCGTTCAATGGCTCCATTAGATCACCCTCGTCAATTGAAAAACTGGAACAG
>Ga0172377_10003236_pt1 | contig 16688 bp, 14 predicted proteins | sample Pumphouse3metaG_FD_119749 | JGI IMG/M metagenome (GOLD analysis project Ga0172377, IMG submission 119749) | Leachate microbial communities from a municipal landfill in Southern Ontario, Canada - Pumphouse #3 metaG | ecosystem: Engineered > Solid waste > Landfill > Unclassified | place: Canada...
TGATATGGATATCCTTCTCCATTTGAGAAACAGGATCGGGATCGTTATGAAGTAAAATACCGTCTTCTTCTATCTCCCAGCCGCAGGGTTTGTTTTCTTTCTCATAAGTTCTCGGCATCTCCTCCGGACTATGCCAGAGTCTGTGTCCGCCGTAACTGAGCCATTCTTCACCATCATTCTGTCCTGCCTGATCTTTAAATATCTTGAGATGATTAGGGCCTCCATTAAAGCCGTAATAAATTATCCTTGGTCCCACATCAGTTGTTACGATAAGTTCCGCTGTACCATTTGACATACTGATACAGTTTTTCCACCCGCTGAACTCTTTGAATCCAATTACCGGTTTAGACATACACTTAACTCCTCCGCTCCTGATATCTCTTTTAGTCAATGCGCCTGCAAATACATTCTACCAAATAATCAGGAAAAACATATGATATAATTTTAAGATACGGAGGTGGAACTGATGAGCGGAAAACTGATCTGGTCTGATTTTATTGAAACATGCAAAGCGTGCACAGACTGTGGACTTGCTGCTACGCGCAGAAATGTTGTCATATACAGGGGAAGTGTCAGGGCTCCGCTTATGATAGTCGGAGAAGGTCCCGGCGAACAGGAAGATGAAACAGGAATACCTTTTGTCGGAGCAGCAGGTAAACTTCTCGACCTTCTTCTTGACGCTTTTGGAATCAGCAGTGAGTATTATCACATATGCAACATAGTGAAGTGCCGTCCTCCGGGGAACAGAGTCCCTTCACCTGAGGAATCAACAGCGTGCAGAAAGCACTTTGCAACACAGTTTCGGTTTGTAAAACCAGCTGTGATACTTTTGCTTGGATCTACGGCATTTAAGAATTTTACAGGATCCGATGAAGGAATAACCAAAGTCAGGGGCAAATGGATCGAGAAGAACGGATATTTAATAATGCCGACCGTTCATCCGGCATATGTCTTAAGAAACAATAATGCCAGAGCCGATATGTGGAACGATCTTGAAATGGTACGCAGTAAACTCGAAGAACTCGGAGTTATTGAGCCGTTGGAAACAACTCCTGCAATGCCCTCCGGAAGAAGGTAAATTTTATTGCTGAGTGAAAAGTCTTCTGGCTGATACCAGCTTTAGCGCAAGCAGGTCATTAGATGTCAGATCGATGATTTTGACAGAATTTCTGTTCGTTGCAGTCATTAGTGCTCTTCCATAACCAATCATTATTCCCATTCCCGAAATAGCTGCATTGCCCTCGATCGTCTCATCTCCGAAAAACACCAGATCACCTTCCAGAAGATCAGCGAAATCCGGTAACCCGTTCTCCTCATCTCTTCCGAAATTGACCGGAAACCCTGCATGCCTTTGAGCATTAAGATCTCTTGGTATGGATAGCCCGTTGACTTTGGCAGATATAAAAGCGATCCCATGTGAAGAAGCCCCGTAAACAGTTACTCCATTATCTATATATGTTGAATTAGCGAAAAGTAAAGCCGTCTCGCAAAATTTAACAGCATTGCTCTTTAACGGTGACGACCTGACATCGGTTCTCACAATACCTTCCGAACTGACCCACCCATAACCACCACCGGAAAGTGCGACACGGTAAACTCCCTCACCGCCCTGATCCGCAAATAGCACAGCTCCCATCGGAACTTCTGCAAGCATAGAACCCTGTGATGCGTGTGACATTATTCGTTTTGTTCTTGCTGTCACCGTAAGTTTATGCTTATAATTACCCGGTTCAACACTAGACGTATCTGTGGTCACATCTCTGGTCATGACATACCCTGTAGATCCATCATCAAGTTCTACTTGAATGAATCCGGTGAACTGCCTCCCGATGACCTTCAACGGCTCATTATAAAGAACCTGTGAGACCCTCACTGAACGAAGATCCGGCTCCTTAAGCAGATCGGTGATTGAAACTGATACTACTGCGTAATCTTTCCCGAAGTAGATAAGTTCGGGGTTATCACCGGAATTGTCATCTCCCGCAAATCTCCCTGCAAGCATATCCGCGATCTTCGGACCGAACCAAAATACAGTCAGCAAGATCATCAATGCAGCAAACAACGGGATCAGCCAAGCTTTGTGCGATTTCTTACCATAACTGTCAACATACAAATCCTTATTATCAGAATGAAAAAAGGAAGATCTGCTCTTATGGATCCTGGGCTTGTTTTCTCTGTTTTTAACTCTGTATGGATTTGATTTCAATTCAGAGATCCTCCGGTCCGATCAGATAAGCAAACACACCGCTGCAGCATTCTCAGCAGTGTGTGTAATGCTTATTTCAACTGAAGTGAATCCTTTGATTTCAAAATACTCTTTCGTTCTGCCATGCAAAACAACGTATGGTTCTCCGCTATCCCTGTGTAATATCTCAATTTCTGAAGGCACTGCTCCATCAGAGCCGAATCCGCTTCCAAGAGCTTTGGCGACTGCCTCTTTACATGCAAATCCGGCGGCAAGTGTTTCATTTCTCAGAATGCCCCTCTTATCTTTCGCCTCTGCAATTTCTCTTTCAGTCCAAATTCGGCACAGTGAATTTTCCTTGTTTCTTGAAAGGAGTTTTCCGATCCTGCCGATCTCGACCAGGTCGATACCAAGCTTCAATCAATTTACCTCTCTGGCAACAAACATCGTTCCAATCTTTTCGCCCTCCAGAATGCTCTTGATCACAGAAGGATCCTTTGAATTAGCGATGACCATATCTATCCCGGCCTCTGTCGCGATCCTGGCTGCGTCAAGCTTTGTGATCATACCTCCGGTGCCGCGTCCTGTAGATGCTCCTCCCGCACAGCTTCTCAGTTCAGGAGTGATCTCTTCCACAGTGTCGATAAGAACAGCATCACTGTTGCTTTTAGGATCACAGTTGTAAAATCCCGAAATATCCGACAGCAATATGAGGAGGTCAGCCTTTATCAATCCCGCTACTATAGCCGAAAGCATATCATTGTCACCGAATGTTCCGTTATGGTAGATCTCACGTGTTGATACAGTATCATTTTCATTGACTATTGGTATTATCTCTTTCTCTATAAGAGTCTCAAACGTATTGATTATATTCTCTCTGGTAAGTCCGTCTTCAATATCGTCCTTAGTCAGGAGTATCTGCCCTACAGGGTAATTGTATCCGGCAAAAAACCTGGAATACAAGCTCATCAGTTCACATTGCCCGACTGCCGCAACAGCCTGCTTCTCTCTTATAGTTGACGGCTTAACTGAGGATCTGAGCTTTCCCATACCTATTCCGATAGCACCTGAAGAAACCAGTATCATCTCATATCCCTGGTTCATCTCGTCAGCTATAGCCCGGCATATCTTCTCAATATTCTTGAGATTTGCCCTGCCGTTGGAGTAAGTAAGCGAAGAAGTACCCACTTTGACGACGACCCTTTTACTATTTTTCAGTTTCTCTCTGTTTCTCATGTCTGTATAATATACATCATTTTGACTTGTTTTTCTACTGGCAGTAAAACGATTTCAAATAAACAGTGACATATCCGATTCTTCAGCGTGAGCAAGCATCGCCGCAGCTCCGCCCATCCTGACACCATCTATCAATTCTTCCTGTCTGATACCCATAACATCCATTGACATAGTACATGCGACTAGTTCAACTCCATTCTCCAAAGCAGTATGCATCAGTTCCTCAAGGCTGCTGATGTTTTTCTTCTTCATAACACCGCGTATCATTTTGCCGCCCATACCCATCATATTCATATTTGAAAGCTTGAGTTTTGCGCTTCCACGAGGCATCATTACGGCAAACATTCTGCTGAGAAAATCCTTCTTCACATTTACCTTCTCAGACCTGCGAAGTATATTCAGTCCCCAAAACGTAAAAAACATCGAAACCTTTCTTCCCATTGCTGCCGCTGCATTTGCGATAATGAATGAAGCAATAGCCTTATCGAGATCACCGGAGAATACAATTATATTTTTCCCATCATTGTTTCTGTTATTTTCAGTTCCCTTCTGTACCCCTGATCCCTTCTGGATCGTTACGACAGAAACCCCTTTACTGCTCTTGACATCAAGGATCGTGTTTCCTGTACGCTCACAGAAAGCTTTGGAATCCGAAAGAAAAGCCGGATCAGTTACTGTCATCTCAATAATGTCATTACCATTGGCATTCTTCAGTGCCTTAGACAATTCCAATATCGGTCCCGGACACTGCAGTCCGCATGCATCAACTGTTATTTTCTGCGCTTTAAAAGTCTGGGTCTCCTCATTAAAGATTCCTTCCTTCATTACCTTTTCACCCTCATCCCTATTCTTGTTGAGACTTATGTCTGTTAGATCACAAATAGCTGTTTTAGACTTTCTGAGGACTACACTTGAATAAAGACGATACCCCCCGGACAGATTTAAACAGGCAAATCCCTTCTGCGAAAGTATCCTGCATGCTATATAGCCTCTCAGTCCAACCTGACAAAGCACATAGATCGTTTTAGTCTTATCCAGTTCTTCCACCCGTTCTCTGAGTGAATCTACAGGTATGTTCACTGCCCCGTGGATGCTTCCGTTGATAAACTCATACTTTGTTCTGACATCTAATATGATGGAATTTTCCATGTCTATATCCTTGACATCATGCCAATGGAATATCCTGACTTTCCCGGAGAGTATATTCTCCGCCGTATATCCTGCCATATTCACGGGGTCTTTTGCTGAAGAAAACGGCGGTGCATATGCCAGCTCAAGTTCAGTTAGGTCAGCAACCGTCATTCCGGCTCTAATTGCTGTTGCTATAACATCGATACGCTTATCCGCACCTTCATAACCAACTATCTGAGCTCCCAGTACTTTCCCGGTTTTCTTCTCGAAAATCAATTTAACAGACATATTTACTGCTCCGGGGTAATATGACGCATGTGAACCTGAATAAGTAAAGGATTTCTCGTATTCAATACCGGAAGCCTTAGCGCTCTTTTCATTCATTCCCGTAGAAGCTACCGTGAGATCAAAACACTTAAGTATGGCTGTTCCCTGAGTTCCTTTATAAGATGATCCTATTCCGTTTATATGGTCGGCAGCTATCCTTCCCTGTTTATTAGCAGGGCCCGCCAATGGAATAAAACACTTAGTTCCTGTCATGAAATCGACTGTTTCGACTGCATCTCCTACAGCATATATATCGGGATCCGATGTGATCATATTATTATTTGTAACGATGCACCCTCTGCCGTTAACTTCCAATCCCGCCTGCTTGGCTATCTGCGAGTCAGGAGTTACACCAACTGACATGATCAGTAAATCTGTTCTTATAGTTCCGGTATCAAGGAGAAGCTCAAGTTCCTGGCCTACCGTTGTTATTGAGTTCACTTTATTGCTCAGGAAAAGATTAACACCTTTGCTCTCGATGTGTTCATGAACATCACCTGCCATATCAAAATCTATGGGACCGATAACATGATCCATCATCTCTACGATCGAAACCTGCATCCCTGCGTTATGAAGGTTCTCAGCCATCTCAATACCAATATAACCACCACCGACAACGACAGCACTACGTGGTTTGTTCTTATCTATGAAATCCTTTATGGCATATGTATCCGGAATATTTCTCAGCGTAAATATACGTTCAGTGTCTGAACCAACGAAACCCGGCATTACAGGTTTACTTCCGGGAGAAAGTATCAATTTATCGTACGTCTCCTCATATTCTCTGCCTGTTCCTATATCTTTTACTTTTACTTTCTTCTCCTTACGGAGAATCTCTGTAACTTCATTCATCACTCTGACATCAACATTGAAACGTGCTCTGAAGCTTTCAGGTGTCTGAAGAGTCAGCTTGTCCTTTTCCTTTATTTCTCCGCCAATATAATATGGCAGTCCGCAATTCGCAAAGGAAATATATTCACCTCTCTCAAACAAAATAATCTGAGCATTTTCATTGAGCCGTCTGAATCTCGCAGCCGCGCTGGCTCCTCCGGCTACCCCTCCGACAATAAGTATCTTCATATTATCCCCCTCGACAAAACTAAGTCCATGAAATCAAATGACCTCATGGACTGTGAATCAAACTATCTTATCCAAAATACTTCCATCAAACACCAAGCAGGTTTTTCAGGTCCGCTTTATCTCTGAATCCAACTATCTTGTTCTTCTGTGCTCCTTTATCGAATAAAATCATTGTAGGTATATTCATGATCCCAAACTGTTGAGCCAGTTCGAGTTCTTCATCAACATTCACCTTTCCTATCACTGCCTTACCATCTGTCTCTTCTGCAAGTTGCTCAAGCACCGGTGCTACCATCCTGCAGGGTCCACACCATGGAGCCCAGAAATCTACAAGCACGGGCAGCTTGGAGTCCGTTACCATCTCCTTAAAATTATCCTTTGTAACATGCACTGTTTTCATAGTAATACCCTCTTTCATAATAATTATTCTGTGTTTCATTTAAACTATTTATTATGAACTGATTTTACATCCTCAAGGCGATGCAAACAGTGACAATGTCACGCACTCATTTATATGCTATTAATTCTCTTGCCTTTGCTGCGATATCTGCGGCAGTAAGTCCATACTCCTTCAACAATTCAGCAGGTTTTCCCGATTTTCCGAACTTATCCTGAACACCCACCATACCAAGTCTGCATGGGGCAGAAGTAGAAAGAACCTCAGCAACAGCTCCACCCAGACCTCCGATTATATTGTGTTCTTCTGCCGTTACGATCGCACCTGTTTCTTTAGAAGCAGCTATTATCAAATCTCTGTCTATTGGCTTAATGGTGTGCATGTCGATAACTCTTGCGTTTATACCTTCAGTTTTAAGCGTATCTGCAGCTGAAAGAGCCTCCTGTACCATAAGGCCTGTCGCGATCAAAGTTACATCTCCACCATTTTGCAGCACATTGCCTTTACCGATCTGAAAAGGGGTATTATCCGCATCATAAACATCATCAACTGCAAGTCTTCCCAGTCTTACGTAGAAAGGACCTTCAGTCTCGATCACCGCCTTGATGCATGCTCTGGTTGAAGGTCCATCACATGGCTGTACTACTGTCAGATTCGGAAGAGCCCGCATTATCGCCAGATCCTCTACACATTGGTGCGAAGCACCATCTTCACCAACAGAGATACCTGCATGAGTTGCGCAGACCTTAACATTGAGTTTAGGATAACAAGCAGAATTCCGTATCTGTTCGCAGGCTCTTTCTGAAGCAAAAATCGCAAATGTGCTTGCAAAAGCGATCTTTCCACAAGTTGCCATACCACAAGCTGACGCGATCATATTTGCCTCAGCGATCCCCATATTGAAATGTCTTTCCGGGTAAGAATTCTTAAAAGTTACAGTATAAGTGGACTTTGAAAGATCGGCGTCGAGTACCACTATCCTCTCATCTGCGCCAAACTCTGCTAACGCTTGTCCATAAGCCTGTCTGGTAGCTGTTTTAGCCATATCACACCTCCTGAAGTCTTGCCATCTCGGCATCTATTTCAGCAATAGCCTGATCTCTCTGCTCTTGTTTCGGAGCAGATCCGTGCCAGCCGTACTGATCCTTCATGAAACTGACACCCTGACCTTTGTGTGTCTCACAGACTACCACAGTAGGCTTGCCCTTGCAGGCCTTCGCCTGCCGGATCGCGTCATAGATAGCATCAAGATCATGACCGTCTATATTAATTACATTCCATCCGAAAGCTGCAAATTTCTCGCACACATTCTCAGGGTTCATAACTTCCTTTATATCCCCGTCGATCTGCAGACCATTATGGTCCAGAAAAGCCGTCAGATTATCCAGCTTGTAATGAGCACCTGCCATAAAAGCTTCCCAGACCTCGCCTTCCTGAAGTTCTCCGTCTCCGAGAAGAGCATAGACCCTGTAGTCTTTCTCATCAAGTTTTCCCATCATAGCCATTCCTACAGAAGCAGATATTCCCTGCCCCAGAGAACCCGTCGACATATCGACCCCGGGAACACTTCTCATGCTTGGATGTCCCTGCAGATAGCTGTGTATCTGCCTGAATCCGGATAGATCTTCTTCAGGGAAAAACCCCTTCTGAGCCAATGCGGCATAAAGTGCAGGGGTGCAATGTCCCTTTGACAACACGAACCTGTCTCTCTCAGGCCACGCAGGATCTGAAGGGTCTACTTTTAGTTCAACATTATACAGCACCGCAAGTACATCAGCACTTGACAGTGACCCGCCGGGATGACCTGACTGAGCATTGAATACCTGTTCAATGATGTTCCTGCGCATTCTGCAGGCAAAAATCTCAGTCTCACGTTTCTTGTTCTGATCCATTTTCAATCTCTCCTTTCAGCAACCTATAAATTATAATATAACAAGACGATCAATTCAAATTATTAAGGAAGTAATATAACACGGTTTATCTTGTTAAATAAGGCTTCAGGGCCCTATAACATTCAGCACACCATTATCCAGAAGCATATTTCTGACCTTTCTCGTTCCATCCGGTGATATAAATACTCTTGGTACTCTTCTTCCTATCGTACATACCACCTCGTAAGATATGCTTCCAAGTTTATCGGCAAGTTCATCAACTGATATCATTTCATCACCGGAACATCCGATCAGCACTACTTCATCACCGGAGCTGATGTTTACAGCAGAATCACTTATATCTGCTATACACGCATCCATACATATAGTACCAATGACAGGATATCTCCTCCCATTGATAAGAACTTCGGATCTATCAGACAAAGCACGCAAATAACCGTCTGCATAGCCAATAGAAATAACAGCTGTTTTCGTATCCCGGCATGCTGTATACTTCCTTCCGTAACTTACAGAACTGCCTCTTTTAAGGTCCTTTATCATGGCAATTCCGGATTTGAGTGTCATAACAGGTTTAAATCCTTCTGCTGATATATCGATCGACGAAGCAGGAGAAATACCATACAACAGAATACCCGGGCGTACCATATCCAAATGCATCCCCGGAAATTTCAGCATTCCGGCACTGTTACACGCATGTCTTAAGCGAAAACTAATTCCTGACCTGCTGAGCCTCTCGATCAAATCTGTAAATTTAGCAAACTGTTCCTCTGTATACTCGTCTTCATCAGAATCAGCCACAGCAAAATGAGTAAATATCCCTTCTGCATCAAGACCGGGAAGAGCGCATATATCTGAGATCTGTTCAACATCGTTACTACCGGCAGTGATCCCGAATCTGCCCATTCCGGTATCTACCTTGACATGAATAACTGCTCTGCACCCCTTTGTACCTGCAGCGTCCGAGAGCGCCTTTGCAAGCTCATGATCGGATACAGTCTGAGACAGCCCATATACAACGACTTCCTCCGCTCTTTCCGGATCAGTATATCCAAGGATCAATATCGGGATGTTCACCCCCATTTCCCTTAACTGTATACCTTCATCCAAACTTGCAACTGCCAGCATATCTGCACCATTCTCAACAAGCACAGGTACTATTCCTTCAACGCCATGCCCGTATGCATCAGCTTTAACTACACACATCAATTTGACATCAGGGCTAATGAGTTTTCTTATAGTTTTAACATTTCCTGCAACATTCAACAGGTCTATTTCAGCCCATGTTCTTGAAGGTTTAGCCATCCTGATATCTCCCTCTGATGATTTCTTTAAACCCTTCAGACAATTTCCTGATTATGTCTACAGGATTAGCAGAATAGACACTCATCTCCTTGGCTGCGATATCCCCGCAAAGCCCGTGAAGAAACACTCCTAAAACAGCCGAGTCAGAACTTCCCATTCCCTGTGCCATAAATGCGCCGATCACACCTGCGAGTATATCCCCGCTTCCACCTTTAGACATAGACGAATTCCCTGTAGTATTTATCCATACATTTCCACCGGGTTCTGCGACCACAGTTCCGGCTCCTTTCAGAACGCAAACACATTTATACTTTTCCGCAGCTTTACAAGCTGACTTTATACGATTTTCGCCTTTGTCCTCAGGCATGATTTTCTTCATTTCTCCGGGGTGAGGAGTTATGACCGGGAGACTAATTCCGGCGTTAAAACGCTCATTAAGCTTTCTTTCAGCTTCTACAGGATGATCAGCAATTACATGAAGTGCCTGAGCGTCAAGAACAAGCTTATCAGCTGTATCTATTGATCTGAAAACCATTCCGGTAAATCCCTCAGTGTCGCTTCCTCCCGGGCCGGCGATAACTACATCCGGTTTTACTTGAAGTTCTTCGATCGATACTGCTGTAACTGCCTCAGGAACGATCTTTAGACAACTATCTCTGATTTCCTCGGGAACGATAAGATAAACAAGTCCCGCTCCGCTTCTATAACATGCCTGTGCACAAAGACACACCGCACCGGCCATGTTCTTCGATCCACCAATAAAAGCAACTCTTCCAAAGACTCCCTTATGTCCGTCAGCAACTCGTTCAGGGAGCAAAACAGAAGCTGATCTCATTGTGATCGCATAGATATTCTGATTGCCCGTAACTTCACTCCATATCAAGGAATCTAATAACTCATCCGAAAATCCAAGCTTTTCCACCGTTATTCGCCCCGCATGATTTCTTCCCGGGTAATTAAACAGACCTATCTTAGGTGCAATAAAAGTTACCGTTTCATCTGCCGTAACAGCTGAGGCGCCACTAAGTCCGGTATCTGAGTCCAATCCGGAAGGTATGTCTGCTGAAATGACATACGCTCCGCTCTCCCTTGCAACAGATATCTTATCTACGACTGAACAAAACACATGACCGGCTTCTCTCCCCGAATCAAAAGACGTGCCAAAGATACCGTCTATGATAACTCCCGAGATTCCATTCCCGGCTTCCCCCGGATATTGTGTTACATCAGAAACAGGTATCCCTAATTTTCGGCATACTGTCAACTGCCACCTCTCATTAGCGGGATCATTCATTTCCGGCATTATCCAGACCCGCACTTTATGGCCACACGAGAATACCTCTCTGGCACATACCAACGCGTCTACACCGTTCATTCCCTTTCCGGCAAAAACATCAATAGTACCACAACCTTTCCTGATGACTTGCGGAAGACTCAAACACGCCTTTGACAGAGCGATACCCGCTCTTTCAGCAAGAACATCTGCCGGTACCGCTAAATTTTCTATAATATAGAAGTCCAGTGATCTTGCGTCATTTCCTGATAATAATCTCATATGTTTCATCCTGTAATTATATTACAGAAACCTACTAATATAAAGAAGCCGTCTTTATAGACGGCTTCGATGTTTAATGTTTCTATTACGATCCGATTATTCGATTATCTTAGAAACTGTTCCTGATGCAACAGTTCTTCCGCCTTCACGAATAGCAAGTCTTAATCCTTCATCCATAGCAATAGGAGTGATCAACTTGATGGTCATTGTGATGTGATCGCCGGGCATAACCATCTCTACGCCTTCAGGAAGCTCTACCACGCCTGTAACGTCTGTTGTACGGAAATAGAACTGTGGTCTGTATCCATTAAAGAATGGCTTGTGACGTCCGCCTTCAGACTGTGTAAGCACATAGATCTGCGCTTCAAAATGTGTATGCGGCTTGATAGATCCCGGCTTACAGATTACCTGACCGCGCTCGATCTCATTTCTCTGAATACCACGGAGAAGAAGTCCGACATTATCTCCGGCCTCAGCCTGATCAAGAAGTTTACGGAACATTTCAACACCGGTTACAACAGTTGTTCTTGGCTCGTCCTGAAGTCCTACGATCTCAACAGGATCACCTACTTTAATAACACCACGCTCAACACGTCCCGTTGCAACAGTACCGCGACCTGTGATTGAGAAAACATCCTCGACTGCAAGAAGGAATGGCTTGTCTACAGGCCTCGGAGGTGTAGGTATAAATGTGTCTACAGCTTCCATAAGTTCCAGGATCGGAGCATACTTAGGGTCACTTGCATCAGTACTTGTGCACTCAAGCGCTTCAAGAGCTGAGCCTCTGATGATCGGTGTATCATCACCCGGGAATTCGTACTTTGTCAGAAGTTCTCTTACTTCCATCTCTGTAAGTTCGATAAGTTCTTCATCAGCCATGTCGCACTTATTAAGGAACACAACTATGGAAGGAACACCAACCTGACGAGCAAGCAATATATGCTCACGTGTTTGGGGCATTGGGCCGTCAGCAGCTGATACGACCAGAATAGCACCATCCATCTGTGCAGCACCTGTGATCATGTTCTTGATGTAGTCAGCATGACCCGGACAATCAACGTGCGCATAATGACGAGCGTCTGTCTGATACTCAACATGTGAAGTGTTGATCGTGATTCCGCGCTCTCTCTCCTCAGGTGCCTTGTCTATATTAGCAAAATCCACGTATTGTGCTTTGCCTGTATATGACAAAACCTTGGTAATTGCGGCAGTAAGCGAAGTCTTACCGTGGTCAACGTGACCGATCGTGCCAATGTTGATGTGGGGCTTTGTTCTTTCAAATTTTGCCTTTGCCATTTAGAATTTCCTCCTTTTCAGCTTTCCGCCGAATATAACTATTAATTTTAATTGCTTTTTATCGCTAAAGACATTGTACTATATTTCTTGGATTTATCAAGCAAAATCCTTGCTTCCGGGCTCCAAAAGCCTTATTTCTTATTATTTTTCTCTCAGCTTCATTTCTTCAGTATTTCAGTCATCAGACTCTGTGGTACTTCCGCAAAATGATCGATCTGCATCACGAACGTTCCTCTTCCCTGTGTTGAGGACCTAAGGACAGTAGCATAACCAAACATCTGCGACAGTGGTACTTTAGCTGTTATCTGCTGTGTTCCACCGGTTGCTTCCATTCCTTCGATACGTCCCCTTCGGGCGCTGATCCCGCCTATAACATCACCCATATAATCTTCAGGAACATTTATATCGACACGCATTATCGGCTCAAGAAGAGTCGGATCTGCTTTACGGCATCCTTCTTTGAATCCCATCGAGCCGGCAATTTTAAACGACATTTCACTCGAGTCAACATCGTGGTAGCTTCCGTCGATAACTGTGACTCTGATATCAACACAAGGATATCCGCCTAAAACACCGTTATTCATAGCTTCACGGATACCTGCATCTATTGGTGCGATATACTCTTTCGGAATAGTCCCGCCAACGATCTTACTTACAAACTCATATCCTGAGCCGGGCTCAAGCGGTTCTATTTCGAGCACACAGTGACCATATTGACCATGACCGCCTGACTGTCTGACAAACTTACCCTCAGCTGTGACCTTCTTGCGAATAGTTTCTTTATATGCGACCTGAGGATTACCTACATTAGCTTCAACTTTGAATTCTCTCAAGAGTCTGTCTACTATGATATCAAGGTGAAGTTCTCCCATTCCTGCAATAATAGTCTGTCCTGTTTCGGTATCTGTGTATGTTCTGAATGTCGGGTCTTCTTCGGCCAGTTTCTGAAGAGCTGACTGCATCTTGTCCTGACTTGCTTTGGATTTCGGTTCGATAGCAACGGATATTACAGGCTCCGGAAATTCCATTGATTCAAGAATAACGGGATGATCCTCATCGCAAAGGGTATCACCTGTTGTAGTATCCTTTAGCCCAACTATAGCAGCAATGTCACCCGCGTGGACCTCACTTATCTCTTCTCTGTGATTTGCATGCATCTGAAGAACACGACCAATACGTTCTTTCTTACCTTTGGCGGAATTCAGAGCATATGATCCTGCTTTAAGAACACCTGAGTAAACTCTTATAAAACAAAGTTTCCCGACAAACGGGTCCACAGCTATCTTAAAGGCAAGTGCTGAGAAAGGTTCTTCGTCCGATGACGGCCTGGCTTCTTCTTCTTCAGTTTCAGGATTGATACCTTTAATAGCATCAACATCAATAGGTGAAGGCATGTAATCAACGACCGCGTCAAGCAACATCTGCACGCCTTTATTCTTATAAGACGATCCGCACATAACAGGAGTGATATGACACTTGATATTTGCTCTGCGAAGAGCAGCTTTCAATTCGTCTACAGTTATCTCCTCACCCTCAAGATACTTGAGTGTAAGCTCCTCATCAGTCTCAGCTATAGCTTCGACCATATTCTCTCTCCACTTATCCGCCTCTGCCTGCATATCGGAAGGAATACCTGTTTCCTCGAACTGCTTTCCGTCATCTGAAGTATAAACTTCGGCTTTCATGAGGATCAAATCGATTATGCCACGGAATTCGCCTTCTTTTCCAATAGGGATCTGTATTGGTACAGCATTTGTTCTTAGCCTGTCCTTCATCATGTTCACTGCGCGATAAAAATCAGCACCGGTGATATCCATTTTATTGACGTAAGCTATCCTGGGGACACCGTAATGATCAGCCTGTCGCCATACTGTCTCCGTCTGGGGCTCAACTCCGCCTTTAGCACAGAAAAGAGTAACTGCTCCGTCAAGCACACGAAGTGATCTTTCTACTTCAACAGTAAAATCAACATGTCCGGGAGTATCGATGATATTAATTCTCCTCCCTTTCCATTGCGCTGTAGTTGCAGCAGAAGTAATAGTGATACCGCGCTCCTGTTCCTGAACCATCCAGTCCATTGTTGCGGCACCGTCGTGAACTTCTCCGAGCTTATGCGTCTTTCCTGTATAGAAAAGTATACGCTCAGTTGTTGTGGTCTTACCGGCATCGATGTGAGCCATAATACCTATATTTCTTGTATTTTCCAGCGAAAACTCTCGTGGCATTATATCTTTCCTTCCGTCAGGATCACCATCTGTAATGAGCAAACGCTCTGTTAGCGTCAGCCATCTTGTGAATGTCCTCTTTCCTCTTGTAGGCCCCGCCCATAGAGTTGGCCGCATCCATCAGCTCACCTGCAAGGCGTTCCTTCATAGTTTTATCGTTTCTTGTTCTGGCAAACTGCACTATCCAGCGCAATCCAAGAGTTTGTCTCCTTTCAGGTCTGACTTCAATAGGGACCTGATAGTTAGCTCCTCCTACCCGTCTGGCTTTGACTTCAAGAACCGGCATAACATTCTCCAGTGCTTTCTTGAAGACTTCCATAGGATCCTGAGAAGTTTTCTCTTTAATGATATCAAACGCTCCATAAACGATTTTCTGCGCAACACCCTTTTTCCCGTCGAGCATGATATTGTTTACGAGCTTTGTTACAACAATACTGTTGTACAATGGGTCAGGGAGTATTTCCCTGACAGCAACATGGCCTTTTCTTGGCACTTGTCTTCCCTCCTATAAATGATATTCGGGGTAATACCCCGACCTCACAGGTACTCACGTAAGGACCGTGTCAGTGCAGTATACCGGCCAAAATACTAAGTCAGTGTACTGAACCTTTGTGTCCAACCCCGTAACCTCGGCTATTTCTTGACTTTAGCCGCCTTTGGCCTCTTGGCTCCATACTTGGAGCGACTCTGCAGACGATTGTTCACTCCTGCAGTATCAAGAGTTCCTCTGATGATGTGGTAACGCACACCAGGAAGATCCTTGACTTTTCCGCCTCTTATAAGAACTACCGAGTGTTCCTGAAGATTGTGTCCTATACCGGGAATGTAAGCAGTAACTTCCATTCCATTTGTCAGACGTACCCTTGCGACCTTACGAAGCGCAGAATTAGGTTTCTTAGGAGTCGTCGTCTTAACTACTGTACATACGCCGCGTTTCTGAGGAGCCGTTATCTCTGTAGGAACCTTTTTCAGAGTATTCATTCCTCTGAGCAAAGCCGGAGAAGCGTTCTTGTAGTCCTTTGTCTCTCTTCCCTTCTTAACTAGTTGGTTGAACGTTGGCATCAATACACCTCCTTTCTCATTATTCACGCCGGCTTTTATAAAAATCGCCAAGCCAAAATAGTATATCACCGAAAAATGGATTTGACAATACTGGTATTTTGCCTAAACACTGCTTCTGTAAGGCTTATCAGTCCGTCATAAACCAAGAACCGATCATTCATGCCGGCTCTCAGATCTGCAGTTCATATCCTAATGATCAATGAATCGCAGTTCCAAACAGCTCGGCATTTTCTTTACAATCAGGCACTGAAGTTATGTTTCTGTACTTATTCATTCCTGTGCCTGCAGGTATCAGTTTACCTATGATAACATTTTCTTTCAGTCCAACAAGAGGATCGACCTTGCCTTTTACTGCTGCATCCGTCAGAACTCTTGTAGTTTCCTGGAAAGAAGCAGCTGAAAGGAATGAGTCAGTCGCAAGTGAAGCCTTTGTTATACCAAGAAGCACTGATTTCCCGGTTGATTCAATAGTCCCGTCATGTGCTGCTTTCTCATTGGCTTCTTCATAATCGAACATATCGACCAATGTGCCGGTCATCAATTCTGTGTCTCCCGGATCATCAACACGGTACTTCCTTAACATCTGTCTGGTTATTATCTCTATATGTTTATCATTGATCTCAACACCATTGTTCTTATATACTTTAACGACCTCACCTATAATATAATTCTGCACAGCTCTCACGCCTTTAAGCTTCATGATCTCATGTGGATTAACTGATCCTTCAGTAAGAAGATCACCCTTATTTACATAATCTCCATCTTTAACTATCAGCTGCGAGCCATATGGAACCGGATATGTCTTCGCGACCTCTTCGCTATCTGCCGGAGGAGTGATTACAATGTCCCTTCTTCTCTTCGAAGTTTCTTCCATTCGGATCACGCCATCGATTTCAGCCAATATAGCCTGCCCTTTAGGTTTTCTTGCTTCGAAAAGCTCTTCAACTCGGGGGAGACCCTGTGTGATATCGTCTCCTGAAGCAATACCACCGGTATGGAA
>Ga0172377_10003237_pt1 | contig 16682 bp, 15 predicted proteins | sample Pumphouse3metaG_FD_119749 | JGI IMG/M metagenome (GOLD analysis project Ga0172377, IMG submission 119749) | Leachate microbial communities from a municipal landfill in Southern Ontario, Canada - Pumphouse #3 metaG | ecosystem: Engineered > Solid waste > Landfill > Unclassified | place: Canada...
GATAAAAATAACCATTAATAAAAGTGCTATTTAAAATATCGTCAGTAGTTTTTAATAAAACAATACCATCCTGTGGTGCTAATTTAATATAATTGACCTTATCACCATTGTTTATTATTTTATCCTGTGTGCCTTTTATTTTTTCAAAGTTTTCGTTTTGAAAAACTTTTATCTGATTTGAATTTGTAGAATTAAGAAAAACCGAACCAAATTTAAAATCACGACGCCATAAACCAGGAGCTAATTTATTGCTATTATTATTTAATAAATTATAAGCCATACTTTGAGCAGGGCCGAGATTAGTATTATATTCATCATACCACCAGGCCTGAGTATGATTGGTAACATCATAGTCATAGCTATAAAAACCATCACCAAGCAAGGTGCTAACTAGTCCGAAACGAAAGCTCTTGAAATCAAATTGGTTTTTTTTGTTGACATTAATAATGTTAAGTTGAGGATTTTTATTTTGATTGGGTAATTTTAAGTAGGTTTCCATTGATCCTTGCCAGGACCCACCATTTTCCCAAGTCGAAGGAAAAGATTCTAGCATCATCCCATTTATCAAGCTTTGATAACCCCAAAACACTCGACCATTACCAACAATAATAAATTCCTCATTAGTTAATTTTTTGGTATTTTGCAATAAATTAATAAAGCCCTCAGACCAAAGAATGTCAACTTCTGAGCTTTCATCGTGCTTCTTATCTCCATCTATATCAATATTGCCATTTACCCAAGTAACATCACCCCAGGTGTTATCATAAAAAACACCATCAAATAGGCCGCGGCTATAAATTTTTTCAGCAATAAAACGAGGTAAATAATCATTAAAACGTTCACCTAAGTGATTTTTCTTCGAGACGTTGCTTAAGTTTAACATATAAGTTCCGGGCCAATTCATTATTCTCTTCCCTGACGCCTCCTTTAACCACCAATTATCATGAATATTAGCTCTTAGCTCACGACGTAAAAAGGCACCCGTATAGCCAGCAGCAGCATCAATATCATCAATAATTTCTTGCGAAGTAATATAGGCTAAAATTATAATATCAGGATTTAAACGCCTTATTTCAGAAAGTGCTTCTGGACTATTTTCTTGCACTTCCATATCCAAAATTAGTAAATCCCACTTAGCCAATTCTTGAGCCTCCTTATTGCTTAAATCCCATTTTAAATAATAATTAGCTAAACGAGGATAGGTGCTTTTTAATTCTTTTCCTTGAGTTAAATTTGGAATAAAAAACAGAAAAGATAAAATAAAAATGATAGGTATCTTAAATTTCATGGAGTTTATTTTAAAAATTTCATTTTTTTAGGCAAGTATTGACGCAATACCTTAGGGATTAATACAGAGCCATCAGCTTGCTGATTTTGTTCTAAAATAGCAGGCAATAGACGACTAGTAGCTAAGCCTGAACCATTTAAAGTGTGCACAAATTCATTTTTACCGCTAGCTTCATTTTTATACTTTATCTGCCCTCTTCTTGCTTGATAATCTAAAGCATTAGATACACTACTTACCTCCTTGTATATTTCCATGCTGGGTATATAAACTTCAATATCATATGTCTTTGCCATCGCTGCACTGCAATCTCCAGCGGCTAACTTAGAAACTTGAAAATGAAGACCAAGCCCTTCCATTAATTTTTTCGCATTATTTGTCATTTCAGCAAACATTTCCCAACTACTTTCGGGTTTAGAGAAGATAAACATCTCCATCTTATTAAATTGATGTCCTCTTATCATTCCTCTCTCTTCCTGTCTATAGCTACCAGCTTCACGACGAAAGCAAGGTGAATAAGCAAAATATTTAAGAGGTAATTTATTATTATCAAGTGTTTCTTCGCGATGATAATTTCCTAACATCATTTCACTGGTAGGATTTAAGCATAACTTATCTTGATTCCAAAATAGGTCATCTCTAAACTTTGGCAAGTGCCCAGAAATATAAGCCGATTTTTCGGTTAAAAGAAATGGCGGAATAAGAAAGCTGTAGCCATTATTGGTGTGAAAATCAACAAAATAGGAAAGTAGTGCCCATTCTAGCAAGGCACCGTTTCCGGTATAACACCAGAAACCAGAGCCAGACATTTTTACTGCTCTTTCATAATCAATTAAATTTAAAGAAGTAGCTAGCTCAACATGATCTTTGGGGGTAAAATTAAATACTGGTTTTTTGCCATAAGTATAAATTACTTCATTATTTTCCTTGCCTCCAGCTAAAACATCAGGCGCTGGTATGTTAGGCAATTCAAGCATTTTCGTGTTTAACTCCTCATCAATTTTAGCCAACTCTTCTTCTTGCTCTTTAATTTTTACACCCAAGGCCTTCATTTCGTTAATAATTTCTAATGTTGGTTTAACTTTGGATTGTTTATTTTTTTTAGCTTTTAACTCTTCACTTAACGCAATCAGCTCTCTTCTTTTATCATCAAGTGAAATAATTTTTTCAAAATCAAAATGAGATATATCACCTCTTTTCGCCAATCCCGTTTTAACACTTTCTAAATCGTTTTTAATCAAATTAATATCTAACATATGTTTTTTACTTAACCTATTACTTCTCCACCAAAGGTATTGAGTAAATTAGTCATTAATGATTCATTATTTTTTTTAGCTTTTTCCAATTTTTCTGTTTGTTCCATTGTTTCTTCAGTTTCTTTAAGAGTAGTTTTTTCTTCAATTGAAATATCCTCGTTTAATTCTGAAATAAAGGTGATTTTACACGCAAAAACTTCATCTAAAGTAGCCTCTATTAATTTTTTAATTTCTGCATCATTAACTCTATCTTGATGAAATTTATATTTAAATAACAAATGAAGTTTGCCGTCTTTAATTTCTCCTGGTTGACAATTTTGCAAAACAAAGGATAGGGAGTGATTGTGTTTCTTTATTTTGATTAAAAATTCAGGCCATTTTTCCAAAACTGAGCTACAATCCATATCAATGTGACTCATAGTAACTGCGCCCTGTTTTAAATTATCTCTCTTTTGAGAAAAATTTGTCTTAGAAGGTGAAATTGGAGATTCGCTTTGAGCTGGATTGTGCCCACCAGTAACATTTTCTACTTTAGCACTCCTTATTTCAGTCTTGTCATTACAAATTTCAATTATAGCTAACTCTAAAGGAAGTTGCAGAATTAATTGATTTTTTGCGTCATAAGCTATTAAAAAAGTTTTTATAAAATCAAGGAGTTCCTGGGCTGATATTTTTTTTAAAAGTTCCAGTATTTTAAGCTCCATGCTATCACCTAAATTTAAGCCTAGATTGTCAGCTAATTGAGGGCTAATTTTCATAATAGCAAGTTTTCGGGTCATAAATATTAACTCGGCAATAAAGTTTTTCATATTAACACCCGCATCAGCTAAATTATTAACCGTAGTTAAGGCGCTGGCAGCATCTTTAAGCGCCAGGTAGGAAAGCAAATCGATTACTTCATTATTATTATAATGAGGCATTAATAGTTCAGCTTCTTTTAAGCCAATACGCTTATCAGTTAAGGCAAAAATTTGTCCTAATAAACTTTCAGCATCACGTAAGTGGCCGCCAGAACGACGCGCTATTGCCTCAAGCACCTCTTGATCAACCTCTTTATTTTCTTTAGTTGTAATTAGACGTAATTTGCTAACAATGTCACTTACGCCTATTCTTTTAAAATCAAAGCGCTCACAACGGGATATAATAGTTTGCGGTACTTTATGTATCTCTGTTGTGCAGAGAATAAATAAAATGTATTGTGGCGGCTCCTCTATTATTTTTAACAAAGCATTAAAGGCAGAAGGTGATAACATGTGAACCTCGTCAATAATAAATACTTTATACTTAGCCTGATTAGGCACTATGCGAGAAAAAGAAATAATGTTTTCTCTGACATTATCAACTCCAGTGTTAGAGGCCGCATCAATTTCAATAACATCCAAATGCGTCCCCGCCTTTATCGCCTTACAATTAGCACACTTGTTACATGGCTCTGATTCGCCCTCTTTTCGATTCAAGCAATTTATTGATTTTGCTAAAACACGAGCCATGGTTGTTTTTCCTACGGCACGAGGTCCGCAAAACAAAAAAGACTGCGCTAAATGACCAGTGCTAATTTCATTTTGTAATGTTATTTTAATATGTTGTTGTCCTAAAACTTCGGCAAAGTTATTAGGGCGATAATCACGATATAAAGTAGACATAGTATATTATTTACGATTGAGTATTTCTGCCTCAACTAAACGTGAGCTGCGGCCATATTTAAAACGCGACAATGTTTTAATTTTCTCAGCCATGCCCTCTCTTTTTACTCCGATAAGCGGCCAGACTGTATTAATTGAAAAAGGGCGGACCGCGCTGTTATCTACTAGTAGTTTAATGTAGGCTGTTCCCTTGTCAATATTTATTAAATCATATTCGTTAAATACTGGACTAAATTCTTTTAGCAGAAATTCAGCGTCCTCAGAACCGATTTTAAAACTAACCATGGTGCCCACGTTACCGAAGACAGCGTCTTTGATTTCTGTATTACCATTTTTACTTAATTGGCCAATATATTGATGAGCAATAATTAAATTTAAAGCATATTTTCTTGCTTCCGATAAAATTTGACATATTGAATTAGTGGTAAAATTCTGAAACTCATCAATATAAAGATAGAAATCTTTTCTTTTTTCAGACGGCATGTCTGTACGCGATAGAGCGGCCATTAAGATTTTACCCACTAATATCATGCCTAGTAAATAAGCGTTAGTTTCACCGACTGTTCCCTTGGGTAAATCTACTAATAATATTTTTTGCTTATCCATGATGTCGCGAATATTAAAGGCACTTTTTTGTTGACCAATAATAGGGCGCATCATGTCATTGGAAATAAAAGAAGTGAGCTTGGAAGTAATATAGGGCACTATGTTAGCAAGAGCTGCTTCCCCGCCCGCTTTTTCTGCTTCTTTAGTCCAAAAATCAACAACAGTTTGATTTTTGCATTTACTTAGTTTAAAACGGCGAAAATTTTCATCAGCAAGAACCTTTGGTATTTCCATTAAAGTTGAACCTGATTCAGGATGATCCATGACCAATAACATCGCATTGCGCATGTACTGCTCAAACATGGGGCCACCAGTAGCGCGTAAATCATAGAGTTTATCAAGTATGCTTATCATTTCATTTATAACAAAGCTTTTTTGTTCAGGGTAAGCTGGATCATATTCCAATAAGTTTAAAGCCAGCGGTCTTTCAAGGTCAGAAGGAGAGAAAATTATAACATCTTCAGCTCTTTCTGGTGGTATGCGTTCTAAAATATCAGTTATTAAGTCGCCATGAGGATCAAGAACGCAAACCCCTTCTCCATTTTCAATATCTTGTATTGCCATATTTGCAAGTAATACAGATTTACCAACACCTGACTTACCAATTATATAGGAATGGCGGCGACGGTCAGCTCTTTTAATTTTAATTTCTCGTCTAAGGCCACGATAAACATTGTGTCCTAAAGTAATTCCCTCTTCTGGAGTCTCAACCGGAGCGGGCGCTGTTTTTGCTGTTAACCACAGTACATTGGGTGTTTCAATGCTTCTTAAAGGAAGATGGAAGACGCTAGCAAGTTCCTCTGAATTTAAAAGAAAACTATTTTTTTCCCGGAAATAACGATATATAAAGTCTTTTACAATTTGATCTGTATTTTTTTTCCGTGGTCGAGAAAACGAATTTCCGTAAGAAAAATTGTTATATTCTGAATAAGCGCTGGCAATGTTTTCTAAATAGCGATTTGCTTTTTCTTTAATACTGGAAAAAGCTAAAATTCTTAAGTTAACATCTAGTCCTGCCTTTAAATTTTTTTGTTCTATTTTCTTTAGCATCTCCTCCTCAATTGCACTGAGACGTTTTTCCGGTTTTTGATTGTTGCTTGTATCAATTTTTTTCTTTCCAGTATTAAAAAAAGAGAAAAATTTATCTAAATTATTGACCTTTAAGCCATTAACAACCGATTGCTTCTCTTGAATTCTTGCAACCATTTTTCGAGAAAAACCATGCCATTGACCTTTAGCGCTTCGCACTAAATATTGCAAAGCAATACTTTCTCCCTTTTCTAGTTTCGATAAGACGTTTATTAATGAGCTCATCGGATCAACATCAATTTCTTGATAAGTTTTAATTGGAAATATAAAGCTTTTAATGGTTTTTATTGTTGCTGCGGCAATCTGTCCCTGCGCGCTAAAAATATTGTAGTCTTCGACTTCTTCAATGGACGCTGCTGGATATTGGGCATGAATTTGTTGTTCTATGTAGCGAAAATCATCAAGATGACACGCAAAATAAAAGGCAATACGTTTAGCATTAGCAACAATTTCAAAGGAAAAGTGATCTTGTCTTCCTTTTAGCCATGACTTAATGCCACGTTCGGCCTTTAATCCACCAAGAGCAGAAAAGATAGCTTCCCCCTTTGCAATTTCCTCCTTAATACTTTGACTAATATCGCCTTTTTCCTCCTTACTAACATCTTTGGGGATGCGCACTAAAAAGACATGATGAGGAACATAATGTCTTCTTCCCAGCAAAGATCTAAATAAGCGTAAACTAATGAAAATTGCTAAAGCAAATATAAAAACAATGGCAAGCATTCCCATTAAAGTGCTCAAGTTGAGTGTAGAAAAATCTAACATAGTTAAGCTTTATTTTTTAAATCAACAATTTTATCAGCTTTTATTTTCGCCTCTTGTTCTAAAAAAAATTGATTAATACCAGGTATTAATTTTAGCCATTTTTTAATAAGACTAATTATTTTATCAATTTTAATCTTTGACTCATTTAATAGGCCATTAATTTTTGAAACTGTTTCTTCCCCCTTTAATTTAAATTCCGCTTGTCTTTTTTTATCAAGTTGCAAAAAAACTTCATGTAAACCCGAGGAAAGTATATTATCTATTTCTTTAGCTCTTCTTTCTTGAAAAGATGGTGATTTTTTAATTATTGGATCGAGCTTAGTCCCATTTTTAATATTTTTATCAACTAAAATTTCCTTTTCCATCTTTGTTTGTTCCGCTTTTTTCTCCAGCCCCCTCTCTTTTTGCTCAAAGCGAACCTCACTTCCCTGCTCTTTTTTTTCTACTTTAACATTACCCGTTTTTTCAAAAACAGTTTCTGGATTTAATTGTTCAATTGGATTGGCGTCTGCCATATTATTTTATTTATGACTAATTGCTTGAACTGGACAATTTTGTTCAGCATTTTTTGAACAATCAGTATCTTGAGGATTAATTACCTCTGATTTATTGTCAGCATTCATTTGAAATGTTTCTGGGCACATGCCTGCACAAAGCCCACAACCAATGCACTTGTTTTGGTCTACTTTTACCATAAATTTATTATTATTTATTTTATTATTTATGACCTTATTATAACATATTAGAAAAAAAATAAAACCTTTAAAAAATGTATTTTTAAATCATTTTATTAACTTTTTAAATAATAAATAAATAACAAAAAAGCTTACTTATTATGATTTGACATTTTATATCACTTTTGTTAGTATATACAGGTAAAAGAAATCTAAATACCAAATACAAGCTTAATGTAGCTTAGTATTTTTTATGTAAAATTATATGGCACATAAGAAAGCTGCCGGCTCTACCGCTCTTGGCCGCGATTCAGCGGGTAGACGTTTAGGCGTTAAAATTACCGATGGTGAATGGGCTAAGGCAGGCGCTATCGTAATCAGACAACGCGGAACAAAGTATCAACCAGGTTTAAACATTGGCAAAGGTAAAGATGACACCCTTTTTGCACTAAATAGTGGTTTTGTTAAATTTACAACCAAGAAACTAATGAAATTTAATGGTCAGCTTAAAACCAATAAGGTTGTTAATGTTGTAAGCGAGAAAACGGCAAGTAAATAATAATTTTCAAATTATTAATAATAAAAAGTCCTCATTTTTGGGGACCTTTTTATTATATTAGTTGATTTAAATAATTATTGACATTTGCCAAATTTTGTGATAGATTTTAATTAGTCATTTAACATCTAACATCATTACGGATTTAATATTACTGATTATGATTGAAATTTTAAAATTAGGACGGACACGAGGACTTATTGTTTGTGAAGATGGGGTTTCTATTTTAGAAACTAAGTCAGGAAATTTATTAAAAATTGCAAGATTTTTAATAGAAGAAAAACAAGAATATGTTGAAGAACATATTCTCACAGGAAACAGCTTGTACTTTGACCTTCCTCAGGACAAAGAGGAAAAGCTAAAAGAGCTACTTCATCAAGAGTTTAGAAAAGAAAACAACATTTTCTTTGAAGGGGGGTACGACTAATCTTCCTTAAAAACAAAAAACAAAGGCGCAAAATATTGCGCCTTTTTTTTATTTATCTTCTAAAATAAAATTTATTGCTCGGTCAAGCTGTGGATCGCGATTATTTAAAATATCCTCCTCAGTTATATCAACTTCAATTTGTGGTGCTATCCCTTTATCATGAATATAATCTCCTTCTGGTGTTAGCCATTTTGCGACTGTTATTTTTAAAGATGAGCCATCACTTAAATCGCCAAGATTTTGGACAGAGCCCTTACCAAAGCTTTGTTTGCCAATTATCGTAGCCTTTTTATAATCACGTAAGGCGCCAGCCACAATTTCTGAAGCAGAGGCACTGCCTTCGTTAATTAAAATAGCAGTTTTAAGACCACTTAAACGAGCTTGGCCACGAGAAAAGTGCTCCGTCCTTTTATTTTCACCAAACTGCTCAGCCACAATTGGGCCATCTTTAATCCAATCACTGGCAATATAGATAGCTGTATCTAAATAGCCGCCTGGATTATTACGTAAATCTAAAACAATGCCACGTGGATCTTTTAATAATATATCAGAAACTGCCTTATCAAATAAGATTTGGGTATCGTCATTAAAATTAGTTATTTGCAGATAATAAACACCATTTTCCTTCATTTCTGTTTTTACAGAGTTAACTACTATTTTATCCCTGACAATTGTGATATCGCTAGGCTTATCATCACCGCGAATAATGGTTAAAGTTACTTCAGTTCCCTTCTCGCCTCTAATTTTTTTAACAGCTTCATTAACACTTAGCCCTAATATAGATTCGCCATTTATAGCATATATTTTATCCCCCGCCCTTAAACCAGCCTTCTGGGCAGGCATGCCGTCAAGAGGTGCAACAACCGTTATTATTTCATTGCGCATACCAATTTCAGCGCCTATGCCTTCAAATGTGCCGGAAAGATCTTCGTAAAATTCAGTTGTTTCCTCAGGATCCATAAAAACGGTATAAGGATCACCGGTGGCAGCCGCCATTCCTTCTAAGGAGCCATAAAACAAATCTCTATCTTTTATTTTGTTTTTATCAACATGCTCACTTTTAAGGCTATTCCATACTTCAAAATATAAATTAAAATCAAAACTATCATTACTGTTATTTTTTGTTTCTCTTGCCTCGGGTGAATAGGCTAAAATCTCGGGAAAAGATGTCTCATCTTTCCCGGCATAAAATCCTAACAAATAAACTCCACCAACAAGCAGGAGAAGAAAAAGGGTGGTTATGATTTGTTTATGTCTATTACTAAATTTGAACATATGAAAATTTTTTTAAAATTAACGAATCTGCATTGGCTTATCACCACTATAATCAATTATTTTAGATGGGGCTCCATTAAGAGGGCCGATGTCTAAAACCATGTCTGGTAATAAATTATCAGGAAAAACTTTTTCCAGATTTTTAACTGTTTTTAAAAATGGCTGACCACTTAAGTTTAAACTAGTTGAAATTAAAGGTGAGCCTAGTTCTTTTACTATTTTAATTAAAAAATCAGATTTAGGCAAACGCAAAGAAATGTTACCATTTTCATCTTTTAATGAAGTTTCAACATATTTTTGCGCCTTTAAAATAAATGTGGTCGGTTCATCTTCCTGCCAAATTTTTTTAATATCTTTTAATGTGTTTTTCTTTATATCAGCCCAAAAGCAAGCCATTTTTAAATCAGAAACTAAGAGAATGAAGCGTTTATTATTAGGCCTATTCTTAATTTTTATTATTTTATTAAGAGCCTGGATGCTAGTAGCGCTACAGCTAAGACCATAGATAGTGTCAGTAGGAAGTGCTAGAACCTTATCTTGCCTTAATTGCTTTACAATAAAGGCAATATCATAGGCATTAAGTGATGCAAGGTCTTGGCATTTGTGCTTCATATTAAATTAGCATTTGAATAGTTTTTAATGCTTGCGGTAAAAGTGGAAGAACAATCTCTACTGCCTTATTAAGCCAGGGTAAAACAATTGAATCTTCAATTATACTGGAAAAGCGTTCACTAAAGGCAAGGTAGCGATAGGAAATGTAGAAAATTGTTCCCAAAAAAAGAGCACTTTCCGCTAATCCCAAAACACCACCTAAAATATTATTTATATATTTACTACCCGGAATAAAGGCAATCAACTTAAATGTTTTTTCTATTAAATAAAATAATAAATTACTAATTTGAATAATAGCAATAAACAATATAATAAAAGCAATAATTTTCTCTACATTCTCGTTAATATTTAATAAATCCTGACCCCACTTATAAACATCAAGATAATATCGAGATGAAATATATATGCCAATAATAAGTCCGATAATTCTACCTAAAGAACGAATTAATCCTTTTTTAAAGCCGAAAAAGAAGGCAAAGGCTAAAAAAGCGATTAAAATTAAATCAAGGATAGACATAAATTTTAATTTAAACGAGGAAACAAGGCTTCCCCTTTTTTTATTTGTTTATTTTGAAATTGAGATTGAATATTAAAAGATGTAAGTGGCATAAAAGGCTCTAATAAATAGGAAAGATTTAAAATGCTTTGCGCAAGTGGTATTAAAATATTAGCAACTTCAGCTTTATCATTTAATTTCCAGGGCGCCTGTGCGCTTAAACTCTCGTTTAGATCACTAATTTTTTTCCAAATAATATGTAGCGCTTCATTAAAGTGGTAAATTTCCATAGATTTTTTAAAAAGTGCTACCGTTTCTTTTATGTCCGCAATCGAAAGATCTGGTTTTAAATTAGTTTCAATTTCATTTTTTTCTAAAAGATTGCTCACTCTAGCAACTAAATTGCCTAAACCATTAGCCAAATCAGCATTATAACGAGCAATAAATTTATCTTCAGAATAATCACCATCAGTAAAAGTTGGAATTTCTGCTAATAAGTAATAACGCAGAGCATCACTTCCGTATTCATCAACTAAAATGTAGGGGTCAACAGTGTTGCCCGAACTTTTACTAATTTTTTCACCATTATTAGTTAAGAAGCCAAAAACTAAAACATTTTTTGATGGTTTAATCCCTGCCGACATTAACATCGCTTGCCACATTGCGGCCTGTGGACGAAGATTGTCCTTGCCGCAAACCTGAATGGCTGGCCAATACTTTAAAAAATTACTCTCATCTTCAGGCCAACCAAGGGTGGAAATATAATTAACAAGAGCATCAAACCAAACATACATAACCTGACTATCATCATCAGGAACGGGTACACCATGTGGCATTTTATCCCTTTGGCGAGATATGCTGAAATCTTTTAAGCCGTTTGCAACAAAGGTGTTAATTTCTTTCAATCGAGAAGCAGGAATAACAAAATCGTTCTGCTCGTAGAGCTTAAGTAATTGTTTTTGGTATTTGGAAAATCGAAAGAAATAATTTTCCTCGGCAATTATTTCTAATTTTTGCCCAGGATGAAGAGGACAGAAACCATTATTTAATTCAGAATCAGTTTTTTCCATTTCACAGCCAACACAGTATTTAACCTCATATGTCTTTTTATAAATATCACCATTAGCTAGACAACGTCGCCAAAATTCCTGAGCAGCCGCCTTATGAAAAGAATCAGTTGTTCTGATAAACTTATCATAAGAAAGATTCAACTTCTCCTTCAATGGTCTAAATTTAGCTGAATATTTATCACAATATTGAGCAACTGACAAGCCTTCTGCCTGGGCTTTTTGATAGACTTTTAATCCGTGTTCATCGGTGCCTGTATTAAAAAATACTTTTCTCCCTTGCTGTCTTTGGTAGCGCGCAATTACATCAGCTTTGATAATTTCAGCAGCAAAACCAATATGTGGCTCGGAGTTTATATATGGCAAAGTAGTGGTAATATAAAAGTATTCTTGATCTAGCATAATTTTATAAATTTTATCTATTTTTTCTTCTTTATTAAAACGACAAATTCTCCTTTTAAATTATTAGCATCTTTTTTTAACTCTGTCAGCAATGTCTCAGCTTCTCCTTGGTACACGCTTTCATGAAGCTTGCTAATTTCTCGAAAAATTATTAATTCTTTTTTGACTTTTGCTAAAGCGCTAGCCTGGCCTAACTCCTGCAGCAACTTAAGAATGCGATGTTTTGATTCATAAACAACAAAAGATGTTTCGGAGTTAACAATTTGTTGTACTAGTGTTTGCCTTCCCTTTTTATGAGGTAAAAATCCTAAAAAAGTAAAACGATCAAAACCAATACCCGCCAATGATAAGGCGGCGGTTAAAGCCGAGGGACCAGGTATAATTTCCATTTTTAAATCTAGAGCATTCTCTTCTCGCAGCTGAGATATTAATTTACTTCCCGGATCGGATACGCCGGGAGTACCAGCATCACTTATTAAGGCTAACTTATTTCCCGCTTTTAATAAGTCTTTAATCTTTTCAGTTTTAAAATTATCAGAATGTTGATGATAGGAAAGCAATGGTGTTTTTATTTCATAATAGTCAAGTAATTTTTTAGCAACACGAGTATCCTCACATAAAATTAAATCTGCCTCTTTTAAAATACGTAAAGCTCTTAAAGTAATATCCTCTCGGTTACCAATTGGCGTGGCAACAACGCTTAGTAGTCCACTCATATTAAGACTCCATGTTATCGCGCCTTTCTCTGATATAGCGTGTCCAATCTTCAGCCACATCAACTAGAATTTTGAAAGGAGCCTCAATTATAAAATCAAAAAAGAAAATAAAGACATTTAAACGTGACATATTGCCCGACAACCAGCGGCCAACAAAAATAATAGGCATGTAAAACAAATCAACTAAAAAGGTAAGGATATTTTCTTGACGCTCAACTATCATTAATTCTCTGACCCCCCGAGTTACAATAATACTAAAAAAGCTGACAAAGGCAAGAAAGAATAAAAATACAATTATGCTCACCCAAGTAAAATTAATCGCAGTTAAAATGCTAATAATAAGGTAGAGAGAAAAGACAAAGGCAGCGCTATAGATGAGATTAAAAATAAATTTGGTTAAAAAGCGACGTTTACGTTTTGGTTTAATATAAATAGGTTGTTTATTTTCCCTGCCCAGCAATGCCACCTGCTTGATTCCGGCAATAATTTTTTCAGTATTATTGCTTCCCGGTTTTTTTGTAAATAAAATGATGAATAAAAGTAATACCGCTGGAAAGGAAATATTAATAGCTAATGATAAAATGTTCAGATTTTCACCAAACCACTTAATCGCTGGAACTTCTATTAAAAAAACAAAAACTGATTTTGTTAGAAATATATAAATAATACTTCTTAAACCAGCACGCCAAAGTCGGGTTTTAGCATCTTTATATTTATTTTCACAGGTTTTGGTAATAAGTTGCGAGAAAGGCTTATCTCCTTCTTGAGATAATTTATAAGCACGAGTAGGATTTTCTGAAATAGCGTCCGCTAAAATAGAGAAATAAAGTGCATAGCGGCGCACAATTTTATCTAAATCACGAGCAAGGGGATGATTTAATTGCTGCTGAATTTTATTACTTAAAACATCTATACGCTGTGCCACCTTTTCAATTTCTTCATTTCTTTCATTTTGATCACTAATTTTATCTAAATCTAACCAATTTTCATTGTAATATTTAAATAAAACAAAACTTAACATATCCTCGTCTAACTTGAGGAATTTGCGTCCGATACTTAAATATATCTGTATCTCCAAGTCTTTGCTATGTGGTGAATTGCTAGGTAGAGCAATGTCACGTCGTAAAACATCAAACATGCTCCCTACTATCATTTTTTTAACACGATTAGGAGCTAAATTTTCTTCAATTTCACAAGCAGCTAAATTTAATAGCCAGCGAATTACATTGTTTTTCTTTTGTAATAATTTTTTAGCCCCATTAACATCGGCTTTCACATTTAAGGCGGAATTAATATTGGCTACTACCTTATTTTTTAAATTAAGGTATTTATTAAGAAGAACAGAAATCTCAGTTATTTTTTTTTCCAAAATCGCATTATTAGGCAAATAACCGCCCCGGATAAGTTCAGTTAATAAATGTTGAGCTAGGTTTTCGCTGTCAACTTCTTTTATTACCCCCTCAATAATAACTTGACGACGCAGAATACGGGAAATAGCATTTTTACGCAAAAGATGATCTTCGTCATATTCAACGGCATTTCTAATTTTTTCATAAAAGAAAGAAAGACGTGAGATAAGCTCTCCGACCTTAATTTTTGGTTCATTTTCACCCATCTCTTCTTTACGATTTGCTTCAGAATAAATGATTTGAAATAGTTTTTTGGTATTATCATTAAATTCCAAGGGTTCGATATTGTTTTGTTTTCTTATCAAATTAGGACTTACCATAAATTAGCTATAAATGTGTCTTAAGTAGCTTTAATGTTTTTATTTTATCCGCTTTTAGCAAAAAAAGCAATAAATTAAGACAATTTGTATCTTTAAATTATTAAATATTTATATTTTTTTTATTCAATTACATACTTTTGCATAATCCTTGACATAAACTGCGCTATTTTGTATTATAAGTACGTGATATATAAGTGGCCTTGCAGCCATTTTTAATTACCTATTTTACTCAAATATGAACAAGTTGATAAAATACATCAAAGAGTCAATTGCCGAAATGAAAAAGGTAACTTGGCCAAGTAAAAAAGAGACCTATCGCTACACCACCTTAGTAATTATTTTAAGTCTATCTGTGGCTGCTTTTTTAGGTTTACTTGACTTTGCCTTTAATCTCGGCTTTAAACTGATAATTTAAATTAATAAACAATTTAAATAGCTTTAAAATAAATTTATGGCTAAACAACTATTAAACCAAGGGCGTCGTTGGTACGTTATTCATACTTATTCTGGCTACGAAGAGAATGTGGCGCAAAATTTAAAACAAAGAGTTGAGTCCTTGGATATGGAGGATAAAATTTTTAACGTTTTAATCCCTACTGAAAAGAAGATTAAAATTAAAAACGGAAAAAGGAAAGTTAGTGAAGAAAAGATTTTTCCAGGTTATATTTTGGTAGAAATGATAGTAACTGATGAATCATGGTATATTGTGCGCAATACACCTAATGTAACCGGTTTTATTGGTAGCGGCACTATTCCAACGCCAATTAGCGATACTGAGGTGAAGGCCTTGCAAAAAAGAATGGGAGTTGAGGATCCTAAATTTCAAATTGACGTTGAAATTGGATCACCAGTTAAAATTAACGAAGGGCCCTTTAAAAATATGGAGGGTCGGGTCACTGCAATTGATGAAGCTAAGGGAAAAGTTAAGGTATCAGTTTCCCTTTTTGGTCGCGAGACTCCAGTTGAATTAGACTTTCTACAAATTAAAAAAGGATAATCAGAATAATAACGAAAACAGACGGCGCTTCTACGTCTGCTAAATAAATTATATGGCTAAAAAAATAAAAACAAAAATAAAATTACAAATTACTGGCGGACAAGCTAATCCGGCGCCACCAGTTGGTCCCGCTTTAGGACAACATGGTTTAAATATAGCAGAATTTTGTAAGGAATTTAATGATAAAACTAAGGACAAAATGGGTAGCATCGTGCCGGTTGAAATTACTGTTTATGAAGATAGAAGTTATAGCTTTATTTTAAAAACTCCACCAGCCGCAGAACTAATTAAAAAAGCAGCCGGAGTTAAAAAAGGATCTGGAAAACCTTTAACTGAAAAAATTGGCTCAATTTCCGATAAACAATTAGCAGAAATTGCTGAAATTAAAATGCCTGATCTAAGTGCTCGTGATATTGAGACAGCTAAAAAAATAATTGCTGGTACGGCCCGTCAAATGGGAATAGAAATTAAATAACTAATTTAAATAATGTGGGAGTAATTAACTTTTACGCCTGCACCACAAAATAATATGGAAAAGAAAAAAAATACTAAAAAGGATTTATCAGCTATTTACGATAAAGACAAACAATACACTATAGGTGAAGCAATTAAAATTGTTAAAGAAATTAGTACCGCTAAATTTGATGGTTCACTTGAAGTGCATGCAAATTTAGGAATTAACACAAAAAAAAGCGATCAACAGATAAGAAGTGCTGTTAACCTACCTCATGGTACTGGCAAAACAATCAAAATAGCCGCCTTCGTGTCACCTGAAAATGAAAAAGAAGCTAAAGACGCTGGAGCTGATTTTGTTGGTGGTGAAGAACTATTACCAAAAATTGAAAAAGAAAACTGGTTTGAATATGATGTCATTGTTGCAACCCCAGATATGATGGGCGGAAATGGAAGGTTAGGAAAGGTATTAGGACCAAAAGGATTAATGCCAAACCCAAAATCAGGAACAGTTACTTTTGATGTTGAAAAAGCAGTTAATGATATTAAAGCTGGTAAAGTTGAGTATAGAGTTGACAAGACTAATATAATTCACGTTCCAATAGGAAAAGCATCGTTTGGAACAGAAAAATTA
>Ga0172377_10003238_pt1 | contig 16678 bp, 3 predicted proteins | sample Pumphouse3metaG_FD_119749 | JGI IMG/M metagenome (GOLD analysis project Ga0172377, IMG submission 119749) | Leachate microbial communities from a municipal landfill in Southern Ontario, Canada - Pumphouse #3 metaG | ecosystem: Engineered > Solid waste > Landfill > Unclassified | place: Canada...
AGCCAGTAATTTTTATTAATTGCATCATTTTTTCTTTACTAATTGGGCTTGATAATTCAATATTTTCTTTTAATGTACCAGAAAATAAAAATGGTTCTTGGGGCATAACTCCAATATTTTGTCTTATTTCAACTGGATGAATTGTAGATATTTCATGTCCATCTAAATAAACAGAACCTTTTGTTGGGCTATCAAGACCTGTTAATATTCGTAAAAAAGTACTTTTCCCAGCACCTGTTTGTCCGATAATTCCTACTTTTTCACCCTCTTTTATTTTTATATTACAATTTTCCAAAGATGCATATTTACTATTTTTATAATAAAATTCGACATTTTTAAATTCAATATTTCCTTTTATTTCACCCAAACCAATTTCAATATTTTTATCATTTTCTAATGGTAAATGCCAAAATTCATTTATATTATCTAATGATTCGCTAATCTCTTTTAATTTTATAGCCATCATTGAAGCTTGAATTACAGGAACCATGGCACGACTTGCAAGAATTGTAACTGCTATTAATCCACCAACAGATAGAGTTTTGCTATTTATTTCAAATACTCCAACAATAATAACTAAGAGCGTAACAAATTGTATTACTGATTGAGATAAATTCATTGAAAATACATTTAAAGATTGTATTTTATGTGAAACTGAATCTGTTACAGCGATAATATTTCTCCAATTAAAAAGTTTTGTTGCTCGGGCATTTGTAAGTTTTATTATTTCACTTCCTTGAATAGTTTCAACCAAATAAGAGTGTTTTGCTTGAACATTTTCTATATTCTTTTTACTTAAATTTGAAATTGGAACTTGCATTGCAAAATTAAAAACTAGTACTAATATAGCAACAGAAATAGGAACTAATGCAATCATTGGTGAAATTATAAATATAACAGCAACTGATATAAAGAAAAAAGGAAAATCTATTACTTGTACAATAGATTTTGTAGCAAAAAAATCTTTGATTAAAGCTAACTCTCTAAACAAATTTGCCTTTGTTCCTACAAGCATACTATCATATTGAGATTGGACACTTAAAACTCTTTTCAAAAGTTCTTCTTCTAAATGAAGTCCTAATTCTTTTCCTACTTTTTCAATAATATGATTTCTAACACTTTTGAAAAATACATCAAATAAAAGGATTATTATTACTCCAATTGCAAGTACAAATAGCGTTTCAGTTGCGTTATTTGGAACAACTCTATCATATACACTCATTGAAAATAAAGGAACAGCAAGGGCGAAAATATTTATAAATAGAGTTAAAAATCCTATTTCAATATATGCTCTCCAAAATTTCTTAACTGGATTCCAAAACCACTCTTTGCCTTTGATTTGATCAAGTATTTTTTCTTTTTTTGGGTCTCTAAATACTAAAATAGCTTTCGTAAAGTTTTTTAAATAACTACTATCTTTTTTTATTTCACTATTATTAATTGGATCATATAATAAGCACTCTTTCACTTTTCTTTTTAGTACATATGGATTTTCTTTTTTATCAAAGATAATACATGGTAAAAAATGATTTGGAATATCTGAAGCTTTCATATCTCTACAAACTGCTGTAAAACCAACTTCTTTTACAACATCAACTGCTAATTCTTGTGTAAAACCTTTATTTGATTTAGCGCTTAAACTTATGATTGTATTTAAAGATATTTCTCCAAAATAGAAATCTAAAATATACTTTAATGTAAACAATAAAGGATATTCTTCTCTATTTAAAGTTGTATCTTCAAATATTGATTCTTCTTGCGATGTAATATTTTCTTGAATTTGCAAAAAACTACCTATTAATTTATTTTAATTTTATATTGTTTTGAAAGTTTTGCATTTATTGATTGAAATACACTTTCCCAAACTTTTGCTGTTTTTTGTCTAAACAGTTTTGCACTTGGATACCATTTTGTAGTTTCACCTTTGTTAGTCCATCTCCAGTCAGGAATTTTTTGTAAAGGAATCCAAACAGGTTTATTTAATGCACCTGTCAGATGAGCAACTGCAGTATCAGATGAAATAACTAAATCTAATTCATTTATAAGTGAAGCTGTTTTTGAAAAATCCGTCAATTTATGAGTTATGTCTATAATTTTATCTTCATATCCAAGTTTTTTTATATCTTCACTTCCCTCACCTACTTGTAAAGAGTAAAGATTGATTTTTGGATTATTCATTAAAGGTTCAAAAAATTTTAAATCAAATACTTTTCCTTCATAACTTTCACCTGTTGTTGAAGCACTCCAACAAATACCAATATTAATTTTGTCTTTTTCTTTTTTAATTTCTAATTCTTTATCAAAAATAGCTTTTAAATATGGTATTTTTTTTGGTAATTCATCTGTACTTTTCATATCCAAAATAAATGGCATACTCATAATTGATAATTGATAATCAAATGCTGGAGTTTCTTCACTTCTATCAACTAATACATCAATTTCATCGATTGTTTTAAATAATTCTTTTAAACCTTCTCTGCATTTTACTCCTATTTTACATCCAAATTTTTCTTTTAATTGTGGTAGAAATCTTATAAATTGAATACTATCTCCAAACCCTTGCTCTGAATGAAGTAATAAAGTTTTACCTTTTATATCTTCGATTCCTGTAAACAATGGCTTAGAAAAAATATCTTTGTGTTTTATGATATGGGGAATCATCTCTTCTTTTCTAAATCTCCACTCATACTCTTTCCAACCATTTTTAAAATCTTCAGATGCTAAATACATAGTTGCTAAGTCAAAATGTGCATTTACAAAATTGGGGTCTAGTTCTATGGCTTTTTTATATGAAGTAACAGCTTTATCTGATAATCCTAAATATTTGTATGAAGTACCTAAATTACTATGTGCATTTGAACCATTTGGCTCTAATTCTATAGATTTTTCATGCATTTTTGCAGCTGTTTTATAATCATTTAATTTATTATATACATTTCCTAAATTTGTATATGCACCACCGTGATTTGGCATTTTAAGAATTGCCATTTCTAAAGATTCTATTGCTTTATCATAATCTTTTGCTTTGTTATATGCAGCACCTTTATTACTATAAACTTCATTGTAATTTGAGTCTGTTTGAAGTGCTATTTCAAAAATTTGCGCTGATTCTTTATATCTTTTTTGTTTGTATAAAACTACACCTATATTATTTACAGCTTTTGCATACTTTGGATTTACTCTTACAGCTTGTTTATATGCTTCAATTGCTCTATTATTATCACCAATTAATTCATAAACTATTCCTAGATTATTAAACATATTAAAATCTTTTGGATTAATTTTTATTGCATCAATATATACTTTTAGTGCCATTTTATAATTTTTTATTTCTTTAAATGCATTACCTAAATTATTATACACAAGAATATTTTTAGGATTTAAATTGATTGCTGCAACATAATATTTTATAGCGGTATTAATATCACCTTTTATTTTATAAATTACGCCTAAGTTTCCATAAATATTAGAAGACTTTGGATTTATTTTTAAGATTTCTTCATATAAAAATTTTGATTTATCGTAATCTTTTTTATTAAAAAATTCGATTGCTTGTTCAAAAAGTTTTTTTTCTTGTTCTATCATTATGTTACCTTCAAATCATTAAATTAGGGGAATTATATCTAAAAAATTTAGATTATTATTATATTCATTTTTTCATTGGATGATGTTTTGAATCGATTATTTCATCCATTTCTAATATTTGAATAGAACTGTCTTTATGCAAACATAGCATATTTACAGAAACTATATTTCCAAAAATATTTTCTTTCTCATTAAAAAAATTATTCTCATTATAAAGACTTGGTAAATGCCAATACATTTTGTAATCCAAACTCCATAATAACTCAATTAATTCTTTTGAGTGTTCTTGTCTGTCGTTTTCAACATAAATCATTGGTCTGAATTTTTTAATTAACTCAATAGCCCCTTTGATTACTGATATTTCCATACCTTCAACATCGATTTTTAATAATTTTAATCTATTTATTTTATTTAAAAAATTATCTAATTTTTGTTTATTTACTACTGTTCCACTTTTACTATTTTCTATATTAATTCCACCAAAGTTATTGTTTTTTGTAAAATCACATTCAGGAATTAATATAGTTCCATTTTCATTACTAACTGCTTCTTGATAAGCAAATACATTTGAAATACTGTTTATTGCAAGATTTGCACATAAGTTTTGAAAAACTAATCTTTGTGGTTCATAAGCAATCACAAAACCATTTCCCACAAGTTTGGATAAATATACAGTATGAGCTCCAATATTTGCTCCAACTTCAATAACTACATCTCCATCTTTACAAATTTGTTCAAATAGTTTTGCCTCAAGATATGAAAATTCTCCATATTTTTCTATAGATTTTCCAATATAAATATCATTTTTATTATATGAAAGAAAACCATGTCTTGATTTTATAACTTTATTAAAACCTGTATCAATAATATTTTGTTTGTTTATCATCTACTTACTTATTAGCTGAAAATACTTTTTGAAAGTTGTTCAATGATTTGATATGAGCATCAAAAATACCCATCCAACCTTTTCTTGCCCATGTAGCTAATACTGCATCGTCTAATTTGATTAGTTTTTCAATATTTATAATATAAAACTCATCTAAAATAGTTTTTTCTTCGTTATCTATATTTGCTTTTAAATCTTTTCTATCTAACAAATCATGCTCTTTTAATTCATTGATAATTGCTTTTGAAACTTCTCTTTGTCTGTTTAGCTCTCGCACTAATTCAATTTTTAAAGAAGCTTCTTTAGTTGGATTTTTCTCTTTATCAAAGATAAAATTCTTTTTATTTTTCCCTACAAAATCAACATTTTCATCAATTGCAATAATACTATTAGTTCTATTATCTTCATCACTAACATTAACATTTAGAAAAGGGTAGCTTCTTACAAAAGCAGGTAAATAAACCTCATTTTTGTTAAATATTGATACCTCTTTTGTAATTCCTGTAAATGCCAAAAACTCAGCATTCTCACCTGCACTAATAATCACAGGACAATCATGACTAGCGTACCAAACTTCAATAAAACCTAAAGGAATAAGCCCCACATTTTTAGCTACTTCGCTTGTACTTACATCATCAAATTTGAGAGCTTTTAATTTCTCTTTATCTAATATCGTTATATTTTTATACATTTTTTGCCTTTTTATTTATATATTAGTATTTTTAAATTATGAGGATAGTCCTCATTCCTAAATTGTTCAAAGCTCTACTTGTATATTACTTATGAAACTACTTCCAACACAAAGTTTGCGGTAGTATTTCCATCAGTACTAATGCTATAACTTCCTGTACCTATATTTGTCATATCAGTATCTTGCCAAGTCGAACCATTGTCGTTTGACCATTTATAATCTGAATCACTAGTTGAGATATTAAGTGTATTATCAGCACTTCCACTAATTTTAAATATACTTTTATCTATATCTCTCCAGCTATTAATCACTTCAGCATCAATAGTAAATTTACCCTCACCTGATAAATTTAACTCTTCCATATTTTTAAATGCATTGTTTAAAGCATTTGTAGCAGTTTGTTCAGAATAACCATTTAAATTAATTATATCCGTTCCAGCTCCACCATCTACTTTATAATCACCTTGGCTAATTCTACTAAAGTCAAGAACAAACTCATCATTATTTGCTCCTCCATTTACTTGAACTTGAGATGAAGTATCTGCACTTAAATTAGCTGTATTAGTTCCATCACCTAAATTAAGTGTTTTAACACCTGCACTAAACTCATCAGCTCCAAAAGTTACAGTATCATCTCCAGTACCAAAATTCAATGTCTCTATATTACGTAATTTACTAAAATCTAAATCTTCAGTAACAGCATTAGAGAAACTAACAGTATCACTCCCACCTCCACCCTCTATAGAGCTAAATTTACCTGCCCAAGTATCAAAACTTGTTTTATCTGTAAATGTAATGGTGTCATTTCCACTAAATAATTGCACGTTTTCAACATTTGTCACCCCATTAAATTGCGTATACGATAAAGTACCACTGTCTGTAAATGTTAAGGTATCTGTTCCTCCATTGCCATTAATAACATCACTGCTTCCCAAATTCGTAATATTGGTTTCTATTCCATCGGCTTGATTGCTTCCCATAATATTAACATTTCCTGCATAGCTGTTCACAATGGTCACGCCACCTGTTACTGAAACATTCGATAAATTCATACTGGCATCATTTGCAATGACTTCAATTCCTCCACTTCCGCTGGTTGTTAATGTTCCAAGAATAGAATCATTGACACTCATTTCACCTCCGGCTATAACCAAAGAATCCACATTGGTAAAGTTTCCACTGTATGAAGCCGTTGTACTTGCCCAATTTGCCGTAACATTTAATCCACTGTTTAACCCAGCAAAATTTGCATTTAATGTATTTTGTAAATTAGTAATTGCAATATTTCCTGTTCCTGCTATGGTTTCACCCGTTAATTTACTTGCATCGGCATTTAATGTAGCGCCACTTGTTACGCTAACTGTTCCACTTCCACTAATAACACCTGAACCAACACTCATGGTTCCACTGCTTACTGTTAAATTTGCACTTCCAATATTTCCTGTAAAGGTTGATGTTCCAGACCAATCAGCATTAACCGTACTTCCTGTAATATTTGTAAAATTCATTGCATTTGCAGTTTCTAAATTATTAACATTTAAAATACCGCTGTTTTGAACCGTAATACCATCAATTTTATTGGCGTCAATATTCATTGTTCCACTGTTAATTTTTAACGTATCAATATTGGTTAAATTTCCAATATAACTTCCTGTTCCTGCCCATCTTGCTTCTGTAGTTAACCCTGATGCTAAATTAGTAAAATCAGCATTTAAAGATGCTTGTAAATTGGTAATTACAACCGCACCAAGTCCAGCAACAACTCTTGCACTGATTAACCCAGCATCCGTGGTTAATGTAGTCCCATTATTAACTGAAACTTGTGAATTTCTAAAATTACCTGTAAATGTTGAATTTCCAACAAATTGTATGGTTTCACTTCCACTTAAAGAGAGATTATTAAAATCTTGGTTTGAGTTGGTATTGACTTCTACAATTATGTTTCCTGCCCCACTTACATTGAGTGAATTAAGTATTTCGTCCGCCACACTCATTGTTCCACTACTGATGGTTAAACTATCTACATTGGTGAAATTTCCAGTGTATGTTGATACGCCACTTGCCCACGTTGTATTCACTGTGCTGGTTGTAATTAATGCAAAATCCATATCGGTTTGATTTTGCAAATTACCTACATTTAAAGTACCTGTTCCACTAATGGTCTCTTCATGAATTTTAGTAGCATCTACATTCATGGTACTGTTAATAACAATTGAATTCGCGTTATTAATCGTTGCTACTGCATCAACGGTCATTACTCCACTGCTAACTGTTAATTTTGCATTGGCTAAATTCCCTGTAAAAGTTGCATCTCCACTCCATGTTGCATTTGTAGTACCCCCAGTAATATTTGTAAAATTCATGGCACTTGCATTTTGTAAATTAGTTACTGTAACAATGGAATTATTTATAACATGAACGCCATTAATAATAGACGCATTCACTTGCATTGTTCCTGTACTGATAGTTAAACTGTCAACATTGGTTAAATTTCCTGTATAAATTTGACTGTTTGAACTGCTCCAATCTGCATTTAGAGTAGTGGGATTAATGTTTGTAAAATTAGTATCTAATTTACCCTCTAAATTGGTAACATTTAATGTTCCTACTCCTGTTACTGTTTGTCCACTGATAATATTTGCATCTGTTGTCATTACACCACTTGAAATTCGTAATAAATCAATATTGTCAAGATTTCCAGTATAGGTTGCTGTACCATCCCATGTTGCATTAAGCGTAGTTACAGTTGCATTACTAAAATTGGCATTGGTAATGGAATCTAAATTCGTAATTTCAACCGTTCCACTTCCTCCTACTGTTCGTCCATTAATGTTTGTAACATCTGTTGTAAGGGTAACGACACTGTTCACACTGACATTTGAATTTCCAAAACTTCCCGTAAATGTTGAGTTTCCACTAAACAATACCGTTTCATTGGTTGGGGTATTCAATGCTAAAATAGAACTAAAATCAGTTGAACTGTTTACACTTACTTTAACCGTTGCACTTCCTGCCCCTGTTATTGTTTTACCAATTACCTGAGCTTCACTTAATGTTAACGTACCACTTGTTGAACTGTATGTATCAAATATTCCATTTAAATTTTTACCACTTACATCCACACTGTTTGAAGATATTAAAGTAGCTGTCCCTGTGGCTGTTCCTGTTTTACTTATCGTAATAGTATCAAAGTCATGGTCATTAGCAATGGCTGTAGCATTAACAATTAATTTTCCACTTCCTTGCAATTCAATACTGATTGTTTTATTGTCTAAATCGGTTGCACTTAAAGTTAAAGTGTCTCCATTGGCAACAATAATGTTGTTGAAATTTAAAAGTACCACTGAAGATAAATCTAAACTTCCACTCAATTGTAATGTATTAACCCCTGTTCCACCATCTAAGGTATTAATACCCGTTACATTTGAAACAGCAAACGTATCGTTTCCAGCTCCACCTATAATTTTTTCAATGCTTTGTAAAATATCAGTTTTCCCACCACCAACTACTGTAGCACTTGTGTTTCCATTATTTACAGTAACGGTTAAACCTGCAACGGTACTGCTGTAACTTGCGGTATCACTTAAAGCTCCACCATCTATAGTGCTTCCAAATACTCCACTTAAATTAATTGTATCGGCACTATTTGATAAAATATAATTTTCAAAATTACTGAATACATCAGCACCATCACCACTTGAAGTCCCTGATCCATTAGAAGTTACATTAACTGTAACAGAACTTGCAGCTCCACTGTAACTTAAAGTATCCGTACCACTTCCTGCAGTAAGAGTATTGGAATAAGAGTTTCCTTCAACAATATTATTGCCATTGCCCATTTGTAAATGTCGTATTTGAGTAATGATATCCGTACTTGAACCATAGGTTGCACTTTCACCTCGTAAGTTTACATTCACACTTACACCACCTACTTCGGTGTAATTTAACCAATTTTCATCTAAACTTCCACCAATAATGGTATCGCTTCCTGTACCTGCAAAAATAGTATCAGCCCCTGCTCCACCGTTTAAATAATTGTTACCACTGATTCCTTTAATAATATCAACTGCATTTCCACCAATGAGTGAATTGTTCATATTATTACCAACCAGATTGTTTGAAGCGGTTAAAGAACCTTTAATTCCTTCAATATTATATAAACTGTCGGTATATACACCACCAATATTATGACCAATACTCGTTAATGCCCCACTGTTTTGAAGTGTTGTTGAAATGCCTGTTGTACTTGCACTGTAATCCACCAAATCAATATCTGCACCACCATCAATATAGTCATTGCTTCCACTGGCAATTATGGTGTCATTGCCATCTTCACCATAAACCGTATCCGTACCACTTGCCCCATAGATAGTATCAGCAGCACTTCCTGCATAAACATAATTATTATTTCCACCTATGGTATAAATGGTATCATTCCCTGCACCACTGTTTATGGTATTTGTTCCACTGTTTCCCCAAATAGTATCACTTCCTGCTCCTGTCGTGATATTTTGGATATTTGATAAGGTATCTGTCATCGTTGAAGAACTTCCAGTATTATTTGCAATACCACTTTGTGTACTTCCACTGATGTTCACTTTAATATTTGAACTGTGAGAATATGAGTAATCAACCGTATTTGTTCCTGTTCCACCATCTATAATATCGTTTCCTACTCCACTGTATATGGTGTCATTCCCTGCTTCTCCATAGAGATAATTATTGCCACCCATACCATAAATTTTATCCGCACCATCTCCTCCTAAAAGTGTATTCATACTGTCTGCACTTCCTTTAATAAAATCATCTTGTGCGGAACCTTTAATATTTTCTATTCCAAACAAACTTTGATTATAATCAGTCCCACTTGATGTAAATACGGCATTATTTTGAGTTACAAGATCGATACTAACTCCACTGGTCGTTGTAATTAAACTAAAATCGATCCAATCCCCTTTTCCTATCATAGCAGAAGTTGTCCCTTGCGTACCAGCTATTACGGTATGACTTCCTCCATAAATTTCATCATTGCCTAAACTGGCAAAAATGTAATCATCTCCATTACCACCTTTAATGATATTTCGTAAATCGTTTCCTCGAATCGTGTCATTATAAACCGTACCATCAACATTTTCCACATTGATAATTGTTCCTGTTTGTTCACTTCCGCCATTTAACCAACTGTTAATATATCTGTTAGCTGCAAGGGTTGTGCTGTCATAACTTAAGGCATCCGTTCCAAGGTTAACAACGACTCTTATATTTGCTCCATCAAATCGTAAAGTATCTGTTCCAAGTCCAGCATCTATAGTATCAAGACCTGTTCCTGCATAAATAATATCATCATTTGTTCCACCAGTAATAACATTATTCCCTGCTTTTGCGTAAATCGTGTTGTATCCAGAATTTCCTCGAATAACATCATTGCCTGTTCCCCCAATGATTAAATCGTTTCCAGCATTTCCTTCTAAGACATTATTTCCACTTACACCAAAAATAGTATCATCACCATCTCCACCATAAATACTGTCATTGCCTCCCATTGCCCAAATAATATCATTACCACCATATCCATAAACTGTATCAGCATTATCTGAACCAACAAATGTATCGGCATAGTTTGTCATTAAAAATTGTTCAAAATCGGGATTACTGCCATTTTTATAAAGATAATCAAAAGCACCTTGCCCGTCTTTAATTCTATAAAAATCATATGTTCCATCTGCAAGTGTGTTTAAATCTGAAATGGCAATGGCATTGGTTACAACGGTTTGATTGCTAAGAGTCAAAGAGGCATAATCGGTGGCTAAAGTATTGTAACTCGTAGCAATAATATTATTGAAAACAATAATACTTCCTTGATTTGCACCAATATTATTATACATGTCAATAGTATCTTGCCCACTTCCACCTATTAATGTATCTGTTCCAGAATTATTAGCTGCTCTGTCATCCCCTGCACCCAAATCGTAAATATCATTTCCAGATCGTCCTAAAACATGGTCATTTCCATCGTACATAATAAAAATATTATTGCTGTTACTTCCCCAAACGGTTTGCGATCGGTTGCCATTAAAGTCAAGTACATTTTGAATATTATACACTTTACTGTCATCTGCATTGTTATTTGCCAAATCAAAGTTTCCAATGGCTCCACTCATATTTTGTAAACTTAACCAATTGCTTCCTGCTTCCCCATCAATATGGTTAATTCCCGTACTTAAAAAAACAGTATCATCACCACCACCTGCCATAATGGTATTATTTTGTCCATGTTTACCCATGAGTAAATCAATGCCATTACTTCCTTGAATATGCTCAATTTGTTGAATATAATCAAATTGTGAAACAATTTCATTCCCATTGCTGTCCAATAGCATTACTTGCGAATAATTACCATCTAAATAAGCTCTGTCTCCATCAGCATCTGCAAAAGTAACGGTATTTTGAAGATTAACACTTATACCATAGGCATTTGCACCCAAAGTTAAGCTGCTGTAATTTATCCAATCCCCTTCTAAATCTTCTAACGCTTCATCGCCACCAATTAAGAACGCATTGTTAAATGACCCTACAAACGTGTCAATACCTTGTCCACCAAAAGCAACATCGCCTCTGTTGCCAACACCTGTAGTTTTAGCATCGGTTGAAGTATAAATTATGTCATTTCCTGTTCCACCATGAATGGTATTTTCTCCACCTATTCCATAGATTTGATCATGTCCACCATAACCCCAAATAATATTTTTCTCACTGTTTCCTTTTAAAATATCGCCAAAAGCTGATGTTCCCATAATGTTATTAATATTTCGTAAATACGTTTCAGTATTTCCATAACCATCATCGCTTACTTTACCGTAACTTCCATCTCCATTATCAAAACTTAAATCAACAGTTACTCCATTTACAGTATCTTCATAAAAACTGATGGTATTTGTACCATGGGCACTTCCTGCTGTGTGTCCGGCAACACTTACTTCTCCACCATCATATTTATCAACTCCACTTCCACCTACTAACGTATCGTCACCACTTCCACCAATTAAAAAGTTTTGACCAGCGGTTCCATAAATGGTATCGTTGTCGCTAAAACCATGTAAGGTATTGTTATTGCTGTCTCCTCTTAAAACATCGTTAAACGCTGTTCCAAAAAGATTTTCTATTTCAAAAATAGTAGTCACACCCAAACCACCACTAATACTTCCTGCGGCCATGGTTGCAATAACTCCATTACTAGAGGCATCTTGCCCAATATCTTCAAAACTTAACCAGTCACCCAATCCAACAGTATGACTTCCTCCCCAAATTTCATCGCCACCATTGGTTGCAATAATCCAATCATTGCCAGAACCTGAACTGATATAATTCCAAGAGTTATCCCCTTTTATTGTATCGTCTTGATTTGAACCTATTACTCGACTTATGTAATACAATTCATCTTTTCCACCAAATCCGTTATCAATGACGTGGTAACTTGAACCATCACCACTTCCATCTAAATAGACTTTTACACTGCTGGTTGCTAAAGAGTAATCAATGGTATTCGTACCACTTTCACTGCTTCCTGTAATATTTCCAGAAGCATCAACCGTGGCATTTCCACCATAATAAACATTGTTTCCGCCATTTCCAAAAAAGATGTCATTTCCATCACCACCATAAATGGTATCTCCATAACTCGTACTTGAATAAATGGTGTCATTTCCACCATACGCTAAAATAGTACTGTTAGAACTTCCTTCTTGTAAATTAATAACATCTCTATAATTGGTTGCAACTAAGACTTCAAAATGTGTTTTTAAAGTGTCTGTCCCATCTGTGGTACTTGTAATAATTCCATCTTCACCATTTGGTTTAAGAGTAACGGTTATTCCTGATTCACTGGCTGCATAATATAAAGTATCCACGCCCGAACCACCTGTAATGGTATCATTACCTGTTCCCCCAATGTACGTATTATTTCCACCTAAACTTCCATCAAGAATATCATTATCAGCTCCTCCACTTAAGGTGTCGTTTCCAGTACCACCATAAATAGAGTCGTCTCCTGCACTTCCAAAAAGTTTATTATTTCCCGATGTTCCATAAATGGTGTCAGCACCTTCTCTTCCATCAATATAATCATCTCCTGCTCCACCAATAAAAATATTGCCATAGGCATTGCCATATAAGCTGTCATTTCCACTTGTACCAAGTACTTTTTGAATATTAAGAAGTGTATCTTCAACAAGATTATTGCTTCCATCATGATAACCATCATCTAATGCCTTACTGAGACCTAAATCAACAATTACTCTATTTCCACCATTTCCTAAATCCACACTACTATAATCCATAGTATTAAAACCATCTCCACCATCGATATAGTCGCTTCCTTTTGATACTATAAAGCTATCATCACCTTTGTATCCAAAAAGTGAATTGATAGTAGTAAAATCGTCATCACCTCTTAAAATATCGTTGTTTTTAGTTCCTTTAGCGTTTTGAATGTCATTTAGCGTATCAAATTTTGCAAGTGTTCCTATTTGCTCTGCTTTATTTTGGCTTAAATTAATATTTATAGCTCTTGAATCAGTGATATAACTATAATCTACCCAGTCATTTCCACTAGCTACACTAGAATCAATTCCATCTCTAGAAACAGTATATGTTACTGTTCCACCATAAATAGTATCTCCACCAAGAAGTCCTAAAATAGTATCGTTTCCAGTTCCACCTACTAAAATATTCCCAGTTCCGCCAAAACCAAAAAGAATATCATCACCAGCTCCACCATCAAGAATATTTTTACTACTATTTCCGATTAGAGTATCACTAGCACTTCCACCAAGTGCATCTTCAACATTATAAATTTTATTTTTTCCATATCCTACAGAAGTTATAGCTTCTAATGTTAAAGTTGTTTCATCTTTGTAATTTATAGAAGTAGAATTACTTAAATTTAATATAACAGAATTTCCTGCTCCACTAAAATCTATTAAATCTCTTGATGTTGTATCAATTTCCGTTCCTGCTGCACCTAAAGTTGAATAAGATTCTCCATAGATAATATTATCTCCTGCTCCACCTCTAAATGTGTCACTTCCAATTCCTCCAACTAAAATATTATTTGCACTAACTCCATCTAAAATATCATTTCCAGCTCCACCCCAAAGAGTATTATTTTGTCCATTTCCTTTTATAAAGTCATCCAAGCTACTTCCTTGAATATTTTCTACTCCAAGAATTGTCATTATTCCATAATAGTCGTGAACTGTTTGAGGATTAGTTTGACCTAAATCTACTTTAATACCTGAATAAGGAGTAACTGAATCAGCACTAATTGTTGCACTAAAATCTAATAAATCACTTCCCTCTCCACCATCGATATAATCCCCACCTTTTGAAGCAAAAATTGTATCATTTCCTGAACCTGATAAAATTGAGTTTGTGTTATCATCACCTTTTATAATATCTGCAAGTGATGTAGCTTTGATATGTTCAATTCCAATAAGAGTTGTAGTGTATCCTGTAATATTAGCTGTTCCAGAACTTCCATTAGCACTACTTCCATCTGTATCTAAAACTATATTTACACCTGATACTGCAATATCATCGAAATATGCCCAGTCTTGACCACTTCCACCATCAAGGACATTAGCTCCTAATCCACCTTTTAAAGTATCATTTCCTGCTCCACCTATAAGCGAGTTAGAGTCATTATTTCCAAAAATAGTATCATCATAACTTGTACCAATTACATTTTCAATACTATCAAGATATTTAACATTTCCAAATCCATCATTAATAACTCTATAAGTATCTAAACTTCCATAAGTTTGATTTTTACTTAAATCTACAATAACTCCACCAATTGTAGTTCCATCTCGTCCAGCATCACTAAAGGCAATAGTGTCATTTCCAATATCTCCTAAAATTGTATCAGTCCCTTTTCCTAATACAAAATAATCATTACCACCTTTTCCATCTAAAATATTATTTTCATCATTTCCAACAATATAATCACTTTTTGTTGAACCAATCACATTTTCAATATTCAAAATAGTGTCTGTTCCATAATTTGTATGAATTCTTTGTGCTGAAGTATTTGTTAAATCAACCTTGATACCATTGTAATAAACACCACTTACTTTACCAGCTATTGCATTATCATCCCCAAAATCTGTCCCCGTTAAATAACTATAATCAACAGTATCACTTCCAATTCCACCATCTAAATAGTTATTTCCACTTCCTGAAATAAGTGTGTCATTATCTGCTCCACCTTCTAATCTATTATTTCCACTTAGTCCATTGATAGTATCGTTTCCAGCTCCACCAATTAATATATTTGCAACACCACTTCCAACTATCTCATCAGCCATAGCAGTACCTGTGATATTTTCTATACCAAAAAGAACATCCGCATTACCAGTAGCAGTTACAATTGCAAGATTTGAATTAAGTCTAGCAATAACTCCACTTCCTGAAATAAGCTCATAACTTACAGTATCATTCCCACTATCAGTGTGAGTTTGATCTGCTACTATATAGTTTCCACCATATATTTTGTTACTACCAATTCCACCATATATAGTATCATCACCATCACCACCATATATAGTATCGCTTCCAAGTGCTGTATGTACTGTATCATTTCCACCACCTGCATATATCTTATCATCACCTATTCCTGCATAAATTAAGTCATTATTTCCAGCTATATTAACTTCACTACCATTTTCATTATCTCCATAAATAACATTGTTTCCAGCAGTTCCTCGTATAGTATCAGCTCCAGTTCCACCAATTAAAGTATTATTTCCACTGTCCCCTACTATTGAATCATTATGAGATGTTCCAATTATGTTTTCTATGTTTACTATAGTATGTGTATTTGCTCCATTTATTGTAACAGTTGCTGCTACTGTATCATTTAATGTAAGTTCAAGCCCTTTTGAAAATCCAGTTGTATCAACTGAACTATAATCAACTGTATCACTTCCTCTTCCTGTTACATTAATTCCATCAGTTTCATTTCCACCATCTATAACATCACCAGCAAAACTTAAAGCTGTTGTTCCTCTAAATGTATCATTTCCAGTGCCTCCAAATAATGTATCTGCTCCGGTACCACTATAAATTAAGTCATTACCTGCTCCACCATCTATATAGTTATTTCCAGCAACTCCATAAATAGTATCATTTCCACCCATACCAAAAATAGTGTTATTTTCACTATTTCCATAAATAGTATCAGCTCCTGCACTTCCTTTTATATTTTCAATATTTTTGATTTTATCTACAAAAGTACCATTACCAATGTAAGCATTTGCATATTCTCCATCATTAATTGCACCAATACCATAAAAATCTGTTGTATGCATCACATCGAGGTCAAGAATTATTTTTGAAGCTCCATTAGTACTATAATCTATAGTATCACCGATAACTCCATGTGCTCCACCATCTATGATATTATTTTCAGTTATTTTTGTAATAAAGTAATCATCATAGTTACTTCCAACTAAATTTTG
>Ga0172377_10003239_pt1 | contig 16676 bp, 16 predicted proteins | sample Pumphouse3metaG_FD_119749 | JGI IMG/M metagenome (GOLD analysis project Ga0172377, IMG submission 119749) | Leachate microbial communities from a municipal landfill in Southern Ontario, Canada - Pumphouse #3 metaG | ecosystem: Engineered > Solid waste > Landfill > Unclassified | place: Canada...
AATCAACAAACAGCTCGCGATTCTGGCCCAGAAATTCGGAAACAACCTGCTTGCAGAGAACAACGCATTCGAAAAGGAAATCGGAGTTCCTGTCTCAAGTTATCCTACTTTTATGACCACCTGCACTGACAGAGCCAAGAGAGAGGCCGCATTCAAGGCTTACTCCTCACGCGGCAATCACGACAACGCCAATGACAACAAGGCCGTTCTTCTGGAGATTATGAAACTGCGCACTCAGAAGGCAGCTCTTCTGGGCTTCGACAATTCCGCCGATTTCATCCTCGCCGACAAGATGGCTCACGACGCAAAGACCGTGGACACCTTCCTTGCGAGCATAATGGGACCCGCCGTTGCCAAGGCCAAAGAAGAAGTGGTGGCTATGCAGAAGATTATGGATGAGGACATTAAGGCCGGTGCGGTTGAGGCCGGAGCCAAGATTCAGCCTTGGGACTGGGCTTATTATGCCGAGAAGGTCCGCAAGGCTCAATATGATCTGGACGAGAATCAGACCAAGCCGTATTTCCGTCTTGAGAATGTGCGCAACGGGGTGTTCAAGGCTGCCGAGAAACTTTACGGGGTTCACATTACTTCCGTAAGCGGGCTTCCGGTCTACAATCCGGAGGTTAAGACTTTCAGATTGACGAATGCCGACGGCTCGCTTGTGGGGATATTTATGGCTGACTATCTGCCGCGCTCCATCAAGAGAGGAGGCGCGTGGATGACCAATTTCCGTGAACAGTATGTTGACGCTGAAGGCAATGACGTGCGCCCAATAATCGCTAACGTGTGCAGCCTCGGGCAGCCGGACGACAGCCTTCACCTACTCACCATCGACGAGGTGCAGACAGTGTTCCACGAGTTCGGACACGCTTTGCACGGATTCCTGACCAAATGCCGTTACAAGGATGTCAGCGGTACCAATGTGGCCCGCGACTTCGTGGAGACTTTCTCTCAGTTCAATGAGAACTGGGCTTTCCAGCCGGAGATTCTCGCCACTTACGCATTCAACGGCGATGGACAGGTCATCCCTGACTCTCTGGTCGTGAAGATCAACAATTCTCTCAAGTTCAACCAAGGCTTTATGACCTCTGAGCTTTGCGCCGCTTCAATTCTGGATATGAAATGGCACGAGCTTACCTCAGACACTGACTGGGCGAACTTTGATGTAGCCGCTTTTGAGTCAAAGGTCTGCAAGGATATGGGTCTGATCGATGAGATTATCCCACGTTACAAGAGTACTTATTTCAACCACATCTTCAACAGCGGCTACAACGCAGGCTACTACAGTTACCTCTGGGCTGAGGTCCTTGACAAAGACGCTTTCGAGTACTTCGTTCAGAAGGGAATCTTCAATCCCGAGGTTGCCAAGTCGTTCAAGGAGACTTTCCTTGAGAAAGGTGGCAGCGAGGAACCGATGACGCTCTATCGTCAGTTCCGCGGAGCCGATCCTGATCCTGCGGCGCTCCTTCGCGCCCGCGGACTCATTCAGTAAGACAGATGTGTAAGATAGCGGGATTCTTATTTTCGCTTTTGCTATTCGCGGCCCCGCCTCTTTTCGCCGGGTCCGCGGATTCTTTGTGGAGAGAATCCGCCCTGCAGAAATATGTGGTCTCAGTCAGCGGGGAAGAGCCGTTGAAATCTTCCCTTTTCGGGATGTTAGCAGTTACATGCGGCGGTGACACGCTTGCCGAGTTCTCCAGTCTCAGAAAGATGCCCCCGGCTTCCAACTTGAAACTCATTACGACCGGTGTTGCTCTGAGCGCTCTTGGACCCGATTTTCGCTTCAAAACTAAGTTAGGCTACTCCGGTGAGATTACCGACGGCACCCTGCACGGCGACCTGTACATCATCGGTCATGGAGATCCTACAATCGCTTCCGAGGACTCTTTCGCACTGCCGTCAGACAGCCTGTTCGCTCTCTGGCAGTCGGCCATAGAGAATGCGGGAATAACGAAAATCAAAGGCTGTGTCATCGGTGACGGCAGTTATTTCGATGGGCCTATAGAGAAGAGCTCTTGGGCCTACGATGACCTCGGAACTGATTACGGGACAGGAGGAAACGCACTTTGCTTCTACGAGAATGTTCAGAAATTCCGGGTGTCTCCGGGAAGCAAGATCGGGAGTCCCGTCAAAGCCGAGCCATTGTTCCCGTCAGCAAAGTGGATGACCTTCGTCAACAAGGCCGTGACGTCCAAAGCAGGCTCCGGAGACAATGTTACATTGGTGAACACCGATATGTGCAAAATCGCCGAATTGAGAGGGGATTTCGCCATAGACAAGGCTCCGAAGACGGAGTTGTTCAGCAACAAATTCGGAGATTATACCTGTGCGTTGTACTTTGACAAGTACCTGGATGACAATGGGTTGAAAGTTCACAAAGATCCTCGGTCCGTGTCTTGGGACCGGGACAAGCCTGTGCTGACTATCTTGGACACCACTTATTCAGCCCCTCTTTCCGACATACTTAAAGCCACCAATTACAAGAGTGACAATTTCTATGCGGAGACCCTTCTGAGGACCCTCGGAAAGACTTTCACCGGCAGCGCGACGTACGACTCCAGCTATGTGGCCGAGTCCGCAATCTTGAGCGATCTTGGAGTTGACATTTCTTACGGAGCTCAGATTAGAGACGGCAGCGGTCTTTCCAGACACAACTACATAGCCCCGGATTTTATGTGCAGGTACCTCAAGGCGATGACCGAGTCTCCTGTCTTCGACACTTTTCTCAGGACTCTCCCTCAGCCTGGTTCGGCGACTTTGGGAAGCCGTCTCCGTGACGTGCCTTCTTCATCTAAGAGGCGGGTTTGGATGAAGAGCGGCTCAATGAACGGAGTCCTTTGTTACAGCGGGTACATATTGCCTCAAAACGGGTGCAAAGAAGACATAGTAGTTTTCTCCATAATGACGGCGGACTGCACCGACTCCCCTCGCAATGTGGGTAAAATCATTGACGGACTTTTAGTCAGATTATTGTTATGAAAACTTTTCTTTCTTTGACAACGCTTGCCGCGCTGCTTTGTTCACTATCAGCTTTCGCTCAGACCAAACGTTACGCCGTGGTCGAATTTTCAGCCAATTTTATGCGTGAGGCTCCCGAATATGAGGCCGAACTGGGCGACCAGTCTCTGATGGGCACCGTGGTGGAGATTGTGGGGGAAGATAGCTATTGGAGAAAAATCGTCTCCCCTGAGCCTTACACGGCATGGGTGAACGATATGGGCCTTGTCGAGATGAGCGAGGAAGAGATTCGGGATTACATTGCCGCTCCTAAGTACATCTGCACGGCAGAGTACTCGCACGTGTTCACTTCTCCCGACCTGAAATCTCAGAGAATTTCTGATCTTGTCGAGGGCAATCTGCTCAGGGTGTGGAATGTGGCCGACAGAATCGGCTCAAGGAAAATTTCGAGGCGTATAGGTTCCGGCTCCGGTAAATTCCTCAGCGTTCTGCTCCCTTCAGGCAAAACCGGTTACGTTCCAGCCTCGGATCTTGAACAATTCGACAAATGGGCTTCGACCCGCAATCCTTCTTTCGACAACATACGCTCAACCGCATTCCGTTTTCTGGGTGTACCCTATATGTGGGGAGGCACATCAGTCAAAGCCGTGGATTGCAGCGGGCTGGTGAGAACCGTATGGTTTCTGAACGGCTTGCTGCTCCCGAGAAACGCATCCCAACAGGCTCGCATCGGTAATGAGGTGGATTTTCATCCCGACTACTCCATAGACGAAAAATCCCCTGAGTTCCAATCGGAGATGCTCAGGAGAATCAGTTATCTAAAACCGGGCGATTTGCTTTTCTTCGGCCGCAGAGCCTCTGAAGGCGTGAAAGAAAGAATCTCGCACGTGGCCATTTACCTTGGCGAAGGCAAATACATCCACTCGTCCGAAGTCGTGAGAATCAGTTCCCTTCTTCCGAATGATCGGGACTACAGTCGCGCTTTCGTGCGCGCCCGCAGAGTGTTGGGCCTTCAGGACGCTTCAAAAGGCATAGTGTCCATTTCCAAAAGCCCTTATTATTTCCCGGAACGTTAGGAAAGAAGTTTCTTCACTATGGCTGAAATGGTGCGGCCGTCTGATTTTCCCGCAAGGAGTTTCGACGCTGTGCCCATCACTTTCCCCATATCCGAAAGCTTGCTTGCGCCGACTTCCGCGATGATCTTCTTTATTGCCTCCTCAACTTCGGCCTCGCTTAGCTGTTTCGGCAGATAGGCCTGCATCACGGCACTCTCCTCAAGCTCGCTTTTGGCGAGTTCCGGTCTTCCGCCCTGAGTGTACTGGTCTGCTGAATCCTGATGCTGTTTGATCAACTTCTGGATCATCTTGACGATGTCGGAGTCCGTCACTTCTTTGGAGGTCCCTGATGTCTTTGCGAGCAGAATCTCTGATTTTATTGCTCTCACTGCTTCCAGACGCACGTTGTCGTGAGCCTTCATAGCTTCGACTATGTCTTTCTGGATTTGTTGTTCCAATGCCATAATAAAGTAAAATTAGAATAGTTATCTATAATTGTCAAAATCGGGCATTGCAAGCCCGGCTGTGAAATCCTTAATGCTCTTGTCGTCTTTCGGACAGATCAGAAGAGCGTCCGGAGTGTCCACAATCACATAATTGTCAAGACCCTTGACAGCTACAAGTTTCTTCTTGTCATTCTCCATCACCAGGCATTTCCTATTGTCGCTCGAAAGATGTTTCGGAATGTCGAAATAGTTGCCGTCAGCATCTTTGTCGCCGAGGCTCTCGTAAAGAGAAGTCCAAGTGTCAATGTCCGACCAGTCGAATCTTGCGGGAAACACCCAAGCCCGCTCAGTCTTCTCCATAACCGCATAGTCTATGGAGATCTTCGCGCAATCTGTGTAGGCGCTTTCCAGAAAGCCGCGTTCAGCTGTGGTCCCGATGGCGTTGTCCCAGCCTTTGAACAGATTGGTGATCTCGGGGATATACTTTTCCATCTCGTCTTTTATGACTCCGGCTTTCCATATATATATCCCTGAATTCCAGAAAAACTCGCCGCTTTTGAAGAACACATCGGCCAGAGGGGCGTCAGGCTTTTCCGTGAAAGTCTTCACTTTGACGGGAGTGTCTTTCATAACAGCGCCTTTTCCGCCTTCCACCTGAATGTACCCGTAATTAGGGTCCGGGCGGTGCGGGATTATGCCTATCGTCATCAGCACGTCTTTCTTCTGCGCATAGTCCAGCGCTCCGGTCACCGTTTTGGCGAAAGCCGCCTCGTCACAAATCCTGTGGTCAGACGGCGCCGCCACCATAACCGCGTCAGGGTCTCGCTTAAGCAATGCATAAGTGGCGTAAGCGATGCAGGGAGATGTGTTCCGGCTGTAAGGCTCCAAAAGCAGATTGCCTTCAGGAAGATCAGGAAGTTGTTCTCTGACAAGATTTTCGTATCTTGCAATAGTGATCACAAGCACATTCTCCTTAGGGAATAGCCCCGAGAATCTCTCGAAAGTCGTCTGCAGAAGCGACTTTCCCGTGTCCACCGTAGGAAGAAACTGTTTCGGAAGCGAGTCTCTGGTGACAGGCCAGAATTTGGAACCGTTGCCACCGGCCATTATTATGCAATATTGATTTCTGTTCATTATTTTTTTGTTAAATGTATATCGGTATGTACGCCTGCGGAAAGTACTCAACGATAGTCCTGTCTCCGTCAAAAATTACGGCCGCCACATCGAAAAACACCTCAGTGTCACCGCTGACCAGTTTTTTGTCCATTTTGCCCAAATAACTCATTGCGGCTTTAGTAATCCTTTTCTGTTTCGTGTAAGTGACGCTGTCCTGTGGATCCGCCTCCAAAGGAGCTGTGCGGCTTTTCACTTCAACAAAATGTATTCCGTTTTTGTCAAGCGAGACTATGTCAATTTCCAGATGCGATGTGCGCCAGTTCCGCTCAAGAATCGTATGGCCTTTTCCCACAAGGTAAAGACAAGCCTCGTCCTCCCCGCGCCTTCCCAAAACTTTTTTCCCCCTTATGCTTGTGCTTCCTGCCATATTGTCTATACGAGTGTCACTATTGTCACTCCGCTCCCTCCGAATTGGACTTGCTCGTCAGAAGCCGAGACCACTCCCGGAATGGTCCGGGCATATTTTTGAATCTCGTCCCGCAGAGCTCCGGTGCCTTTGCCGTGAATGATTCTCACCGAATTGACATTAAGCATTATCGCATCGTCGATGTACTTCATCACGGTCTCAAGCGCATCGTCTACTCTCTGACCCCGCACGTCTATCTCCGTCTTGAATTCCATCCTTCTCTGTGCGAGGGTGCTGTCCACTTTCTGCTCCGCAGGCTTGAAAGTCTCCTTCACGGCACTCTTGTACTCGTTGGAAGTTAGCCTCTCAACCTTGTCTAAAGGCAGTTTGGTCATAACGTTGCCCACAATCACCGTCACGGCCTTGTTGGAGACCATAGAGACTTCTCCTGCCATTCCGTTGCTCTTTATCCTGACCTTCTCCCCGACCTTGAGCGGAGCTGTCCGGAACGCCGTCAGTTTTCTGTCTTTGTCGTCGCCTTGACCATCCTCCGGCAGTTCTCCCCTTCGTATTTTGCGCTGTCTCTCCCTCTCCTGCCTTTGCTGAAGCTGTTTGAGCCGTTCGTTCAGGTAGTCGTCGTGATCTTTTTTGTCCTGCTCCTTCTTTATGCCTATGGCCGAAACGAAATTCTGCAATTCTTTTCTCGCGCTTCTGGTCTGGTCCTTGTCCGCTTGAGTCTCTTTGATGGTTCTGATGGTGCTTTCCACCTTCCTGTTGGCCTCGCTGACCAGAGTCTCTGCCTCCTCTCTTGCCTGATCCAGAATCTCCTTCTTCAGTTTCTTTATATCCTCAAGCTCTTTCTGGTACTTGTCCGTTATGTTGCCCAGAGTCTTGTCGGTGTTCTTGATTCTCTGCAACTTCTCATCGAGAGCCCTTCTGTTCCTGGCAATCTTCCTGAGATTTCTCTCAATGCCCACGAACTCCTCCCCGGCTCTGGACTCGGCATCCTTGACAATAGTTTCCGGAAGCCCCATTTTCCTGGCCAGCTCGAAAGCGAAAGAATTGCCGGGAAGGCCCATCTCAAGCTGGAACAGAGGCACTATGTTCTTGGCGTCGAACTGCATTGCTCCGTTGATCACACCGCAATCGTTGGAAGACGCGTACAGTTTCAAATTGGTGTAGTGAGTGGTTATGACCCCGTAGACCCCGCGCTTGTCCATTTCGCTGAGAATTGCCTCTGCGATAGCCCCTCCAGCCGCAGGTTCAGTGCCCGAACCGAATTCATCGATCAGTACAAGTGTTCTGTCGTCAGCCACTTCCAGCATGTCCTTCATGTCCGAGAGAAAAGAACTGTAGGTGCTCAGATCGTTCTCAATCGACTGGTCGTCCCCTATGCTCACGATAATTCTGTCGAACACGGTCAGTTCGGAAGTCTCCGACGAGGGAACCAGCATCCCCCATTGGAACATATACTGAAGCAGTCCCACGGTTTTCAGGCACACGGACTTGCCTCCCGCGTTCGGTCCCGAGATCAGAAGAATGTGCTTGGATGGAGTTAGATTTAGAGTCAGGGGGACTATGGCTTTGTGCTCTTTTTTCAATGCTTTTTCCAGAAGAGGATGACGGGCCTTGCGAAGAATCTCCTCACCATTGTCCGAAATCACGGGCATTCCTGCGGCGAAATCGAGGGCCACCCTCGCTTTGGCCATCAGAAAATCCATTTCTCCGATGTAGGACGCCCCGCCAATCAGATCCGGAACGTACGGTCTGAGAAACTCAGTGAACTCGTAAAGAATTTTGTGGATTTCCCTGTTTTCCTCGAAACGGAGTTCGTTCAGCTCATTCTCAAGCTCCACTATTTCCGCCGGCTCAATGAACGTGGTCTTGCCTGAGGATGACTGGTCATAGACGAAGCCGTTCAATTTCCTTTTGTTCGCTGAATTGACGGGAATCAGCATTTTTCCGTCCCTCACCGAGACATTGGCGTCCGAATCCGCAAGCCCTTCCTGCTGAGCCTTTCTCAGAATGGCGTTTGCCTTCTTGGACATAGACCCTTCGGCTGCGGAAAGCGATTTCCTTATGTCGAACAATTTGTCCGAGGCGGTGTCTTTGACATTCCCGAACTTGTCGAGAATGGTGTCTATTCTTGTCTGCACGGCCGGAAAATCGCAAGCCGCCACACTCATCTTCTTGAGATTGGGATACACACCGTCCTTGATGCCTCTGAAAAAATTGCGGATCTGCCGGAGAGTCTCCAGCATAGTCTTCAGTTTGCCGAGAGAGAGCAGGTCTATGTTCGAGCCTTCTTTCTGCAGAGGATTCAGAAAACCGAGACAGTCGATGTAGCCGTTCACAGGGAAATTCTCCTCAAACATCACTATCAGCCTCATCTCATCGGTGAGAAGCAGTCTTTTCTTGATTTCGTCAGGGTTGGTCGAGAACTCTTCGTCAGCCGTTTTTGAAGTAGCGTATTCCGTGGAGCAGCGGTTGGACACTGCCTCTCTGATTCTGTCGAACCCTATCTTGGATTCCAGTCTTGAACTTGTGTCCCGATGATTTTCCACTCTTGTTATTCCTTTTCGTTTTTACCGCCCGGCTTTTCCGAGTCATTCTCAAGAGAAGCGCTCAGCAGTAGTTTCAACTCGTTGATGTTATTGATTGGAGTCACGTTGCCCTCCTTGACGAAAACTATGTGCCCGGTCTGTTCCGACACCAGAATCACATCCGCGTCAGATTCCTCTGAAATTCCTATCGCGGCCTTGTGCCTCATTCCGTAACTCGGCGGGATGTCGTCCCTCTGAGTAATGGGAAGGGTGCATCTCGCAGCCACTATCTTGTCATCGCAGATTATCACGGCCCCGTCGTGAAGCGGTGAGTTCTTGAAGAACAGATTCATCAGCAGCCTTCTGTTTATGTTGGCGTCAATCCTGTCCCCCGTCTCAATGACGGATTCCAGCGGAGTGTTGTGGGCGATCACGATCAGTGCCCCGGTCTTCTGCTCCGACATAGATCTGCACGCCTCGGTGGTCTCCTTCACCGCCTCGTTGTCCATCTTCACCTCCTTCACTCCGAAGAGTCTTCCGAACAGAGTCTTCCTCTTGTTGATGTCGTAGGTGTTGCTCAATTTGATGATGAAATGTCTGATTTCCGGCTGAAAGATTATGATCAGGGCCAGCAGACCCACGTCTATTATGGATTTCAGCAGCGAGGACATCATCCTCATGTTCAGCGCCGCCGCGAGCACCCTCAGGACGAAGAGCATAATCACGGCGATGAAAAAGTTCATTGCCGCCGATCCCTTGATCCAGTGAAATCCCAGGAATATGAGAATCCCCACGAGCAAAATGTCCAGGATGTCGATGAACCCCAGATGCAGAAAACCGAATATTTCCAGCACTTCAAACATAATTTCGTTTCACAAAGATAATTATATTCTCGGAAGTTACGAAAACGGTGAGGAGTTAAATTTTGGGCTCGAATTGATTGTATATTAAGAAATTAGTCGTATATTTGCAGTCCGCAAAATATGTGCGGAACTATTTAAAGTATTGTTTAACAATCAATTAACACACAAATGCCTGGTTTAATTGGGAAAAAAATCGGAATGACTTCCGTTTTCGGTGCTGATGGAAAAAATATTCCATGCACCGTTATTGAGGCTGGTCCATGTGTTGTCACGCAAATTCGCACGGTTGAGAAAGATGGTTATGCCGCTGTGCAGCTTGCCTATGACGAAAAAAAAGAGAAACACACCAGCGCGCCTCTGATGGGGCACTTCAAAAAGGCAGGAACCACTCCCAAGCGTAAAGTAGTCGAATTTCCGGCTGACTTCGATGGGGAACTGAAACTAGGCGACAGCTTGTCACTGTCAGATGTCCTTAAGGAATCTGATTTTGTCGATGTCGTCGGTACTTCTAAAGGTAAAGGATTTCAGGGTGTCGTACACCGTTATCATTTCGCCGGAATCGGCGGAACGACCCACGGTCAGTCTGACAGACTTCGTCACCCCGGTTCAATGGGCGCGTCTTCGTGGCCTTCACGTGTATTCCCAGGCCAGAGAATGGCGGGACACATGGGAAGCGAGAGAGTCAAAGTACTCAATCTCCAGGTCGTAAAGATCATCCCTGAGAACAATCTTCTTGTGGTAAAAGGCTCTGTCCCGGGAGCTAAAGGTTCTTATTTAGTATTGGAGGCATAGTTATGGAATTACCAGTTTTAAAAATCGACGGATCCGAGTCCGGAAAGAAGGTTGTTCTTAATGACAACATATTCGGCATCACTCCGAATGATCACGCAATCTATCTTGACGTCGTTCAGTATCTTGCTAATCAGCGTCAGGGAACTGCGAAAACAAAGGATCGTTCAGAAGTTTCTTACAGTACTAAGAAACAGGGTCGTCAGAAAGGCGGCGGCGGCGCGCGTCACGGCGACATCAAGTCAAACATATATGTAGGCGGAGGCCGCGTGTTCGGCCCTAAGCCGCGTGATTACAGGAAAAAGCTCAACAAGAAGCTCAAACAGCTTGCGAGATTCTCAGCGCTTTCTTACAAAGCACAGGAGAACAAGATCGTCATTGTGGAGCCGTTCGCTATGGATGAGCCTAAGACAAAGGAATTCATCAAGATTCTTGCGGCGCTCAAAGCGGGAGACAGAAAAGTTCTGTTCGTGCTGCCCGAGAATTCCAGGAACATTTACCTTTCTTCACACAACCTTCCTGAGGTCAGAGTGATTTCAGTGGACGAAATCAACACTTACGCCATTATGAATTCTTATTCGATGGTCATTGTTGACGGCGTTCAGGACATTCTTGCTTCGAGAATTAAATAAAGGAACAAAGAAATGGGTATTTTAATTAAGCCAATAGTAACAGAGAAGCTTACCGCTCAAGGCGAGAAATTGAGCTGCTACGGTTTCATCGTGGACCGTGACGCGAACAAGCTTCAGATAAAGACGGCTGTAGAGCAGAGATACGGAGTGTCCGTAGCGAGCGTGAACACCGCCAACTACCACGGGAAAAGAAAATCCCGTTACACGAAAGCCGGAATGTTAAAAGGCCGTATGAATCACTTCAAGAAAGCTTACGTGACTCTCGCGGGTGATGACAAGATTGATTTCTACAGTAACATTTAAGGGTAAAGACAATGGCACTAAGAAAATTCAAACCGGTAACCCCGGGTACAAGGAACAGGGTAATCAGCGCATTTACGGAGATTACCGCTAAAAAACCTCAGAAATCATTGCTAACCCCTATCAAGAGTACTGGCGGACGCAATAACACAGGTCAGATGACAATGCGTTATCTCGGTGGCGGTCACAAGAGAATGTACCGTATCATCGATTTCCTTCGTAACAAGGACAATTGCAAGGCTACTGTTATGACCATCGAGTATGATCCGAACCGCAGCGCGCGCATCGCATTGGTACAATATGAAGACGGCGAGAAGAGATACATCATCGCGCCTAATGGAATTAAAGTAGGACAGATCATCGTTTCAGGCTCGGGAGTCGCTCCGGAAATCGGAAACGCTCTTCCTCTTGCAGAGATCCCTGTCGGAACTCTTGTTCACAACATTGAGCTTCGCCCCGGTCAGGGTGCCGCAATGGCACGTAGCGCCGGAACATTCGCTCAGCTTGCCGCCCGCGAGGGAAATCACGCTGTTTTGAGATTGCCTTCAGGCGAGACCAGAATGGTGTTGACTACTTGCCGCGCCACAGTCGGAACAGTGTCCAACGCGGATCACAATCTGGAGTCTTACGGAAAAGCCGGACGCAGCCGTTGGCTGGGTCGCAGGCCGCGTAACCGCGGTGTCGTTATGAACCCTGTCGATCACCCTATGGGTGGTGGTGAAGGACGTGCGTCAGGAGGTCTTCCTCGCTCTCGCAAGGGTCTTCCGGCAAGAGGATATAAGACACGTAATCCGAAGGCTACTTCAAACAAATTTATTATCGCAAGAAGGAAGAAATAAACTTAAGAGATTATGAGTCGTTCATTAAGAAAAGGTCCATACATCCAGGAAAGTCTGGAAAAGAAAGTTCTTGCTATGAATGAAGGTAGCAAGAAGAAAGAAGTCGTAAAGACCTGGTCACGCGCAAGTATGATCTCGCCTGACTTCGTAGGCAACACCATCGCAGTTCATAATGGCAATAAGTTTATTCCCGTTTATGTGACTGAGAATATGGTAGGGCACAAGCTTGGAGAGTTCGCTCCCACCAGAACATTCAGAGGCCATTCTGGCAACAACAAAAAATAATTGAATTATGGGACGTCGTAAACAAAGAATGGCAGAAAGGCTGAAAGAAATTAAGCAGCACACAGCAATAGCCAAGCTGAATGATGTACCTACATCCCCTCGCAAAATGCGTCTGGTAGCAGACACGGTGAGAGGTGTTGAGGTTAACCACGCCCTCGATCTTTTGAAATTCTCGAAGAGAGAGGCATCTATCCGTCTGGAGAAGCTTCTTCGCAGCGCAATCGCTAACTGGGAAGCTAAGAACCAGGATAACAGTAAGGAACTGGACAACGGCAACGTCATCGTGAAGACCATTATGGTCGATGAGGGACGTACGCTCAAAAGAATCCGTCCTTGTCCTCAGGGAAGAGCAGGAAGAATCCGCAAACGTTCTAATCACGTCACGGTGATTCTTGATGTAAAGAAACCAACAACAGTGGAGGAAAAATAATTATGGGTCAGAAAACAAATCCAATCAGTAACAGAATCGGTATCACCCGTGGTTGGGACTCTAACTGGTGTGGTGGAAATTATGCCGATAAGATAACCGAGGATTACAAAATCCGCGAGTATCTTGAAAGTCGTCTTTCCAAGGCAAGTCTTTCGAGAATCATAATCGAGAGATCGCTCAAACTTATCACGGTGACAATCTATGCCGCAAGGCCCGGATTCATCATCGGAAAAGGAGGCACTGAGGTTGACAAACTCAAAGAGGAGCTTCAGAAAGTCACCAAGAAAGATGTTCAGATCAACATTTATGAGGTCAAGAGACCTGAAATGGATGCTCGCATCGTAGCGGACAGCATCGCCCGTCAGATTGAGGGACGTGTCTTCTACAGAAGAGCCATCAAGATGGCCATCTCCACGACTATGAGAGTTGGCGCTGAAGGCATCAAGATTCAGATCAGCGGTCGTGTCGGCGGTGCCGAGATGGCCAGAAGCGAAATGTACAAGGAAGGACGTACGCCTCTCCACACATTCCGCGCTGACATCGATTACGCTCTTTCAGTGGCTAACACCAAAGTAGGAGCTCTCGGTATCAAAGTCTGGATCTGCAAAGGAGAACGTTACGGCAAGCAGGACCTCACACCTAACGCAGGCGTTGTGGCCAATGCTCGTGACCAGTATTCAAACCGTGCCGGTGGAGACAGGGACAACAATCGTCGTGGCGGAAGGGACAACAACCGCCGTGGCGGACGCGGTCCTCGCAAGCCGGCTCAGTCAGCTGATTCTTCGAAGTAATTCGCGGACAATTCTATAAAAAGCCGGTCGGAAATCAATTTCCGGTCGGCTTCTTTTGTTTTCTATATTTTTGCGCTATATTTGCGGGCTTTTTGAAAAGAAACATTTTTTTAATTCTTCAAATAATATGAAGTTTAACAGTTTAGTTATAGTTGCGGTTGCAGCGGTTGCTGTTGCCTGCACAGCGAAGGTCTCAGACACGACCACGCTAATCGGTACTTTTGAGAACAAAGTTCCGGATGAAGTTCACATTATGGTTCCTATGGAAGCCATCGACACCGTTGTCAAGACTGTCAAGAACCAATTCCAGTTTGAGCTTAAGACCAATCCGAGAGCCACGGGCACGGTTGAGTTTCCGGAAAATTCGGCAACTTTCATTCCTGACGGAACAAAACTAACCCTCGCCTTCAACGACGAGTCAGGTGTTGTCATCACTTCTAACAAGCCTAAAATTTCCGTTCAGACTCGTTTCAGTGAGTACACCACATGGTTCCGTGACTTTATGAACGGCTACAACCACGATGTCAAAGTCATTCGTGACAGTACCGCTTTGAGCCAGAATCAGAAAGACAGCTTGACAAACGCATACTATGAGAACTCCATCAAGGATTACGTTTCCCACAATATGGAAGTTCTCACGCTGAACAAGAACAATTACGTTACAAGCATCGCTCTGCAGAATGTCGCGAACGAACTTGAGGATGCCAAACTTGACTCGCTTATCGGGACTCTTGATTCCACAATCATCAAATCAGAGTACTGCAGAAACCTTGTCAAAGGCATCTATTGCAGGAAAGCCACGGCTGAAGGACAGCAATTCACTGATTTCGCTGTAGTCCAGACTCCTGGAGACACGGTCAAATTCTCCAAATACGTAGGTCAGGGCAAGTATATGCTCGTTGACTTCTGGGCTTCTTGGTGCGGCCCTTGCAAGAGAGAGATTCCTAACGTAAAGAACATTTATGACAAATATCACGGAGACAACTTCGACGTGCTCAGCGTAGCAGTCTGGGACGCGGCTTCAGCTTCGAAGGACACGGCCGCAGTCTATGGCGTGAACTGGAATCAGATCATCAATGCCAACAAGATCCCTACGGAGATCTACGGTATCGAAGGCATTCCTCACATCATCCTTTTCGCTCCTGACGGAAAGATTCTCAAGAGAGATCTTCGCGGTGAGGACATTGAGAAAGAGATTGCCAAGTACGTACAGCCGGTCGCGGGCAAATAGCCTGTTGTGACCGTTAGAGAGAAAATAGCTTTATTTCCACATTCCCCCGGGGTTTATAGATATTATAATTCCGAGGGAACTGTGATTTATGTGGGTAAGGCAAAGGACCTCCACAAAAGGGTGGCGCAGTACTTCGTCCCGGAGGAAAGGCTGACTGTAAAGACCAGAATTCTGGTCTCCAAGATAGCCGACGCGCAGTACTCTGTGGTGGATTCCGAAGCAGACGCCCTGCTTCTTGAGAACAATCTCATCAAGCAGTACAAACCCAAGTACAACATACTTCTGAAGGACTCCAAGACCTATCCGTGGATCTGCGTCACTTCAGACGAATTTCCGAAAGTGTTCCTTACGCGAAGAATCGTGAAAGGGAACACTTATTTCGGTCCATACAGTTCCGTAACTTATGCCAGGAATCTTCTTTCCTTCTTCTCGGACAACTACAAACTGCGCTCGTGCAACAACAAAATCACGGCAGAGGCCATCCTGAGGAAGAAGTTCAGGCCCTGCCTTGATTTCCATATAGGCAGATGCGGCGGCTGCTGTGTGGGGAAAGTCTCGCAAGAGGAATATAACGCGGATATAGCCGAGATTACGCATCTTCTCAAGGGCGGGGTCAATGAGATTGTACAGCACTACAAGAGCCTGATGCGACAGTGCTCCGATGCTTTGGATTTCGAGCAGGCCCAAGTCTGCAAGCAGAAGATTGAGTCGCTTCAGAAGCACTATTCCAAGTCCGTCATCACGGCAGCCTCTGACAGCAATGTGGACGTCTTCTCTCTGGTGACCGAAGGCAACGAGTCTTTCGGCAACTTCTTGAGAGTCAGGGGTGGAGCGATCATCCAATCTTTGAATCTCGGCTTCAAGGCGGCAATCGAGGAAGCTCAGGAGGCTGTGCTGAGCGAATTTGTGGCGGAGATTGAATCCAAGTTCGGCTCGCTTTCCAAAGAAATCATAGTTCCTTTCAAGCCTGACGTCGAGATGGAAGGCATCGTCTTCAAAATCCCCGTCAAGGGCGACAAGCTCACCCTGCTTGAACTGAGCACGAAGAATGCAAAGGAATTTCAGTTCAATTCCATTCGCCAGAAAGAGCACACGGATCCCGACCAGTACAAGAACCTCGTTATGGAGGAACTGCGTAAAGCATTGGGTATGAGGGAGTTGCCCAAGCACATAGAATGCTTCGACAACTCCAACATTCAGGGAACCAATCCTGTGGCGTCGTGTGTTGTGTTCCGGGATGCGGTGCCGTCAAAGAAGGATTACAGGAAATTCAAAATCAAGACCGTTATAGGGGCGGATGACTACGCCTCGATGAAAGAAGTCGTCAACAGGCGCTATTCAAGAATGCTTGCGGAGAATCCTGACGATTTGCCGCAACTTGTGGTGATAGACGGTGGAAAGGGCCAGTTGGATTTTGCCTATCAGGCTTTGGCGGAACTTGGCATCACAGACAGATTGACGGTGGTGGGGCTTGCCAAGAGGCTTGAGGAAGTGATCAGAGTAGGAGACCCGTATCCTCTTTTCATTGACCGTAACTCGCAGGCCCTCAAGGTCCTGCAGCAGATAAGGGATGAGGCTCACCGTTTCGGCATCACATTTCACAGAAGCCTCAGAAGCAAGGCCCAGATCCAATCCGCGCTGCGTGAAATCAAAGGTGTCGGAGAACAGACGGAGAAGCGTCTTCTGATGCGATTCGGCAGCGTCAAGAGGATCTCTGAGGCGTCAATCGAAGAGTTGTCAACAATAGTAGGCGCAGCGCTGGCTGCCAGAATCCATAATTCTATTACCAATGAAACTGAATGAGAAAAAGTTCAACACGTGGTTCTATGTGTTTCTTGTGACCGTGATGGTGGTCGCCAACATCTGGTACAGTCTGGTTGAGAGAAAAATTGACTTCCTCGGCACTTCAGTCACTCTTCTCGGAGTGATTTGCTGCGTTCTTTCGGCAACCGGCAACATCTGGACCTTTCTTGTAGGCCTGTTGCAGGTCTG
>Ga0172377_10003242_pt1 | contig 16662 bp, 16 predicted proteins | sample Pumphouse3metaG_FD_119749 | JGI IMG/M metagenome (GOLD analysis project Ga0172377, IMG submission 119749) | Leachate microbial communities from a municipal landfill in Southern Ontario, Canada - Pumphouse #3 metaG | ecosystem: Engineered > Solid waste > Landfill > Unclassified | place: Canada...
GAGAAAGAGCCGCTTGTCGTCGTCAAGATCCTGGATGTCGACCGGATGGAAGAACTCGATCCCAGGTAGACTTACTAAACCGATGGAAGGCCGTCCTGGGACGGCCTTTTTTCCTGCAATGAACAAGCCTTCCCCGTTCTATGGAGAAGGCTTGTTGTTCTTCTACTTGTCTTCCTTCATCAGATCGACGCCATGGGAAGTCCCGATACGGGTTGCGCCGGCCTTGATCATAGCCAGCATCTCTTCCCTGGTACGGACTCCGCCGCTGGCCTTGACGCCCATCTCCGGTCCGACGGTCTTCCGCATGAGTTCGACATCATGGACGGTAGCCCCGCCCTTGGAGAAACCGGTGCTGGTCTTCACGAAGTCGGCCCCTGCCTTCTTGGCAAGCTGACAGGCTCTCACCTTCTCCTCATCGGTAAGAAGGCAGGTCTCGATGATGACCTTGAGGGTCTTCTTTCCGCAGACGTTCTTCAGCTCCCGGATCTCTCTTTCGACATAGTTGTCGTCATGATCCTTGAGACGGCCGACATTGATCACCATATCCAGTTCGTCGGCGCCTTCGAAGATGGCTTCCTTGGCTTCGCTGATCTTGGAAGCCATCAAAGTGGCGCCAAGCGGGAATCCGATGACCGTAGTGACATCCACTCCGGTTCCCTTCAGTTCCTTGCTGCAGAGCGGAATCCAGGAAGGATTGATGCAGACACTCTTGAAATGGTTGTCCTTGGCTTCCTGGACGATCTTCTCGATCTGGGCCTTCGTGGCATCCGGAGCTAAGAGAGTATGATCGATATAAGAATTGTATTCCATATATATATACCTCGTTTCATTAGCTATTATGGACTAAAAGGGAGGACTTATCAAGACAGGGGCCGTAGGCCAGTTCCCTCCTTTTGTCCTCATCGATTAACCCTCTTTGAAGGGCCTGGGAAAGAAGAAAAGAGAAAAGAAGAGGCTGTTCCAGCCTGGGATAGGATTCTGCTTCTCCGTTTTCCCCTCCGGAAAGGGGAAGAAGAAGAGAGGAAGCTGTTTCCCTCAGGGTTTCTTCTTCGATCTGGTACTGGGAAAGGAAAGAAAGAAGGGAGGAGTCCATATTTCTTCCCCGAAGCCCGAGAGCATTCCGGCAATCCGCATGCGGAAGAAGGAAGGAATCCCCGCCTTCCGTATTCCCGAAAAACAGAAGGGAAAGCCGGAGAGCGGTTGTTCTCCTAAGAAGCAGGGGATTCCACTCTTTAGGAAAGGCAAGATAGGAATACTTACCCGCCTTTCCTAGGTATATTTCCTCTTTCCCGTCCCTTGCAAGGTAAGGAACCAAAATCATTCCCATCTCTTCCAAACGGGGAAGGAGGCAAAGGGCAGGGCCGTTCTTCGGATAGGAAAGCTTCTTCCTTATCTCTTCCCCTTCCTTCTCCCTGGATGGGGAAGAGATGGCGAGGGGAAAGACAGGGATTGTCTTTCCGACCAGCCGTGCGGTCTGGAGGAAGCGGGCAATGTAATCCTCGAGTGCAACCCTGCGGAATTCCTTTTCCGTCTTTGGAACGGAGGAAGAAACAAGATCCCCATGCTCGAAAGAAAGGGAAGTAGGATCGTAAGTTGTCAGGAAATCCGACATCCCGACTCCCAAAGCCGCAGCCAGTTTCCGGGTAATGGAAATACCCGGCCTCCTAAGTCCTTCCTCGTAATAGGAAATAGCCATCGGAGAAAGGGAGCACTTCTTCGCAAGTTCCCTCCTGGACATCCCCTTCTGCATCCTCAAGTAAGCAAGATTAGAACTGAACATGTTTACATTCTATTCGTTTTTATAATATAAGTAAACGTTTTTTGATTTCTTCTGTTGTATCCATTTTTCCTCTTTGCTATACTACTTCTCGCTGCAATAAGCAGGAAAATAACAAGGAGAATAGAAATATGGCAAACATCAAGTCGCAGAAGAAGAGAATCGAGATCGGAGAGAGAAACCGCAAGGCTCACGCTGCCTTCAAGTCCATGATGAGACATTCCGTCAAGGATGTCGAAGTCGCTGTCGCGGCCGGAGACGAGAAGAAGGCTAACGAGCTTGTCAAGATCGCCGAAGCTAACCTCGACAAGGCCGTCAAGATGGGAATCGAGCACAAGAATACTGTCGCCCGTCAGAAGTCCCACCTTATGGCTAAGGTCGCCGCTATGGCCAAGAAGCCGGAAGCCAAGTAGTTCTTCCATCGGAAAAGAAAGACCGCAGGCAAACGCCTGCGGTTTTTTAGCGGAGATATCTTTCCTGGAAGGTAAGGAGGAACAGCTCCATCTGCTGGTCCCCGTTGTCCTGCTTCTTCTTCATGCCGACTTCGATTTCCCCGAGATCTGCGAGGATCTCCAGGAACGTCTTGTAGGACACATACCGGATTTCCTTCTTCGTATAGTAGATCCGGCCCTTGGTCGTATTCCCGATTTCCCTGGCAATCGACTCCTCGTTCTGGTTTCCGTTCTCCATCTGGTATTTCACAAGCGCCATGAAGCGGAACTGGCTAGCCATGGCCGGAAGGATCTGAAGGGGAAGGGAACCGGCTTTCCGCAGGTCCTGGTAGACCCGTAAAGCGGGGCCCGTCTTTTTCAGGAGAAGGTCGGAGACAATCTCGAAGAGGTTGTCTTCCAAAGGCTTCTGCACCAGAAGCCGGACATCCTCCAGGCTTACCTTCTCCGAATAGGTAAGCAGCTTGTCCAGTTCGTTTAAGAAGAGGAGGTAGTTTCCGTGTGCTTTCCCGTAGACCTTGGTAGACGTCCGGTCGAAGAGAAGGCTTACAGCCTCCCGCTCGATTCCCTTTCCTTCGCTTTTTGCTTTCTGGAAAGCAAGGGAAACAAAATCATATTCGCTCATCTCCGTGCAGTTTACAAAGGATGCTGCTTCCTCTTTCATAGCAAGAACGGCTTCGTTCTTGCTATCCAGGTTTCCTTCCGTTATGAAATAAAGATCGGAAGAAGGCTCCGGATTATGGAGATAGGAAATAAGCCCTTTGTAGTCCTGATCGGATTCCTTGATAGTACCTTTGGTCTTCTTCTCGGAAGTAGAGAGGAAGTAGGCATTGGTGAAGAGGATGGTCTTCCTGTCCCCAAAAAGGGAAAGGGAGCTTGCCTCCGCTACCGCATCCTGCACCAGGCAGTTATAGCCGTCATAAGAAAGAACATCCGGAGCATCCCCTTTCTGGTATGCCCGGATGTCGTTTTTTGCTTTGGCTTCAGAGACTCCGATATCGGGGCCGAAGTAGCAATAGACCATTAGTCCTTGATGACGAGCGGATCTTCGACCGGTTCGTCGCTGGAGACACTCATCTTCTCGATCACGACATCGACGAGAGGTCTGTCTTCGCCGTTCTTTTCGACGGAGGCAATCTTGTCGACGACTTCCATGCCGGAAGCGACTTTTCCGAAGGCGGCATACTGTCCGTCGAGGAATCCGTCATCATGGTCGCAGATGAAGAACTGGCTTCCGGCAGAATCCGGATCCATGGAACGAGCCATGGAGAGGACGCCTCGCTTATGGGAAAGCTTGTTGTTGACGCCGTTCTGGGAGAATTCGCCCTTGATGGAATAGCCAGGTCCGCCCATACCAGTGCCGGTAGGATCTCCGCCCTGGATCATGAAGTTCTTGATGACACGGTGGAAAATCAGTCCGTCATAGAAGCCTTTGCGGGCAAGAGCAACAAAATTGCGGCAGGAATTCGGAGCATCCTTATAGTCCATCTCGACAACGATGTCGCCTAATCCCTTCATGGTAATGGTAACCATTGGTTAATCTCCTTTTATACCTATTCCATTATAGCGGAAAAGATACTTTTTTCAGCCCCTTTTTATGCGCCGAGCTGGATTCTTTCCCCGCCTGCGAATTTTTCCTTGAGGTCTTCTTCCTTCCCGCAGTAGAGGAAACGTTCCAGACGGTCCTTCAAGCCCGCCTTACAGGTCGTGGAAAGCCTGGAATCATCGATTACGAGGATATCCGCTTCATATCCTTTGGCAAAACTTCCGGCCTTTCCGAAGAACGCTCCGCCATAGAGCGTTCCCATACGGAAGACATCCTCGCTGGAAAGGAACCTTGCTTTAGGATCCAGATATCTCTGTACCATCTTGCTAACCTGCATCGCCTGTTCCATCGCCTTGAAGAGGTTCAGGCTGCTTCCACCGCTCACATCGCTTCCCAGTCCTACCTTGATACCGTTATCCAGGTATTTCCGGATTGGTGCCATGCCGCTTTCCACGTTCAGATTGCTTTCCGGGCAATGGGCGACATATACATTTCTCTTCTTCAGAAGCTCCAGTTCCTCTTCGTTCTGGTAGATGCAGTGTGCCATCACGCACTTCACCTTTTCGCCGAAAAGGTGATGGGTGTTGTAGACTTCGCTGTAGTTCTCCTCTTCCGGGAAAAGATCATGGACGAAGGAGATTTCGGAAGGGTTCTCGTCCAGATGGGACTGGACGGGAACATTTTCTTCTTCGCTGATCCTCCCTAGCCCTTCCAAAAGCTCGCTGTCGCAGGAAGGAGCAAACCGAGGGGTTAGGATCGGCTTTTCCAGTCTGAAAGAGGAAGCACGGGAAAGGAAAAGCTTCGTATCGGATAAAGCCGAGGCTGCATTCTTCTGCCGCAGGATGTCGGGAGAGTTCTGATCCATCTCGACAAGCCCTACATAGCAGGGAAGCTTGGCCTTCTCCAGCTGTTCCATAAGTTCCAAGGTAGCATCCACATGGAGAGTAGCAAACAGACAGGCTCTTGTCGTGAAGCTGTTCCTAAGATCCCTTACGAAAAGAGAATATGCTTTCCGGGCATAGGAAAGATCGGAAAATTTAGCCTCTTCCGGGAAGGCGTGGATCTTCAGCCATTCCAATAGCTCGCAGTCTCCGCCAAGTCCGTGATAGGCGTACTGGCTACTATGGGCGTGGAGATCGATAAGGCCGGGAAGGACAAGTCTTCCTTCTCCGCCGTAAAGAGGAAGCTCCTTCTCTTCTCGGGAAAGAGAAGAAACGACTTCCTGGCACTTCCCGTCTTTTACCAATAAAAAGGAATCCGGGCAGTACTGCATCTTCCCGTCTACATCCGCATAGGCGATGTCCCCGCGGACGGCAAAGGATTTTTCCATTTCTTCTCCCCCTATCTGGAAAACAAAAGGCCCCAGCAGGTATGTGCCGGGGCCAAGCTAGCCAAAGCCTACTTCTTGACGGAATCCTGATTCTTGACGGCGTTGATCTTGGCAGCAATCTTGGCCTGATCGCCAAGATAGTAGTGCTTGATCGGCTTCAGGGTCTTCTCGTCGAGTTCATAGACAAGCGGGACACCGGTCGGGATGTTGACTCCGGCAATAGCGTCATCGCTGATGTTGTCGAGATACTTCACTAAGGCACGGAGGGAGTTGCCATGGGCAGCAATCAGGACCTTCTTTCCGCTCTTGATAAGCGGAACGATGGTAGAGTTGTAGAAAGGAACGACACGATCGATCGTGATCTTGAGGGATTCGGTAAGCGGAAGCTCCTTCTTGTCGACGTTCTTGTAGGCATCCTGGTTGGCCGGGTTGCGCTTGTCGTCTTCCTCGAGGGCAGGCGGGGCAATGTCGAAAGATCTTCTCCACTGATGGACCTGTTCTTCGCCGTACTTAGCAGCAGTCTCAGCCTTGTTGAGTCCCTGGAGAGCGCCATAGTGACGTTCATTCAGATGCCAGTCCTTGATGAGCGGGATGTAGTTGCAGTCAACACCATCGAGAACATGCTCGGCGGTATGGATGGCTCTCTTCAGATAGGAAGTGTAGCAGATATCGAACTTGAAGCCGGCCTCGGCAAGAAGCTTGCCGCCGTTGATGGCTTCTTCGACACCCTTTTCGGAAAGCTCGACATCCGTCCAGCCGGTGAAAAGATTGAGTTTGTTCCACTCACTTTCGCCATGGCGGATCAGAACTAATTTAATCATGGTTTGTCCTCCGTTAATTAACCTTCACCATTATAATACAAAAACTTCCCGGGTAAAGGTGGAGGATTGAAGTTACATATTTTCCGAAAATGTTTAATATTCCTATTTTCCAAGGATATAATTAACCGGTCAAGGGGAAAATAAATGAATTCAAAAAGATGTCGAAACCTCATTCTCGCCTCGCTTCTTCTTTTCTCCTCCTGCAAGGGGACTCCTCCCGATGCTTCTTCCCGGATCTCCTCTAGCTCGCCCGTTTCTTCTTCCGGCATTTCCTCTTCCGGGCCGGTGTCTCCCTCCTCTTCCACGAAACCCGCCTCACTCTTCGATGAGGAGACGGACAGCAATCTCTTTCTGGGAGTCGGGCAGTACCGTTCCCTGATTCCGGTCTTTCCGGCCGATAGTTATTCCAGCCGGGTCACGGAAGAAGACGGAATCTCCACCTGCGAAGTCTGCTGCAGCGGATACCAGATGAAGAATCCGTTGGAAAGCTACTCCCTCATCCTCATGCATAAAGGCTACACCGTAAGAACGGGAGATGCTTCCTCCCAGGCAATGACAAGAGCGGATGTCGATTCCATCCTTGCCCTGACCTATCTATTGAAGGACGATGACTTCTACTTCAGCTGCTATCTTTACTTTGACAAGCAAAGCACTTGGCCGGAAAAGGAAGTCCAGTCCGTTCTCGGCGGAAAGGATATTCCGCATCCGAATGCCGATTACTATAGCTATGCGACAGGAAAAATCTCTGAGAACGTAGAAGCCATCCAGGTCTCCTGCTTCTCCGATAATCCAGACTACACCCTCTCCTACAAGGCACTGCTGGAAACGAATCAATATACCGTTACAAAGCAGCAGAACGACGACGGGGAATACTACCAGGCCATATCCAAAGACCAGACGGTTGCTATCGCCTTTGCCTATAACGAAGATCCTTCCTGCTTCTTGATCCAGGCGTGTCTCTATAACTGATAAAGGAAATTAATAATCAAAACCAGAAAACCGTTGCTCGTTCTTTCTGCCGCTGTCCTCGTCTCCCTTCTTGCCGTAGGCTGCAAGAAGGATACCATCCCTTCTTCTTCCGCCTCCTCCTCCGATTCTTCTTCCTCTTCCAGTGCCAAGACTTCCTCCACTTCCAAGGATAAGACTTCTATCTCCTCTTCCAAGACTTCTTCCGATTCCTCCTCCTCTTCTTCCTCTTTAGAACCGGCAAAGACTCCGGAAGAAAGATACACGGAAGCCCTAGGCAAGGATTATTCCAATATGACGGCCGCCTATGATATGGTCTATAAGAACGATATGGGCGAAAAGGGAGCCATGGAAGAGTACGGAAGCGAGTACTACTACAACGGCTATACCATCGTCAGCGACGGCAATGCCGCGGATAGCGGAGACAAGGATTACCTCTTCTACCATGAATATGACGGCAAGAGCTACCTGCATTTCAATCCGGATGATTCCAATCCGCATCCGGTCGAAGCCTGGCTCCACTTGGGCGAACATGATTCGGATCTTTCCCTTGGCTGCACCTATTTCGATATGTCCCTTTTCCTCAGTGCCGGAATCAAGGCCAGCGGCCTGGATTACATCGACGGCGCCTACATGCTTTCGGACGAGACCATTATGGCCAGCCTCAACAAGACCCTTTTCCAGTTTGCCTGGAACAACCAGCTGGAGTTTGCAATCATCACCCTCAACGACGAAGGGTATTTCTCCAGCATCACCGGTTTCGAGTCCCTCAGCGATGACAAGGACTTCGTGAAGGTCGCTTTCAGACAGTTCGGAACTACCGATCCCAACATCGATCTTCCGACTGCTCCCAATGCCGACAACACCATTCCGTACTGGCAGTACAAGGGACTCCCGGCTCCTGTCCAGGACGTCTATCCTACTGCCGTAACGATTGCCCCTCTTGATCCTAGCATCCTTGCAAACAACACCATCACTCTCGATATCGAGAAGACGGACGAATTGCTTCCTTCCTCCATTCTCCCCGATAATGCCAACAAGAAGCATCTGACCTGGCATTCCTCCGATGATTCTGTTGCCTCTATTTAGTCCAGCTTCACCTACGGAAACAAGATCGTGATCGGAAACAAGGCCGGAACCTGCAAGATCTATGCGGTTGCGGATTCTGCCAACGGGGAAGATACCGGCGTGAAGTCCAATGAGATCGATATCGTCGTCAATCCTCTCAAGCCCCAGGACAAGACGGGTGCCGTCTATGACCTTCCCGTCACCGGGCTTAGCGGCGAGAATGTCGGCGTCGCCAACAGCATCCAGAACACCCTTCCTCTTTCCGTAACGGCAAAGGGTGCCGATTTCCGTGCTGCCGGACTGAAGATCTCGGATCTGTTCTCGGGCAATACCCTGATCCTGGATCCGTTACGCCAGGATTCCCATGACTCTTCCGTCCTCTCCTTCGATTTCTCCGACCAGCAGGTCAGTTCCCTCTCCTTCTACTACGGACTCTACTACGAAGCCCATAAGACCAACGAGAACCATATCTCCTCTATCCTTCTCAGGACCTCCAACGACGGAGAGAACTGGACGGAACTTGATATCACTGCCGAAGTCAAGGCTTCTATCTCTTCCAAGAACCTTAAGCTCATGGAGAAGTCCTTTGCTCCTTCTAGCAAGGTACAGATTGCCCTGACAGGCGATATCGTCGGAAAGAACTATTCCTTCTCCTTAGGCGGAATTGCTTTCATGGCCGGCAAGAACTGCCATGCCCATGAAGAGGTGCCTTCCACGATCGACGTCACTGCCGTTTCCATCTCTTCCCCCTCTGCTACTGTCCGGATGGGAAAGACCCTTGCAATCTCCGACGTCGTCACTCCTAGCAATGCTACAAACAAGGCTCTGACCTACAAGTCCAGCAATGAGGAAGTCGCTACCTTAGACAACAACGGAATCCTTACCCCGAAGAAGGCAGGGACCTGCTTTGTTACGGCAACCTCCAGCAACAGCATCGTCTCCAATTCCCTGGATATCACGGTCCTGGATGCCGTATCTCTAGATAGCAGCTATCTTGGCACCTACAAGGGGCTAGATGATAACAGCAACCCTGTCACCCTTCTAGTCGAATCCGGAAAGGCTACCTTATCCTTCGAGAAGTCCGGAAAGACGGATTCCTTTGTCCTGACCCTGGACGACTACAGGGACAGCGCTTAGTCCTTTGCCGGGGATGATGGATCGAAGATGACTATCCAGCTCGGCTTCGGAGAAAAGAACCACCTTTCCGTTACTGCCGATGCCGGAAGCTATACCATCAACAGCCATGGCACCCATGAGGGACTTGTCCGTTACATCCAGGCTACTGCTATCACCCTTACCCCGACGGATTCCTCTCTTACTGTCGGAGAGGGAACCGGAATCAAGGCTTCCTATACCCCTAGCGATGCTACCGGAACGACCGTTACGGATCTTTCCTATTCTACAAGCGACAAGAATGTCGCTGCTGTCGATGAGGAGAACGGTTATGTGACCGCTGTCGGTGCCGGTACTGCTACGATCACTGCCACAAACAGCGACGGGATCAAGGGAACCTGCACGATCACGGTCAAGGCCAAGGTTGCTGTCTCCTCTGTCACCCTCACCGGAAAAGACGGAAAGAATACTTTGGAAGCTCTGGCTTCTCTTGCCTTGACGGCTGCGGTTCTTCCTACGGATGCCTATAACAAGACTCTTGCCTGGTCCTCTTCCGATACCAAGGTTGCGACTGTCGACAGGAACGGTGTCGTCACGGGAGTCAAGGAAGGAAATGTCACCATCACGGTTAAGGCTACGGACGGAAGCGGAATCGAAGGAACGATCGATTTGACCGTTACTGCAAGCACGGCTGCTATCGATCCGAAGTTCGTCGGAACCTGGACCGGAACGGATATTATCGGAAATGAAGCTACGTTAACGATTTCTTCCAATGGAAATGCCGAGTTTGTTATTGATGGCCTTGTCGATCAGTCTTTCCCCTCGTTCACGGTGAACGGAAACAAGGTTACCTACACGGACGGGGACGAAGAAATGGAAGTGTACTGCAACAGCGGAATCATCAATGTCACCTACCATGCTGATTATGCAGATGGCTGGGGCTTTGACAAAACGGAAGAGTTCACTAAGTAGTATTCTTTTCTTCTTTCTGTCTTTGGCTGCACGGCTAATGCTGCTGCAGCCTTTTTAATATCCAAAAAACCGCTGCACTTCTCAGCACAGCGGTTCAAGTCTTTCCGTTCTTCTACAGCGGAAGGTCCTTGTGGCAGAATCTTACGCTTCCGGCAGTATACGTAATCCCGGTAATGACAAGCAGGAAGAGAAGCTTGAAGAAGTAGAGCTTGTAGTCCCCATCCATGACGGCCATCGGATCGAAGAGGGAGAAGATAGTCACATAGTTGAAGGTGTTCATTCCGTCTATGCGGAGATAGACCGGCATGCTCTTCGATCCGAAGAGGCCGAGGACGGAGCAGATGAAGAAGAAGATGCAGATTCCGCCTCCGACGCCTATCGACATATCGGATTTGTCGAAGAGGCAGGAGAAGAGGAAGCAGACACCGCTCAGCCCCAAGGTAACCATGAAGTTGCCTAAGGAGTAGAAGAAGACATTGGAGACTGTCAGGGATGTGATAAGGTCGGTCGCTCCAAGGCCGATGGCGATCTGCCTCAAAACCAGGGTTGCCAAGAAGAGAGAAAGAGCCATCACGAACTCGGTGAAGAAGAGATAGGCTCCTTCCGTGAAGATGTAGGAATTCCTGGTCGTCGGAGTAGAGAGGGTGAAGGCAAGGCTTCCCGTCTCCACCTTCCCGGAGACGAGGTTTGTTGCCAGAAGTATCGTATAGACCATCGGGATGAGGACGCAGACGATGGAGAAGGAGACGACGCCGACGGCAAATCCGTAAAGGTTATGGGTAGCCATGTCCGTAAGTGTCTGGCCGACCTTGTTGGGAAGCTGGGACATGACCGTGGTCTCCCCCTTTTCGAGAGATACCATCACCTTGTCCATCTCGGAATAGTTCTCCTTGCCCTCCGCTTCCTTCAGGGCATCGTTGTAGGTGGCAATGCCGCCGGTAGCATATCCGCGGACGGTAGAAAGCATGCTTTCCCCTGTCATCTTCGTATCATTGTTCTTGGCCGTGATCTCCAGATAGGAGTCGATCTTCTCTTCGTGATCCTTGTTGAAGGTATCGACAAGTGTCACTTTGGCATTCTCGACGACGGTATCGACGGCCCTGTCTATGACTGCGGACGGAATCAGGGAAGTCCCGTCGAAGTAGGCGTTCTTGTTGTCGCTGTCCCGGGCAAGGAAGTCGTCCATGAACTTGGAAATTTCTTCCTTGGCCTTGTCCAGGCTGTCTTGGCTGTCTTCTTTTGCCTTGCTGATTTCCTCATCCGTATAAGGGACTCCGGTAATCGCCTCCTTATGCATCTTCTGGAGCATGTTGGCATTCACGCCCATGTCCTTGATGACGCCGACGAACTGATCCGGAGCATAGGTATCGAGCTCCTTCTCCTCATAGATGATTTCTCCGTAGCTGTTGGTCTTCCCGCTGTCCACATACGTGATCGGATATCCTCTTTCGGAAGTGATGTAGTCCACTTCGAAATCCGGAAGGTAGGGGTAGTAGGCATAATCGGAAAGCTCCTTGACGACATAAGATTGAGTGTTCCTGGAAAGGATATTTTCCTTCACCGTCTTATCCGAGACATAGGAGGAAGGATCCTTAGCATATGCTTTCTTCAGTTCCGAACCGGTGGATTCCACAAAGGAAGAAAGATCGCCGGAAGAAAGAACACTCATCCAGTCGATGGCACTGGGAATGGTGACCGAAGTGATATCCATGCTCTTGTTGATGACGCTGTCGAAGGCCGTAGAAAGGAGAAGGACAGACTTCTCCTTCTGTTCTGAAGTCAGGGTTTCCTTCTTGCTGACCGCGGCAGTCAGGGTATAAGGCATAGAAGAGACCAGAACCTGTTCCACGGTCTTTGTCTTGTCCTTTTCGTATTCGTCGAAGAAATCGCTGATTGCCTGAAGCAGGACTTCCTTCTCTTCTTCAGTCTTCGTGCTATCCCCGTCCAGGGTGCTCTTGGCCTGGCTCATGATCAGAGCCTTGGACTTCTTTGCCTTCTCTTCGTCTGTTCCGCCCTGGAGAGAGTAGACAGTGTCGTAAGCCTTCTTCAGGGACGTCATCTGGGAGACGGTAGAAAGATCCTGAACCTGGCTGATGCCTTCCTTCTCCGCAGAAGTAAGGGAAGTCAGAGTATCATCGAAGGTAAGGAAGCCGTCGGCCGTATTCTCATACCCGGCATAAAGACCGATAGCGGAAGTCCTCACGGTCGTCTCCGTATCGGCATTCGAGAACATATTCTGCAGGGAATCCTTGGTGGAGTTGATCTTGATCGTGGAGAGGATGCAGATAATCAGGATGATGATGAGGGAATTTCCGAAGGTGGAGATAAGAAGCCAGATCTTATTGGATTTCAGGCTCTCCAGAAAGATGGGCCAGGAAAAGAGATGCCTTTTCTTCTTCTTTTCGTCTACGGAGTCCTTCCCCTTCGGAGGAAGTGCCATCCCAGGGACCTTGGTTTCTATAATCTCCGACATTTCTTTGTTTTCCATTCTTACTGTTCCTCCTTAAGTTTTTCGTGGAAGTAATCGGCAAGGTTGTATTTTTCTTCGCTGATATACTTCAACGGTTTTCCCTTGAGAGCATCGAAGAGCTTACCCGTATCTTCCTTCCGGATTCTTAGGATATCCTGGTGGAGTTCTTCTTTTCTCCGGAGGATCTCAAACCCCATCGCCCGGAATTCCTCTTCCGCCTCCCCGGTTTCGAATTCGACCTTGAAGTCCCGGAAAGGCCGCTCCTTCACCAGCTTCACATCGACAACATCCAGGATCTTGCCGCCGGAAAGATAGCAGACCCTGTCGCTGACTCTTTCTAGTTCCTCGATGGTATTGGAAGTCATGATGATCGAGGCGCCGTCCTTCTTCTGCTCCTCTACGATCTTCAGGAACTCTTCCCGCATCAAAGGATCCAGTCCGGTAGTCGGTTCATCCATAAGGAGGATAGGGGCTTTCAGCATGATGGCAGAGACGATGGCCGTCTTCTGCTTCATTCCTTTGCTCATCCGCTTCGGATAGGCGTGGATATCTAGCTGCATCCTCTGGATCAGTTCGTCGGCATAGGAGAAATCCTCTTTCTTCATCCCGAGCTTAGATCCGTAGTCATGGAGGAAGAAATCACCGGAAGCTACCTCGGGGAAATTGATTTCCCCGGGGATATACCCGATATAGCTCTTGGTTCTTGCAGCATCCTTATAGGCATCGAAGGAGTAGATGTGGATAGATCCGCTGTCCGGTCTTATGAAACCCATGATCTGGCGAAGCAGAGTGGTCTTTCCGGCACCGTTCTCTCCGACAATCCCCAATGTCTCTCCTTCCTTCAGGGACAGGGAGACATGGAAATCCCCTCTCTCTTTCCCGTAATCCTTGGTGACGTCATCTACCCGGATTACGTCCTTCTTTTCTTTTTCCTCCATCACCGGATTCCTCCAAAAGATTTGTCTTCCTTATAGAAGGTCATGAAATAATCCTCCAGTGTCTCCTTCTTTTCGGAGAAATCGGTAAACCCTCTTGGTATATCCGTAAGCAGCTTGTTGATATCCCGGTCTTCCGAGAAGACGGAGAAGCGGAGCGGAGTAAGGGAAGAATTCTCGACCCGGTATCCTTTGTCTTTCAAGGCCTTCTCGGCTTCTTCCTTCTTCTCCCTGTCCGGATAGAGGATATGGTACTGCTTCAGGCTCTTGTGCCTCAGGTCATCGGCATGGAAGCGGGAGACGATCCTCCCGTCCTTGATGATGGCAATCCGGTCGCAGCAGCTATCGACTTCGGAGAAGATATGGGAGGACAGGAGGATCGTCTTTCCCCGGTTCTTCTCTTCCAGGATGAAAGAGATGAATCTATCCTGCATGGTAGGATCAAGCCCGGAGGAAGGCTCATCCAGGATGATGATGTCCGGGTCGTTGCAGAAGGCAACGACGATGGCAATCTTTCTCTTGGTGCCAAGGGACATCTCCCGGCAGAAGAGAGAGTCGTCCACCTGGAATTCCTTCATCAGGTAATTCAGCATGGTTGGGTCCTTTACCCCTTTCAATGCCATATTCTCCTGGATGACGTCGGAACCTTTCAGCATATCCGGGAGAGCGACTTCTCCCGGGACATATCCTATTCCCTGCATGATGATGCTCCGGTTCTTCAAAGAGGACTGGCCCCGAAGAAGCGTAGTACCGGAATCCGGGATGGAGAACCCCATCAAGTGACGGATAGTAGTAGACTTTCCGGCGCCGTTAGGTCCAAGGAACCCGAAGCATTCCCCCTTTCCGATATCAAAGCTAACATCAAAGATTCCTCTCCCCTGCTTGTAGTCCTTGGTGAGGTGGGATACGGAAATCACCGGTGAGACTATACGGTCACGATCTTCCGGCAGTACAGCCGTTGCTTGCTTTTCCATTTCTTCCCCCTTTTCCATTAGGATAAGTGAAATCGAGTCAAAAGTCTTTTGTTTTGGAAGAAAATCACAGTTGTTGGTCTTAAGTCCATTTTCTTACCTTGGGTAATATATATCTACAGGAATGATTTTTCAAGACTGTTGTTTATTATTTTTCCGATTAGTGCTATAATTTTTCTAAATCAGGAGATCTCAAGATGGAAACCGGTATTGAAAAGAAGGAAGACATCCGCACCCTGAGGACAAAAAGGGATCTTGCTTTAGCCCTTGGAGAACTCCTCCAGGAAAAGAACTACGATGATCTTGCCGTGAAGGACATAACCGACAAAGCACTTGTCGCCAAAAACACCTTCTACAACAATTTCTCGGACAAGGGAGAACTGCTTTCCTATTTCTTCCAGATCAAGGCCGAAGAGCTCCTTAAGGAACTGGAACCTGTTCTTTCGGAATGCTCCCATGGGTCCAGAGGCCTGTTTTTAGGAAAGGTAGCAAACTCCGCTATCGATTTCTTCTATGATTCTTCTCTTCCCCTGCAGAAGATGATTCAAGCCGACAAAAGCCGGTCCCTCTTCTATGTCCTGACGGATTTCGTATCCAAGTTCATGAAGAAAGTAGCTGCCAAATATAAAAAGTTCTTCTCCCGCTTCGAGCGTCCCGATATCAGCAACTATTTCTATTCCGGAGGCCTTGTCTCCATCCTCTATTTCTGCTTTGCGGAAAAGAAGGAAGAGACAAAAGAGCAAGCAAAGATTGATATCAGCCGTTTAGTACGCCCGGCTATATCCCTGCTCTTCTAGTTCCTAATCTAAAGTATGTTTAGCCGGATTCCCTCCCGGCTTTTTCTTGATAGCAAGAGGTGGAAAAATTCAGGAATCCAGCTTTCTTTTTTTCTTTGTTTTGTTCGAAAACCCTAGTGGAAACTCAAATACAAAAACGCATCTGAAGAAAACACCAAAAAAAGCGGAAAAAATTCTTGCATGTAGAGGCAAAGAAGAATATATTTTAAATCGTGATTTTCAGAAATGCTCTGTTCCATATCACAAACTAATTCTGTGTCGTCAATGTGAGAAGCATTGCGTGACCATCCGGAACCGATCAAAACGGAAAAACAGCCATACGGACAGCTGGGTCAGAAGCCGAATTAGAGAAAGTGATGTCTCGTTTGTCTTTTATGGGTGCCGAAGGGGAGACTCTTCTCCCGTACTTATGAAACTTCAGATGAGAGTAGTAAAAGTAAACCATTTACTATATAGACTCGCATTCCATCGTTTTTAGAGGGAAACCGATTATCTTCCTTAGTTTTTTGTTTGCCTCCATGAGTGCCATCTCTATTTAAAGGATTAAAAAATGAAAAAGACCATTTTGGCTAGTGTTTTAGTTTGTTTTCTTATCACAGGGTGCAAGAATAATCTTCCTGAATCTTCTTCCACTACGGGAAAAGAAAAGACTCTTTCCGAGCAGGTTACAAAGGTCGAGAAAACAGCCTCCGATACTTTCAAGGACACCTATACCGTCTCTTTCGAAAACAAGAAGACAACGACTTTCGATGTTGCCAATACGAAGAGCAACTTCACCAAGGAGATGAGCTTCAACTCTTCCCTGGACATGGATCCGGATGGCGGAGCAGACGCCTATGAGAACTCGGGAGACCACGAAGACAATTACTTCTATTCCTATGATTTCTACAACGCCGTTTCGACCTCCACTTTGACGATTCTTCAGAACTACAAGACCTACCAGCAGACGAATAAATCCAGCTGCGGAGTATGTTCTCTTCTCTCGGCTTTGAACTATTTCGGGATTCAAGGAAACTCTACGGAGGAAAGCCTTTGGAATGAGCGCCCCAAAGGAACAAACCACGGTTCTTCCCTGAAGCAGCTTCTAGCGGTTGCCAAAAACTATGCGGATTCGGAAAACTACACCATCGAATCCACCTACGACCATTATGACAGTGAGAAGAACCTGGACGGATATTTCGAGACGGAAGAAGGGATGCATGCTATCGAGAACTACATCAAGAAGGGTGCACCTGTCATCATCGGCTGGAACGACTGGGGCGGACACTACGAGACCGTAATCGGATACGACAACATGGGGACCGAGTCCATCGGAGATGACGTGATGATCGTTGCCGACAGCTACGACACCTCCGACCACTGCCAGGACGGATACGGAGTCTACGGGTACGAGCGCTTCTTCTACAACTGGACCATGTACGACTTCTTCTCCGGCTCCGACGTCAGC
>Ga0172377_10003243_pt1 | contig 16660 bp, 16 predicted proteins | sample Pumphouse3metaG_FD_119749 | JGI IMG/M metagenome (GOLD analysis project Ga0172377, IMG submission 119749) | Leachate microbial communities from a municipal landfill in Southern Ontario, Canada - Pumphouse #3 metaG | ecosystem: Engineered > Solid waste > Landfill > Unclassified | place: Canada...
AACTAAAATATAAGGGATATTTCGATATAGTCCGTTAAAGTCCAGACCATATCCGACTACAAATTTATCAGGTATGTCAAAACCACAATAATCGATAGGTACATCAATCCTTCTTCTTTCTACCTTATTCAGCAAAGCACATACTTTCAGACTTGCAGGATTTCTTGATTTTAACATTCGAATTAAATAATCTAAAGTTAATCCTGTATCGACTATATCTTCAATAATTAAAACATCCTTTTTTTCAATATTTTCATCCAAATCCTTTATAATCCTTACAACTCCGGATGATTCTGTGGAAGTGCCATAACTTGAAATATCCATAAAATCCATTATTATTGGCACTTTGATATTACGAGCCAAATCTGCCAGGAAAATGATTGCGCCTCTTAAAACTCCGATACAGATCAACTGTTTGCCTTTGTAATCCCTGGATATTTGATTGCCTAATTCCTGTATTTTCTTTTGTATCTGATTCTCCGGTATTAATATTTCTTCAATTTGTTCCTGTCTTATCATTTTTTTGATCTCCTTAGCTTTCTATATTTTTTTTGCGGATTATTTTTTTTATATGCAAAACTTTTTTTGTTTTTTTAGTAATCTTAAAACGGTCGTCTATCTGATAATCTGCAACCCATACAATACTATCAGAATTATCAACAACCAGAGTAATCTGGCCTCTTTTAAATTGTGGTATCTTCCAATCAATAAAATATGATTTAATTTTTTTAAAATACCCACAATTTAAAGGTTTAAAACAGTCCCCATCCCTTCTGTTTCTAATTTTAAGAGGAAGGCCTAATTTATCATAGTCCAGGTAGGCTTCAGATTTACTCTTATTATTTAAATATTGTTCTTTTATTTTTTCTGAATAATTATATAGTTTAGTTGTCATTTTGATACCTACTTGAGGGTATTCCTTATCGATAAGCAATGGTAAGTCAAATTCCCATTTGTTTCCTATTTTGTATTGAGTAGTTTTAGTTTTTTTTCTACCCCCAACATAAAATATTTCCAGTTTATAATAACTCTTTCTTGCTTTGATATTATCAGGTAAATTAATACATTTTTCACCCCGGTTAAACAGGCACAGTTCTCTAATACTCTCAATGTGATCAAATTCAATATCAGCAAGATAATCCTTTATCAAAACTATCCCTTTACGAATAATATGTCTTTGTAACGCTACATGGATTTTCCTGATTTTTTTTATATCCAGAACAATTTTGGAAGAACTTTTTTCTATTATACAATCTAAAAGATATTGTTTGGTTATGTCTTCCCAATAATTTAATTCATCTTGAACAATTGTTTGTAATTTTATTAAACTACTTCCAATTGAGGGATTATATTCTTTGGCAAGTAGAGGTATTAATTGATTTCTAACTTTATTTCGCAGAAACATCGACTCTTTATTTGAAGAATCTATAAAATAAGTAATATTATTTCTCTTACAATAATCTTCTATTTCCTGCCTGTTACATTCAATTAAAGGGCGAATAATCTGATCTCTTTTTGCAGGTATACCCCTTAATCCCTGTAAACCGCTACCTCGCATTAATCTCATCAAAACAGTTTCAATCTGGTCATCAGCATGATGGCCTATAGCAATCTTATTTGCTTTATACTCTTTGTACAAACCTTTAAGAAACTGATATCGCACCAATCTGCCGGCTTGTTCTAAAGATAATGATTTTTCTTGAGCAATAATTGGCACAGAAACTGTTAATTGCTCAAAAGGTATATCCATCTGGTTGGCTTCTAACCGGACAAAGTCTGCTTCCTTTTTTGATTCAGCAACTCTTATGCCATGATTAACATGTGCTACAATAAGATGCAAATCAAGTCTTTTTTTTATACTGTTAAGAATGTGAAGCAGGCATAATGAGTCAGGGCCTCCGGAAACGGCAACTATAACCGTGTCTCCCGGATGTAGCATTTGATATTTCCTTATTGTATTATTTACTTTTACTATTAATTTATCCAATTAAAAAACACTTTTTCGTTTTATTTAATAATATTATAGAAAAAGTTAATTCCCGGAACTACACTATTGCATGGTGGCGGTGCTGAGATTCGAACTCAGGACACTGCGGGTATGAACCGCATGCTCTAGCCATCTGAGCTACACCGCCATAATGGGATAAACATGGCAGATAATAAGAGAAAGCAATAAACTGCTTAATTAATAAAAACCTCTAATTTTATTATAGAGGTTTGATTTACTTGCTTGGTTGCGGGGGGCGGATTCGAACCGCCGACCTTCAGGTTATGAGCCTGACGAGCTACCTAGCTGCTCCACCCCGCTATGCTGTCTATTTATCTGAAATTATTAATTACATTAAAGTCTTCTAAAAAGTCGCTTTTTATTTTAGCATTGTTAAAACCTAAAGTCAATGAATATAAGTATATTAATTGATCGTTAGGTGCCGGAGGCCGGAATCGAACCGGCACAAGCCTTACAGCTTCCAGGATTTTAAGTCCTGTGCGTCTACCTATTCCGCCACTCCGGCAAACTTAAATTATTATAGGACAAATGACTATGACCGTCAATAGAACTTTAGTAAATTTATTCAAATTATCTTCTTAAGCAAAAAAGTACTTTTATAATTAGTGATTCACTATAAAAATACTATTCAATCCTGGTAGCTTTATATAAAATCTCATTAGGTTTAACCATGTCAAGTTCTTCCCGGGCAATTTTTTCAATATAAGGATTAGTATTCAATAAATCTATCCTTTCAGCCAATAGTTTGTTTTCTTTCTGTAAATCATTAATCTCATCCTCTAATTCATAGATATAAACATTTAACTCAAGAATACTGGCATATTTTTCTGAAAAGACAAATGATATATAAAATATTAATAACAAGATAATTGCCCATGTTATTTTTGATTCAAAAAGAGATCTTATTACAGACATCTTTATTGAAAAACCTCTTTTCCCCTGTAAACACCCTGGTCACCCAGTTCTTCTTCAATTCTTAACAACTGGTTATATTTTGCGATCCTATCTGTACGGCAAAGAGATCCTGCCTTTATCTGCCCTGCATTAGTGGCAACTGCTAAATCAGCAATAGTAGTATCCTCTGTTTCACCAGAACGATGGGAAATAACATTAGTAAAACCGGCACGTTTTGCCATTTCAATAGTATCAAGGGTCTCGGTCAGGGTACCAATTTGATTTAATTTAATTAAGATAGAATTAGAAGCAGATAAATCAATGCCTCTTTGTAGCCTTTCCTGGTTTGTAACATATAAATCATCTCCCACAAGCTGAATTTTTTCCCCTAATCGCTTTGTCAATTTGTTCCAATTATCCCAATCGTCTTCTGCTAATCCGTCTTCAATTGAAATAATTGGGAATTTAGCAACTAATTTTGCATAATATTCAATCATTTCTTCTGCTGATCTTTCAACACCTTCTCTAGTTAAAATATACTTTCCTTTCTGATAAAATTCAGATGCTGCTGCATCAAGAGCAATAAAAATATCCTTACCAGGCTGGTATCCGGCTTGATTAATAGCTTCAACTATTACCTCCAAAGCCTCTTCACTTGATTTCAACTTAGGAGCAAACCCTCCTTCGTCCCCAACTGAAATACTATAACCGGCCTTCTGAAGTACTTTCTTTAAAGCTTGAAATGTTTCAGCGGCCATTCGGTAGTTTTCTGAAAAATTCAATCCGCCAACAGGCACAATCATGAATTCCTGAATGTCCACACCACTGTCAGCATGCTTACCACCATTTAAAATATTCATCAAAGGAACAGGGATCTCTTTTGCATTAGTACCCCCTATATATCTATATAATGGCAAATCTAAATATTCGGAGGCAGCTTTCGCTACTGATAGAGAGACTCCCAGTATAGCATTGGCACCCATTTTTTCTTTATTACGTGTACCATCCAACTCAATCATTAATTCATCAACATAACCTTGTTCAAGTGCATCTACTCCAATTAATTCAGGAGCAATTAATTCGTTTACATTATTTACAGCTTTCAGAACACCTTTTCCGTTAAATCTTTTCTTGTCATTATCTCTTAATTCTACTGCTTCATAAGTGCCGGTGCTGGCACCGGAAGGAACCTGTGAAACACCAATTACCCCACTTTCCAAATGAACCTCAACCTCTATAGTAGGATTTCCCCTTGAATCCAGTATTTCCCTGGCATAAATATCAATTATTGCACTCATATTAATCCTCCTGATTATTATTAACTTTATTAAATAGCTATTTATAAATGCATTTGTTATTAAATGTTCCCCAAATGGGTAAATAAATAAGTACCCAAACTGAAGTATATAATTAAACTGCCAACATCAACCGCAGTGGTGATAAATGGTCCGGTTGCTACTGCAGGATCAATATTTAATTTCGTAAATACTAAAGGTAAAAATGTTCCTACTGTAGCTGCAGCAATCACTGTTACACATAATGATAAGCCAATAGTTAAACCTAAAATATAATCATTCTGCCAAAAATATGTCAATATTGATATCATCACACCAATAGTAATTCCAATAAAAAATCCTACTTTTGTTTCTGTCCAGATATTTTTCCATAATTCGTCCAAGCGGAGCTGACCGGTCGCCAATCCTCTGACTGTTATAGTAGAAGATTGAGCCCCTACATTTCCTCCCATAGCCATGATAATTGGGATAAAGAAAGCAAGTGCTACCACCACTTCTAAAATTCCAGAATGAAATTCAATAACTGAACCGGAGATAATTTCACCAACCATGCAAACTAAAAGCCATGGCAATCTAGCCTTAGCCCTGGTCAATGGGGTAGCTTTAATTAATTTATCTTCATAGAATTCAGCAGAACCTACCATCTTGTGAATATCTTCAGTAACTTCTTCTTCCAAAACGTCAATTATATCATCAACAGTAATTATCCCTACCATCATGCCTTTTTTGTTAATTACTGGTATAGCCAGGAAGTCATAATCTGATATAACCTTTGCGGCAACCTCTCTATCTTCAACATCCAAAACGCTAATCACATCTTCTTCCATAATTGCAGATATTTTACTCTTGGTATCAGCTACAATTAAATCTCTTAAAGACAAAACGCCAATCAATCTATCTCTTTTGTCTAAGACATAAACATAATAAATTATTTCTGCTTCCGGGCTCATTTCCCGAATACGATTTATTGCCTGTTCCACGGTCATATACTCAAAAAGTGTTACAAACTCGTTATTCATAACACTCCCGGAGGTATTTTCACCATATTTCATTAGCTCTTTAATCTCTTCGGCTTCCTCTGCAGGCATTAAATCGAGAAGTTCACGCGATTCTTCTGGAGGGATTTCTCCTAAGATATCTACTGCTTCATCTGTATCCATTTCTTCTAAAATTTCAGAGGCTTGCCTTTTACTCATGGCATTGAGTAATTCAGATTGTAATTCGGTGTTCAGTTCAGATATATATTCTGCAACCTTTTCTTTATCTTCAATTTGCTTAAATATCTCTATGATCTGTTCAGTAGTAAGTTCTTCAGTAATGTCACTGAAATCATTGGGATGCAGGTCTTCTACTATCTCTTTTAATTCTGTTAACTTTTTCTCATCTAACAATTTTTTGATTTTTTCTATAAGAATCTTTTCATCCATCTCATATATTCCAATCTATCGATTACTTCTAATAAAGTTTAATCAAAGGGAATTATTTCTTCTCTAATAACCCTATATAACTCAGAAGATCGGGAAATAGATACATTTCCACTTGGTATTTCCAGTACTTCAATTACTAATATTTTATTCCTGAAATTTATTCTTATTCTGTCCTGAGGTTTAATGCTATCGCCAGCCTTTGCTATTCTATCATTTATAAAAACACTTTGACTGTCACATGCTTTTTTTGCTTCAGTTCTTCTTTTAATAATTCTACTTAATTTAAAATATTTATCTATTCGCAAAATTATATCCTAAAATATCTTATTCTTTTTTCTTCAGCTGTGGAAAAAGAATTACTTCCCTGATTGAATCATTATTGGTTAGCAGCATTACTAATCGATCTATTCCAATTCCCATTCCACCAGCGGGTGGCATTCCATACTCCAAAGCTTCTATATAATCATAATCAACAAAATTTTGATTAACTTCTCCTTTGCTCTTCTTTTCTGCCTGTTGTATAAATCGCCTTTTTTGCTCAACAGGATCATTTAGTTCAGTAAAAGCATTTGCCAATTCCATAGAATTAATAAATAATTCAAAACGCTCAACAATATTAGGAGAACCGGGTTTCTGTTTTGATAATGGAGAAACATCGACGGGATAATCCATTATAAAGGTCGGCTGAATCAGAGTATGTTCTACTTCTGTTTCAAATAGCTCATTTGTTATATTCCCCCTGGTTGAGTTTTCCGGTATTTCTAATTTGTATCTTCTTACTAAATTCTTCAATTCATCATTACTGACTTCTTCCATATTAATACCGGTAACTGAAAGGATAGCCTCATTCATAGTCAATCTCTTCCATGGAGGGGTAAAATCAATCTTTTCTCCCTGATATTCTATCACAAGCTTACCTTTGAGTTTTTTTAAGACAAATGCAATCATCTCTTCGGCAATATTCATCATCACCTGGTAATCAGCATAAGCTTCATACAGCTCCAACATTGTAAATTCCGGGTTATGTTTTGTTGAAATACCTTCGTTTCGAAAATTACGGTTCAACTCATATACCTTTTCAATGCCTCCGACCAGTAATCTCTTTAAATACAATTCAGGAGCTATCTTTAAATACAAATCCCTGTGTAAGCTTAGATGGTGGGTAACAAAGGGTGTTGCTGTTGCACCTCCCGGAATGGGCTGCAATACAGGTGTTTCTACCTCGAGGTATCCTTTATTGTCTAAATAATCTCTGATAAGCTTAATAATTTTACTTCTCTCTATAAAGACATCACGAACTTCGGGATTACTAATAAGATCCAAATAACGCTTTCTATATCTAACTTCTGTATCAGTAAGCCCATGCCATTTTTCAGGTAATGTGCGTATTGCTTTACACAACAATGTAAAGGTGGTAGCTATTATAGTCAGTTCACCTGTTCTGGTTTTGAAGATTGAACCAGATACTCCGATGATATCACCAACGGAAATTTTTTTAAATATCTCAAATAAATCTGACCCAACAAGGTTTGACTTTACATAAATTTGTACTTTACCAGTTTGGTCTTCCAGGTCAACAAAAGCGGCTTTTCCATGTTTTCTCAATGCCTTTATTCTCCCGGCAGCCACGACATTCTCTTCCGACGGTTCTGATGTAGCAATTTCATCAAATTTTTGGATTATTTCTTTTATGCTTTGTTCTTTTTCAAATCGCTTACCAAATGGATCAATATTTAAATTCTTTAGTTCTTCAATTTCCTTTAACTTTTCTTCTCTTAAGATATTAACATTTTTCTTATCTTGTTCTGTCAATGGTTCTCACTCCTTGAAAATTTACTTATATTTTTTATAATAACAAAGATATTAACCTTCATCATCAGATAAATTATAACTTTATTGATATATTTCCTGATTATCTATTTTATAATAGAAAGCCGATAAAAGTAAATAAAAAATGAACAGGCTGTTTATTTGACCATAACCTGTTCATTTTAAAACTAAACTAATTGAAAGCTATAATAATTATTTAATATTTAATATTTTATAATTTAAGCTGCCCGCAGGTACTCTGATTTTAACTTTATCGCCCACTTTTCTTCCCAAAACTGCTTTACCAATAGGCGAAGCAATGGATATCTTGCCGGAAGATGGGTCAGATTCAATATAATCAACTAATGTATACTCTATCTTTTCCTTTTTCTTAATATCTTCAACAACAATCTTTGAACCTGGAGAAACAACTGTTTGGTCATTTTTCGATGTGTCAATGAGCTCACAATTTTCAATAACCTTTTCCAATGTCAATATTCTGCCTTCGATAAAAGCCTGTTCATTTTTGGCAGACCGATATTCAGCATTCTCCGCTATTTCACCGAATGCTACTGCATGGCTTATTTTTTCAGCAATTTCTTTTCTTTTTACAGTCTTTAATTCATGCAGTTCTGATTTAATTTTTTCCAGCCCTTCTTCAGTCAGCATAATCTTTCGGTCGTTCATTTTTTATACACCCTAACCTTCTCATAAAATTAAAACTAAGACAAGTGGCATCTGGAAACAAGGGGAATACTTATCTTAGTTAACAAAATATTATATATTTTCTAAATTAGCGACTTTTGTAGTTTTAAATGAATTATAGGGTATTTATAATTTTATGTCAAATAAATATTGTTTTTATCAGTATTATAAAAATATAACATTTTTTAATTATATTTAATAATTCAAAAAGATAAAAATCATTACTTATAATAATATAAAAAAGTATCTTATTGATTTTATTCAGCTTTAAATAGAGCTGTAATAGCTTCTCTCTTGCAAAAAATAAATAAGTTTAATATAATTTTATTTTATACAGGTTTATATTGCATTTTTAGATTAATCCCAATGATTTTCCGGCTTTCTCAAATATTTGTAAAGCTTCTTCAATATCCCCCTGAGTATGGTGTGTAAGTATATGAGATCTAAGCCTGCTAGTTCCTTTTGGAACTGCTGGGAATACAATAGGGCAAATAAATACACCCATCTCATTAACCATCTTACAAAGCTGTAATGTTTCTTCTTCTCCACCAATAATAATAGGAACTATTGCTGTAACGGTATCTCCAATATTGTAACCCATGGAATTTATGCCTTCTCTAAATTTTTCCATGTTTTTATGTAAATTCTCAACTCGTTCCGGCTCATCCTCAATCACTTCCAGAGCGGCAATGGCTACAGCAGCATTGACCGGGGGAATGGGTGCTGAAAAGATAAATGGCCTGGAATTATGTCTTAAATATTGAATCATTTCTTTTTCACCAGCAATATATCCGCCAACAGCAGGAATAGTTTTGCTAAGGGTTCCCATGTGTATATCTACGGCATCTTTTAATCCGAAATATTCTTCAATACCATGTCCTGTTTTTCCAAGTACTCCAATAGAATGAGCCTCATCTACCATTACCTTTGCTCCATATTTTTTTGCTAAACGGGATATTTCTGGTAAATTTGCAACATCACCATCCATACTGTAAACACCATCAACTATGATTATTTTATTTACATAGTTATCAGAATTTTTTAAAATAGATTCCAGTCTGTCCATATCGTTATGTAAAAAAGATTTATGTCTGGCGCCTGAAAGCATACACCCGTCAATAATGCTTGCATGATCAATTTTATCAATTATAATCAAATCACCATTCTGGTAAAGAGAAGTAATAGCAGCTAAATTGGTTACATACCCGCTGGTATAAGTAATAGCATCTTCAGCTCCTTTGAATTGGGAGATTTTTTCTTCCAACTTTTTGTGCACCTCTGTAGTTCCCGATAAGAAACGAACACCTGAAGTGCCTGTACCATATTTTTCAATCGCTTTGATGGCTGCCTCCTTTAATTTAGGATGATCTATCAATCCCAAATAATTATATGAAGCCAGCATTATTTTTTCTTCCCCTTCAACCATAACTCTCGATTGTGCAGAATTTTCAATGGTTTTCAGCCAAAAGAAGGTACCATTCTCTTTCAATCGATTTGCTCTCTCATTCACCTGATTAATTTTTTCCTTTAAAGTTGTTCCCATATTAATCTCCTGTTCTTTTAAACTGTTTCTAATTATTTAATTTTTCAATCCTTGGTTTAAAATCTATTTTTTTTAATAATTCGAGGTAATCATTATCCTTTAATTCTTCGGGCTTCTTCCCTGAAACAGCAACCAATAGTCCCTGATAAACATTAGTTCCAAAGGACCTTCCCTGAAATTGTGGTGTTGTAGTGATCAGGTATTTTACTCCTCTATCTTTTAAATCCTGAACATTTTCTGAAGTCACTGTATTTGTAATAACAATTTTACCTTCCATTTTATTTGGCATATACTGGCTAATTGCTATATAATCCCCTGCTACTATATCAGTCTGATCAAAAAAATGAGTAAATTTACTGTTCGAAGTTTCTTGTTTTTTACCGGTAGGATATAGATACTTAATTGGAATATTAACTAAAACAGGTATTATTACCCGGGCTATCTTATTTAGCGTGCTCAAGCTATATATAGGTATAGGTATATTTAAACATGAAATAAGATCACCAAAAGTCATTTTACATCCTGCCTCTATCAGTCCTTCTGCAAGTCCAAATCTATCAACTGTAATGAGTAATAAGGCTTTCTTGTCCTGCAGTACTATATCAGTATGTTTAGTAATATATCTTATAACATCTTTCTCTAATACATATTTTATTCCGGAACCGTCAACAATAGGAGTTTTTTTGATTACACTTACAATCCTGGCAGACTCTTTAATAGTATACCTTTTTCCTTTAGGGCCAGAATAAAGATATAAGTCGGTTCCTCCAAGAGTAAAAACATCAACCTTCCCGTCATATTCCTGATACAATTGCATCATTTTTTTTACATCACCGTCTGTTCCTCTTCTTTCAATTTCTACTTCCTGCCCTAATATATTTACTTTTGCAATATGGTTTCTAGATGAGGAACCTAAGCTAACACCAAGAACTTTTTTCACTTTTTTATCTCCTGTTTATTGAAATTGCTTTAACTTTGTTTAATATTTCCATGATTGTCTCTGGGTCAACATATTTATCTTCAGTTATTGGTGATTTTCCAATTTCTACCCCAACGACTTGTATGCTGAATAATTTTTCCACAACCTCTACTCTTTTATCAGAGCCTAAAAAGACAATCAAATCATAATCTATCAAATTACTGATAATAGAAATGATTTCATTAAATAGGTTTGTTTTTGTCCTGTCCTTAATAAAATTAATGCGTTCTTGTTGTGTCAATATTAGAGTGAAATCAATACCTACTTCCTGGGCTTTTTTTAAAATTTCCATTTTGTTTTTTATCGGAAAACCAACCAGGGCAATTTTTTTTCCTTTCCTGATTTCTCCCAGGCTTTCGAGCCTGGAAACAAAAGTTCTTTCAATCCCCAGCTTTCTGGCAACCTCTCCCTGTGTTAGTCCTTCTGTTCTGAGTTTTAATATTTTACTGATTTCCCGCTCCAACTTTTCCCGGTAGAGAACTTTTTCACCAATTCTAATAATATTCATAAATATTTTCCTGTACACATTTTTGTACACATTATATATTAATGGAATTTTAGTGTCAAGATTATTGTATAAATGTTTCTATAAAACTGAATACTGAGGAGTTTTTATAAAATATTCGGGAAGAGGAGCATTTCAATTGCTTATAATTCCACCACCGATAACATTTTCATTATCATAAAAAACTGCAGACTGCCCTGCTGTTATTGCTCTTATTGGCTCATCAAAAATTACAGTGGCATTTGAATTATCTTCTTCATCAGGAAATATTTTCGCCCAGAATGCAGCTGAATTGTAGCGAATTTGAACCTGTAAATAAAGAGGACAGCTTTTTTGAATATTAGAAATAATATGAACATCTTCAAGCTTCAATTTATTTTTATATAAATCCGGTTCATCACCTATAACAATAGTATTCTTATCAGGATCAATGCTTGTAATATATTTCCTGCTATTTAGTGACAGCCCAATTTTTCGGCGTTGACCAATTGTATAAAAAGCAATGCCCTTATGTTTACCCAATACATTGCCTTTATCATCTATAAAATAACCTGGTTTATTATTTGTTTTCCGGTTATTTTTATTTTTTATGAATTTTCGATAATTATTTCCAGGTATAAAACAGATTTCCTGGCTTTCCTTGATATTTGTTATATCTATTCCTATTTCAGCAGCTATACTTTTAACCATATCCTTCTTAAGATTGCCAAGTGGAAAAATGCATCTGTAAAATATATTTTTATTCAATCTATAAAGAAAATATGATTGGTCTTTTCCCTTGTCTACCCCTCTTTTTAAAACAAATTCATTCTGGGTATGGCCCTGCTGAACTCTGACATAATGTCCGGTAGCAAGAAATTGTATATTCATCTTATCAGCATAAAATTCAAGTAATTTAAATTTAATTCTTTCATTACATAAGATACAGGGATTTGGAGTTATTCCATTATAGTATTTTCTAATAAAATCCTGTATGACAATTTTTTCAAATTCCTTTCTGTAGTCAATCTCATATAAGGGAATATTTAACTTTTTCGCTATTAGTTGTGCTCTTTTTCCACCAGTATAATACTGAGGATTATTCTTTTCTTCAGATTTTACTCTATCTTCTTCTTCAACAAGGCTAAAATAGATTCCAGTTACCTGATAGCCATCTTTTATTAACAAATGAGCAGCAACACTACTATCAATACCTCCACTCATTGCCAGTAAAACATTCTTCTTTTTCATGATACTAACTCCATATTATATCAGGTATTTAGCTATTTCCTGTTCTGCCAATGATTGCACAAACCTTCTGTCATTCATTTTACTGTCAGGATTCCAGATATTAATATCAACAATATCATCAGGAGAATTCTTATCACAATATCTTGCTGTAATCTTGCTTGCCAGCTCCAATAATATGTCCATATCTGAAAATTCACTATTAGTATCGAAGTAAAAACGCAATAAGGAAACAGGTCCTTTAAATTCTTTTGAACTTATGAGAAAATCTGCAGGTTTAACCAGGGAAAATATCTTTTTATTTTCTATCTCATTTCTACCAACTACCAGCCTAAAATTATTTCTGAGATTAAAGTGACGACCAACTTTTAATAACTCAATGTCATTATCATTAAAATTATTTTTTAGTAAACCTCTTATTCTTTTGGAAAAACCCGGCTCAGTTAATTTGCATCCTCCCGCGGGAGCAGGATATTTATTAATTCCAAACTTTCTTGCAAGTGCTATTTGTCTTTTTCTTGACCTGCCTTGCAGGTCAAGTAATCTGAATCGGTTAACAATATTAAGCTTCTCCGGTTTAGTCTCTGGCAACAGTAATGCAGAAAGTGGCCTAAGAATCCATGAACTATAACCGGATTCTTTGCTGATTGTTAATAAACTTCTTTTATTCTGCGTCATCGGCCTTTGTCCAAGCACCTCACCACTAATGATAAATGATGCCCCTTCTCTTTCCATCAACTCACCTGCTTTACGAAACATCAGAATACGACAATCAATGCAGGGGTTAACATTCTTTCCATAACCATATTTTGGATTTAAAGCAACCTCTTTAAATTCTTCGCTTATGTCTTCTCTTATAAATCTAATATTCAAGTATTTTTCTGCATATGAACTAATTTTGTTTTCTATAAATGGTGTTTTAAGTTGCAGCCCTATTACATTAATATTCTGCTTTAGTATTATTTTTATTGCCAGTATGCTATCTAAACCGCCAGAATAAAGGGCTACTGCTTTTATTTTATCAGTCACAACAACCTTCTTTCTTGTTTTACAAGTATAAGTTTGTATTATATAATTTTAACAATTCTCATTCTTTATATTCAATTTATTTTATACTAAATGATTATATAAATAAACTAAGCCTATCCTGTTGAGTTAAAAACAAATATCCATTTATTCTTATTTTATATTCAATAATCAAATATGAATATATTTCATTATGAGATGAGGCTTTAAAGAGGTGGGAAAAAATCTAAAGGAAAAAGGAAGAGGAGTATAATACCTCTTCCTTTTTAAAAGAACTATTCACAAGTAATTGCCTCAACAGGGCAATCTTCGGCAGCCTGTTTGCAAGATTCTTCTGCATCAGCAGGGACAGTATCAACTTTAACAACTGCTACATCATCCTGCAATTCAAATACTTCAGGACATGTGCTTTCACAAAGTCCACATCCTGTGCAAAGATCCTTATCAACTGTTGCTTTCACTATATTTCACCTCCTATGAATTTATATTTCTTAATTTGCTGTATTTTAGTAAATTAACCTTTTTAAATATTTAATTATCAGGTTAATATTATGTTACAAAATTGGTTAGCCTATTAAAACCTATGACTTATTAAAGATAACTTAAAAAACTATAAAATTCAAGCCTATTTTCTATATTATCTACAAATTTATTTTTATTTCCATCAAATCTTCGGCGAAAGTAGTTTCGGGATACCTTCTTATAACTTCTTTCTTGATACTATCCCAATTGTACTTACTATTTTTTGTTTTCTGATATCTGGGACTAAAATGGGTTAAAACAAGATGCTTAACTTCTGCCTTTCTTGCCACTTCTAAAGCATCCTCAATTGTGGAGTGAAAGCTTTTTTTAGCCTCCTGCTTTTCATCATTGGAAAATGTAGCTTCATGTATAAGCAAATCAGCATTTTTAGATAAATCAACAGCATTTTCTGAAAACATAGTATCAGTGCAATAAGATATTTTTCTCATAATTACAGATTTCTTTAAAAAATCATCGGTTTTTAACATTTTTCCATCTTCCAGGGTTATCTGTTCTTTCCTCTTTATTTCCTTATATATTGGTCCGGGAGGAATACCCAATTCTGATAATCTGTTAACAAGAATGTTCTTTTTCACATATTTTTCATTAACTGCATAACCAAAACAGTCTATTTGGTGGTTGAGAGCTGCACAGTATACCTTGTAGCTATCCTTTTCCCATAATAATTTTTTTGTTTTGTATTTTTCCGGTTTTATCTCATTTATATTGTAAGAATAAGGTATATGTGTACTGGAATAATTAAGGCTATTATTAAGATATGAACCCAATCCATCTGGCCCAAAAATATCAATAGTGCTTTTTATTCCCTGTAAACCACGAGTAGCAAGCAACCCAGGCAAACCAAAGATATGATCACCATGCAAATGACTGATAAAAATTGCCCTTAATTTCGACAATTTCAGTCCAGCCGCAATAATTCTTTGTTGTGTTCCCTCTCCACAATCAAATAACCAGAAATTACCACTTTCCTCTAAGAAAACAGCCATTGAGGCAACATTTCTTTCATTAGTAGGCATTCCTGCACCAGTACCAAAAAATATAACCTTCTCTAACATTTTTTATTAATTCCTTTTTATTTTTCTATTTCTGACATTTAGAGCATACAAAAGTACTTCTATTTTCAATTCTAATAATTTTTAGAGGATTTCCACAGACGGGGCAAGTATCATTTTTTTTCCCATAGACATTGAGTGTCCCTCCATAGCTGCCTGTATTGCCCTGTAAATCTACATAAGATTCATCAACCATTGTTGTGCCTCTTAGATTAATGGCATCTACCAAAATCCTCTTAATATTCAAATAAATCTTTTTTGCTTCATCCTCTGATAATGAATATGTCTTGCGCAGTGGATGAATCCTGGAATTAAAAAGAATCTCATTTGCATATATATTGCCTATACCGGCAATAATTTTCTGATCCATTAATAATTGCTTTATATTTTTTGTACTATCTACTAATAATTTATAAAATTTATCAAAATTAAATTCTTCATCCAATGGCTCAAATCCCAGGTTTTCAATTCTTGGCAAATTTTCACCCTTTTCTAAAAGCCATATTTTCCCAAATTTTCTTACATCATTATAGATCAGCCTACTCCTATCCTTAAAAAAGAAAAACAGATGATTATGCTTTTGTTGTTTTTTGAAAATTTTTGAAGGTAATTCGTTACTTGATGTATATTCAAATCGACCACTCATACCAAGATGAATTATTAGAGAATCCATTGTATCAAAGTGAATTATTATATATTTTCCTCGCCTTGTTACACCTGTTATTAAGATGTTTTTTAGCTTATATATAAATTCATCAATCTTGGGTTTTTTTATGAGAATAGGGGTTTTTACTTGGACTTTGATTAGTATTTTCTTTGTTATTATTTTTTCCAGATCTCTTCTAATGGTTTCTACTTCAGGGAGTTCTGGCATTTGTTACCTTTCAAATCTATAGGAAATTTATTTTTGCAAAAATTTCAGACAGGCTGTTAATTATATTATCAGGATATTTTTTCTGAAAATCCATCTGATAACGGTCAATTAATAAAGTGTTTAATCCAGCCTTTTTAGCTGCAAGATAATCGGTTTTTTCACTATCGCCTATATGTAATACTCTCTCAGGGGAAATATCCAGTCTTTCGCATATTTCTTTATAAACTGTCTCGTTTTTTAATTGTGTGAAATCAGTTAAAGCAGAAAATACTGACTGGAAATATTTTTTTAAATCTTTTATTTTTGGTTTTAAAAACTCCCTGGGCATGGATGAAATACATATTAATTGATATTTTTCTGTTAATTGCTCTAAAACAGTATGCACTTCCGGATATATTTTTATTTCACTCTCATATATCCTGAAAAGTTCTCTATAATCTAAATCAAGCTTGTAAAATTCTATCCAATATCTAATATCATACCAATTGATATTGTTATCTCCAACCAGGTCGTATTCTTTTTGTACCATTTTAAGGGCAGTCTCGAAATCAATATTTTGTTTTTCTGCAACAAGTTCAGGTAATGCTTTTTGCCAGATTAAATCATTGAAATCAGGATCAACTAATGTTCCATCAACATCAAATGAAATTATTTCAATCCCCATACTTCCCCCCAAATAAAAAAATTCCCGGCAGTGTCCTACTCTCCCACAGAAAAGACTGCAGTACCATCGGCGCTGGAGGGCTTAACTACTGTGTTCGGGATGGGAACAG
>Ga0172377_10003247_pt1 | contig 16656 bp, 17 predicted proteins | sample Pumphouse3metaG_FD_119749 | JGI IMG/M metagenome (GOLD analysis project Ga0172377, IMG submission 119749) | Leachate microbial communities from a municipal landfill in Southern Ontario, Canada - Pumphouse #3 metaG | ecosystem: Engineered > Solid waste > Landfill > Unclassified | place: Canada...
TTCACCTTCAAGCACTAATGTACGTGCCCGGTGTGTATCGGCGTCTGTAATTGTCTCATATGTCGCAGCAATCCGGGCCTCCAAGTCGGCCAGAGTGTACCCTTCCTGTTCAACCCAAGCCTCGGTTGCGTCATCATATTCGTAGCGCTTCAGACTTGTATAGCCAATCAAGTTGCCGTCTCCGTCTTCATCTTTCTCAAAAACGAATGCGATGTCGCCGTCCGTAGGCGTAACGTCACCAACTGCGGGGTTATCAGTGCCCACCGGCAGGAACTCAAACGCATCGCGTACGATAACATCTGAGTCTCCGCCGAGAAAGGTTTCAAAAGCGTACTTGTTGAAGTTGATACCTTCTCTCAAGACCGTGATGATTTTGTTGATATCATAACCATACAGCACTTGTCCATCGGCGTAAGACGCCGGAAGCATGGTTGTGGTAATACGTTTATTACTCATATTATCGCGTCTCCCTCGCCTTTCCAAGTTTGTGCAACACGCCTATCGACTGAAGGCCGAAAGACTTGTCACTACTCTGTTGGATTTTCATGCGAATAGATTTTCCTTTTCCGCCCACAACAACCTTGTGGACAACAATCTCTTGACCGCCAAGGCGGTCAATCCCATATGTGAACTTTTCGTCATCTTCAAGAGAGGAGCCCGTTGTCTCAGCGTCATAGGTAATACCTGACTTGTCTGTTGTGATAGTTGAGTCTTCCGTCCCGTCCACCACAAACGCCGTTCCGCCAGTTGTCGTACTACGTGTCAGCACTGCCTCGTACAAGAAGCCGTCCGCGGTCATAGTCGTCCTGTAAGTGTAGGGAGAGATGACCTCATTGTCGTCGATGTATATCGTGATGTAAATCGGATGCTTTGCAAGTGCTCGCGTCTTCAGATACAGGTTTTTGAACTTCTTGTCGTGCTCCGGATAACCGAGCATGTAGTTAGGAGTCACGATTGTGTAGTCATATACTGTGCCGAAATCAGTATAACCGCTGTCGTACACGTAGAATATACCATTTTTGATGCTGTAGATATCTGTGCCAATCTTGAAAAGGTTATCTGGCACAACTGAGTAAACATCAGTCACGTACGGGAACCGGTACTTTGTATACTCCATGTTATAGTACTGCTTGACCGTGCGCACATAGTCGTGGTTCAAATCCTTTATAATCAACCAATACTGTTCGTTATAGAGAACAGTCTCATGATTGGTACCATAAGGAATGACGTTCTTGATGTGCTTATCAACCTTCTCAACGTTCTCGAGGCCTTCCATGTAGTAACTCTGTTTCAGAAGGTACAGGCCATCTTGTGCAAGGAACAGCAGTGTGTTATTGACTGAACGAACACTGTTTGGCGCGATACAGCCGATACTGTCGTTTACAAGAGTCAACTTGAAATCGTCGGCCCCGTAAGTCCCGGACATCCTGTAAATACGTTCTTTCGTAAATATCATGTAAGAGCCGCGGTAGTAAGCAATCTTCTGAATGGAGTCGTCCGAGTCGAGAGGAAGCACAATGTAGTTGTAGTTAGGGAAGTAGTTGAACTTGAACGGGTCGCTCAGCACGATGGTGTTTCCGCCATAGAGCATCAACCTGTTCTGGTAAACGAGCATGCCAACACCCTTTGTAGATATAGGCTCCACGGGGTCGCGGTTCTCGTCCTCACCAACCGTGTATAGGTTTATGAACGACACGGTATCAGTGAAATCGGCCTCAACCTCTTCGAAGTCCGCAAGTGTGCCCGCATAAGTGGCAAGGTCTTTGAATGCATAATACGTAGTGTCTGTGGCTGCTATTTCTACAATTCTGTAGACATAGCCTGACGTCGGCACCGGGTCGGCTATTAAATCTGCAGTAGGAACAGGCAAATCAGACTCGTCACCAAGTCTCGCATTTCCTTCACTATCTTCAATGGAGAAATAAAGCCGGACTTGAGTAATGTCTTCGTACGAAGCCAAACCCGTGTAATCAAAATATGCGTAATTTTCAGTTGTTTTCACAGTTACCTCGCCAATAAGGGCAGGAGAAGCATCATAAAAACGCAAAGTCAAACCGTAAAACTCCCCCGAAGTTAAATTGTCTGCCGTAAAATCAACGCGTAAAGCGCCGTCAACGCTTGCAGGAAGTGCAAGAATGTCCGTAACCCAATACTCTATCGGAGATGTACCGCCTGCCATAAAGTTTGAAAATGACGCTTGTTCACTTGTATCAATAAGAGCAAGCCTAAATCCGGTTCCGGCATTGTAAGCATCCGGGTCATAGGAACTTGCAAGTTTTTCATCTGCGGCAGTTTCGTCCAAATAAACGCCCGGAACAGTGACCGTTGACACCGCACTCGCGTATTCCGCTTCATCCGACTCCGCAAACACGCTGAACTCAACTCCGCCAATCTTGTAGTTCTCATACAGGTTAGGTCGTTCAGTTATCACCGTGGTGACGTACGCGTCAAACTCATCAATCTGGTCACCTGTCGGTGCGTCAAGTGTACGAAACACGTTGTCCAAATAAACGCCCGGAACAACAACCTTACCATCCTCGTCAAAATCCGCCACATAAACTCTCAGCGGTTTAGTCTGTCCCGGGCCTACATAAACGGTAGCGGGCACAATGATGTGATAAGCGCCGTTTTTATGAGATGGGTAAGTAGCACCGGGAACGTACACCGGTATATCGAGTGCACTCTTTGCGTCAACACCTTTACTGGCACATCCCGGAACTTCGGCAAGCACGTGTCCGTAATAACCGGCAACGTCTGGCGAATAGCCTGCGGCATACAGCGAAGATGTCTTGACAAGCACACTGCGCCTGTTGGTTCCGACAAACTTCTCAAGCATGTCATCAGTCGTGTCGAATGCCTGTGCGAACGCCATCTCTTCTTCTTCCGTCTGGTAGACCTTGATGAACACGCCGGGCTTGTTTGTGAAGTTACCCTTGATAAGATATCTCATGACACCTGATGGATATCCTGTTGGGCTCTCAACAAGTGTGGCCGTATGCTCAAGTGGCTGCTTCTCGCCAAAACCGTCCTCTTCGTAAATGTCAATAAGAAATCCTGACGTCGTTCCGGTATAGATGATGTTCAGATAAAACTCCTCGTTTTGAGGAACTTTTCTAAGCATGACTGGGTCAGCATCTGTCGAAGTCAGGAACAAATTACGGACACTCACAAGCGAGGTCGCTTCAGCGCTGATTTCAAATGGATTTTCTGCCAACACGTTGAAGCCGACGTTTGAAACCTCATAGGGGCTTGGAACATAGTAATTCTGAGTCTCGTCAACTCTGATGAGCGTCTTGTCTGTCGTGTTGTAGACGGCAAAGCCGCTGAGAAGCGAGTTAATCATGTTCAGGCTAATGTAGACTTCATCTTCAAAGTCAACCGTTGGAAGCCCTGTGATGTTCTTGTAACTGAGGCTCAACACTGTCAACTCAAGCAGTTCCGTCAACGTATAACTTATATTGCCTCCAGACGGCGCAATCTCACATAGCGTGATATCAACTGTATCGACGGGAGTTCCGTCCATGTGCCGGACAAACAGGATGTCCAACTCGTAGTTGATGCCTGTCATGGCTATATCGAAATCCGCAATAGACGAATACTGTCTCATTCTGTATAGCAAATTATGCGTGTCCTTGACAACCTTCATCATGATGAAGTCAGCGTCGGCGTCAAAATAGACGTCTTCAGCAAGCAAGTTGTTCAACAGTGCGGATGAACCAAAACCTTTGCGGTTCTGGACCATGCCCTCTTCTATCAACTCAGCGTTGACCAATTCACGAAACTCGTTCTCATACACCGCCTCATCAACAGAGGTTGTGTTGAGCCCGCCGTCAAAACGTTCAAACGCGGCGTAGCGTTTATGTTCAGGATTACCTCTGTATTCCTTAAGGCGTGGCACGGTCAATCACCCTTGTAGATATCGCGGAAACTGGAGGTGGGAGCACTTCCCATCCAACCGTGTTGCTCAATTTTATATCCGTTCTTGAAACCGGTACCCTGATACGCCTCAGCGATAACGGTCTGTTTGTCGCGTCGAAGGCTATATAGCGCCTCTTGCCAACGCACGTTGAAACGGTCAGCCTCGTTCAGGCTTCCGTCGTTCATCTTGATGCTGTATGCGATATAGGGAACAACATAAGTGCGGAGCCACATTTCATCAAGTGCTGTGTAATCCGCATTGTCGTCTGTATCGGAAAAATACGGCAACTTCGCTTTGAGCGCGATGTTCGCACGAGCAATAGCCTCGTTCGCATACGCACGCGTTGTTGCCGCGTTGAAGTTCTCATCCGTATACACATTTGCAGCCAAGGTAAGTTCTGTAAGCGTCATATCAACACCTCTTCTTAAATGAGATGAGGGGCACACACGTATGCGCGCCCCTCAAACAACGGCGGTTAATGTCCGCCACGCGGGGCCCTGCTTTCCCCCGCAGGTATAAACTTTACACGGTCAAACAACAACAGACTCGCTGATGTTCTTTGGCGTGTTTCCCCGGGCAGCGGCGTCAAGTTTCTTCTGTAACTCTTCTGCAATCGTCTTCGGGTATAGGTAATTCTTGCCGTCGAAGTTGATAATGACTGGATAGTCATGATAATCAAACGAGTAGGTATCCCCAAGAAACTCTTTGTAGAGAGGGTTACCGTAGACCGCAACCTTCGGCTCCGCAGAGAGTTTCGCTCTGCGGGCCGCGGAGTCACGGTTATACTTCTCATTTGACAACTTCAAGGCCCGTTCCATACGGTTAGCCATTAGTTATCATCCTTTCAGAAGTGGATTAGACAGCGTCTTTGACGATGTCAATAGTCTTTTCAACAACAACTCGATACGTTCTGAAGCCGGTGTTCGAAACCACCTGCTGTACGCGCATGGACAGGTCGAGGGCCTCGCTGTTACCGGCAAAAGTGAACGTCATGGTCAGAGTACGTCCTGCGTATCCGGTGAGGTCAGCATTACGCAGCGGATTGTCTGAAGTTACAAGTTCAGACATATAGACCGCACGCTTGCCTCCAAGCGGGAGTTCAGACACAACAAGCGAATTGCCTTCGTACGTAATCGCACTGATATACGTACCGGCCGGAAGCGGGTCGCTGAACTCGACAAGGGCATCAGACTCATAGCCTTCATAGTCAGACATGTCATCGGCGTAAGTCGCAACATGCGTCAGGACACCCGTCGAAGAGACGAAGGAGAGTGTGTCAATCGACACGAACTCGTCACCGTCGCTGTCGTAATCATACTGCGAAGCAGCACGAGCATGAATGTCAGTCGCAAGGTCAGCAACAATACCGACATCGTAAGCAGACGAACTCTTGATAGCCATGATGGCCATCGGGTCAGTCACCTTGGCGCCAGTCCACAGTTTATAACCGAGAGTGGCACGCTGAGCAAGCGGGTCGCCATATTCAGCCTTGAAGCCCTTCTGATGCCACGAAACACCGCCACCGCCGAGGTCAGCGAGGACATAGCCGTCACGACCAAGCAGGTAAGACGTATATACGTTGACACCAGACGCGTTCTCAACAGGTTCCAAAATCTTGGTTTCGACAAAATAAATACCGTAGAGTTTGAACTGAGTGAGGGAACCATTCTTGATGGGCGTTTCGTCATAACCCGGAACGATGATGTAATCCTTCAGGTCTTCATCGTCAATAAGGTCCTGAATAACATTGATGTGCGCAACCAGAACAGGAGCACCGCCAAACGAAGGATGGCCTTCCCGGTGGTAGTTACGCATACGAAGCCAAGCCCTGCGGACAGCCGCGAAGTCAAGAACGTCAGCGATTTCAATCGTGTCGTCACTTGTCGCGTCGCCCTGATATCGGACAGAGGCTTCGGCGGAAAGTTTTTCAAGAACGTTCCGCTCGATTGTTTCAGCCGCGTGTCGTGCAAGTTCGGGCTGATAAATCTGCATAATGTTATCAAAATGGATGTCTGCTTCGACGTCCGTTTCTTCAACATAGGCACCGAACTGGTCGATTGTGGCAGAAACTTTCTGACCTTCGACCTTCATCGGAACAGGTGCCATACCTTCAGACAGGCGGCCTCTTTCAAGGTCAACAGGAAGGTGCAGGTATCTGCGGACAGTCCACGTCTTGGTGCCTGCCTTCTTCGGAATTGAGATTTTCTTAGCAAGCGTAGTGAACACGAAGTTGTCGCGTTCCATCTTAATCATTTCGAGCAGGGTCTTAGACCAAAACTCGTTAAGCAGAAGTTCATTCTTTTGAACATCCGCAAGCATGTTTGCATACTTCAGATTGGTGCCGTTAGTAGTTGGCATCAGCAATCACCTCTTAGTAGTTGTTTTTTCGTTGTGATAGGACGTGCTTTACGAGCGCGTCCATTGTTACATTAGAGGGCTCTGCTGTGTCTGAGTGTCGTTCTTCCTTGAGCCTTTTACGCTTCGTCTCTTTTTCGAGACGGCGCTGCTCGGTTCTCTTGACAATCTTATCCTCAACATAGCCTTTGAACACGGCACGAGGATTTTTCCACCTGATTACGTCATCCGGAGTGATACCGTCCGCTTCCATTTTGGTGACCAACTGTGTTCTTTCCGCTTCTGAAAGTTCGTACTCCTTCGCAAAGGTGTCGAGTTCACCGACAAAGCGCTGCAGACTTGCCGCGCGCGCCTCCTCCTTGCGGAGCCTTTCAAGTTCTTCGACCTTTCGCTGCGTTTTACGCAATTCGACGTAGTAATCAGGGTCTACCTTTTTAGCCGCCGCTTCCTTGCGCAACTTGTCTTCTTCCAACTTGGCCAACATATCGTCATGGTTAGCAAAACCGTAGGACTTCGCCAACTCATCAAGTTTAGAAATCTTTGTGCTTAATTCTTTGTTTTTGACACGAAGTTCGGCAAAGGCGTGATGTTTCTTCTCTTCGGCTGTTGGCTTTCGAACTGTAGTATCTTCGAACTCCTCGTCGCCAGAGGGGCCATCCTCGTCTTCTTCGTCCTCTTCTTCGTCATCGTCCGGCTCGCCGGTTTCCTCATCTTCCTCTTCGATGTCCTCGTCTTCGACTTCCTCCTCGTCTTCTTCTTCGAGGTCTTCGTCGTCTTCTTCGACTTTCAGGTTCATCGTTTCAAGGGCCTTGCGTGCGATGTCATCATAATCGCCGGGCATAAAACCACATCCTTTCGTTTACTCGTTCCTTAAGCCTGAACGGGAGGCTGCTGTGGTGCGTTTAGTAAAGCCAATTATCGTTGTCGCGTAGGCACGACGTATATCCCTACACATATATTATAGTAACTTTTTGTCAAAAAGTCAAGCAATATGCACAATATTTATACTTTTTATGCGCCCATGTCAAAAGTTTCATCGCCTGTAGGCATCATTTGCGCTCCCTCAGGCATTTCAAACACCTCATCGCCTGTCGGACCTTGTTGCGCGGCCTCCGCCATCTGCATCTGTTGGTCCATCATTTGGTTGTTCATGACCTGTTCAACCATCGCTCCCTTCTCTTCTTCGGCAGCCTTCGTCTTCTCAAGTTCCTCAAGAAGCGCATCAACTGTCGGTGTTTCCGGGAGAGCGAGAATGATTTCAACCAATGCCTGCTTAAGCGCGCCTTCGTCAATACCGAGTTCGGCGGCCGCGTTGACAAGCATGACTGCCAACTCAGCGCGCTGTTCAGCGTCCATGTTGGTCATGCGCTGCAACCTCTCAACAAGTTCCTGAATGTTAGGCACATCGTAGGTCTTTAGCACGTCGAGGAATGAAAGCGCCTTGACCGGTGCGTCATACTGCAACTGGAACTGATAGAGTTCCTTAAGCAGCGCGCGTTCCTGTTCCTTGGAGTACTGTGTCTTGACGTTCATGTGAATTGAGAAAGTATACTGGGCGTTCTCGACTTCTGGCACCTCAAGTTCCTGAAAATCAAAACTGCCATCTGACTTCTTCTCGCTTCTGACGTACATGGTCTCGCCTCCAAAAACCTTGGTGATGAACTCAACCACGATTTCCGTAAGGTCTTCGATATACTCCTCGAGGTTCACAAGGAAGCGGTTCTCGATAATCTTGGCGCGGTTCATCGCATCGGCAGCACCTGAAGCGGTGTTACCGGCAGTTCCGAACGAGCCAAGAAACTGTTCATTGATGCCTGCAAGTTTGTAAATCGTGCGCTCGTGCTCCTGCTTGACACTAATCATCGCGGCGTCAATCTTACGGTCTCGCATGAGCGGGGCCACGACGTTGTTGATGTCAATACCCTGCTCGGACACAAATACTGCGCCCGGCGTTCCGCCCATGAGAGCAAGGTCTTCAGGATTGATGCCAGAGTCACCAGACAGGACATACGACGGACTTGAGAACTGCAACGCAGTGTTTGCAACCGCGCTCTCAACCTCGTTCACCGTCTTCTGAAGAGGCAAAATCATGTCCATCAAAGATACACCGTACGGAGACTTCAATTTCTTCTGCCAACGGAGTTGAGCAATCGGATAGACAGAAACTTCCATCAACTCAGGACTCTTAACCAACTGGTTCTCAACCATAACCGCCTTGTAAATGCCGTCTTCCTCGCGTTCGTAGAACGTCATCTTTGTCATGACGTTGTCGTCCTGCTCAGTCGAGAAATCCGTTCCATAGAAAATCTCACCACGTTCCATGGGCGATTTGCTCGAGCCTTTCATAGCCTCGAAATCAAACTCAGGATACCTGTTTTTGACCTGCTTTTTGGTGATACGTTCCGTGACAATCACGTAATCAGCCTCTTTTAGGCCGCGCGCACTTGGGTCAATCAGGACGCTCGCAGGGTCAATGAAGTATGCGTCAAGCGCACCGTGACGGCGCCTGTTGGTTCCGCCGACAACCTTGTCGTCGTACACCACGTGTGTGTACGCTTCTCGCATAACGGCCGAGCGCAAAATGCTGTCGTTGACGTGCTTGTCCATGTTCATCTCTTTCCACAGCGCGTGGTACGCCCAGTTAAGACGCTGAATGGTTTCCTCGTCGTCTGGGGAAAGGGGTTCGAGTTCGCCTAAATAATCACTTGCCTGCAGCGAAGCCACACGAAGATTGATGGCATCGGTCGCATAAGGCGCATTGATGTTGTGCACCCACGGCTTCTCAACCTGATACTGCGGAAGTTCGGCTTGGGTCAACTCATAGAAAGCCACAAGTTCCGCGTAATCGTCAAACCGGGGCTGCCCGTAAGCAAACGCCTTCTCGAACAATCGCGTGTAATACTTGGCATTTTTCTTGCCTTCGGTAATATCTTGCATCATTCATCTCCTCCATTTACTCCAGATAGTTGCCTTTCGCGCAATAATTCGGAGCGTTTCCTATCATAAAACATCTTGTCGTTCTTGCGCGCACCTGTCAACACAACGCCAGTACGGTTGTACGCACGGTTCTCGAGCGCCTCAATACGCTCCTCGAGTTTAGAAATTGTGTACATAAGTTCAGCAACGGACGGTTCCCTTCGTTCCATGTCAATTCCACCTCCTAACGTAGACCCTGTTATAGGCCTGCTCATCAGCCATCCCGGCCGGGAGGCTCACTTTCTTGGTTTTTCGCTTTGATTTGTTCTTGAGTGCCTCATCAAGATTGATTGCGCCGTTGAACTTCATAGGATTTCGCGGGAGCGGAGACACAGAATAGCGTAAACAGTCCATCAGATGGTTGTCTTTGTCCACAGGCTTGTTCCCACTGCGGTTGGCTGTAGGCTTGGCGTAGACATAACGGCTCTGTTCACGCTTGAAATTGGTTAAACTTTCGAAAAACTTCAACTTTCCGGCCTCAACATAGTCCTTTACTTTCTCAATCGTGTACAAAAGGTCGTTTGTAGCCTCGTGTAAGGTGATGCCAGTCACGTTTTTGAAGTAGGCTTTGTACGTTTGGCCGGTTTCCTTGCTCCGATTACGCACCGAAGGGTCCGCCTGCACCGGATAAAGCAGGTTATAGGGCCGGACTTTGGGTCCGAGGTGCTTGCTGTGGTACGTAACCGACGCATCAGGCTGATAATACTCGTCATAATAGTAGATTATGTGCGTCTGCGGGTCCTCAGCGCCGATAAGCGCCGCTGTAGGGTCGCCAATTCCCGGGTCAAACCCCACAATCCGCTTCCAGTGGTTAGGAATTGCGAAAGGCTCGACATAATGCTTCGGAATGTCGGGCCAAACCTGCCCTTCAGGCGACTCAAGGACGCTGTAGAGGTACTTTCGCTTCCATCGCTCGTCCCGACCCGCGGATATGCGTTCAATCGTCCCTCGGGGCAAATACGGGTTGTCAAAACTGGTGGAAATGAACGTCTGATACTCCTTTTCAGGGTTAGGGACAATCAAATGCTTGTAGGCGTTTATGTCAACCAACTCACTACCGACAATCTCGGCCGAATGAAACAGAAAATCGTCTTTTATCCAACCGTCTTCGGGGTTGGTTGAGATAAGTCCCATGAACTTGTAGTCAATCTCTTCCCCGGCATCGTTGTAAATGATGGCCGCCTTGTTTCTAAGACGTGTCTGCAACTGTCTGAAGATGGCCGAAGACACCCCGGAGGCCTCCTCGATGTGGAAACCGGTGAGGTTCAATGACCGGATTTTCGTCTCTTCGTCCGAGGCGTACACCAGTATCTGACTGCCGTTGATGAAGTTGTAAACCGGAGGATTGCCCTTGGACCGTCCGCCGACCAGAAACCACGGCGGGACAAACTTCTCGAGTTCAGGCAAAACGGCCTCCTTCATCTGCTGAAGCGTCGGAGCAGTGAGCAGCAACCGGGCATGGGGCGTCGTCAGCACGTGTGTGACGTCCTCCGCAACGGCGGCAGTCGTCTTACCGGAAGCGAACCCGCCAATGAGCATACGGTAGGTTGTGGTGGACATATGAAACGCCTCCTGATGAGGCGCCGGTTCATAGTTGATTAGGGTGGCCCCACAGACGTCACACCGTCCGTAGAATACGGAGTTGTCAATCTTGACTGTCCCTGTCCCGCACATCGGGCACTTGTAATACGAGGCCGTAAGGTCAACCGAGTCAATCTTCTCAATACGACGGTTCTCCACAGGCTCACCCCCGCTTGTATTTCTTCTGTGGCATGAAGAAGACGATGATGTTGGAGTTGTCATCGCCCTTGCGCCGCTCTTGGATGCTCTTCTGAATGGACAAGGCGTCGCGCGGCTTGCCGGCATCCTCAGATAGCACAAGAGCGGCCTTTTTCTCAGCCGTCTCTTCGAGATATGCGTCAACGTACCGCTTGACAATCGGATGTCTAAGAAACTCCATCCAACTGGCCGGGTCCATTGTCATGTACTTGTTGTCGAGTTCCACCGACGTGAGCCTCAGGTTCTCCATCAACTCACCGTCATACAGTGTGGCGTACGACATGAATTGCGCCTTGCGCTCGTCGTCGGCGGCGAGGTCCCGGTCGTCAGAAAGACGACGGACCAACTCAGGTGTCTTGCTCTTGGCCATAGTGTGTCACCTCACGACATGTCAACGTATTCAGTCACGATGGACAACAGTTTGCCGTTGTCATCAACACGTACTGTGAATATCATGCCGGCCACGTCGGAGTACAGGTTGTTGTCAGACATGAATGGCGTGACGTGTTGGAACGAGGGTACCAGATAGCCGTAGACGTCACGATACTTGAGCCCACACGACTTGTGATAGTGCCCGACCAACATGATGTCAGAACGACGTCCGGCGTTGCGGTCTATCAAATGCTGCAGTTTGAGTGACAACGTGTTGGCCGCCCCGTCCGTAGGATGGACAAGGGACATCGTGAGCGCCTCGGTCAGGTGGATGCGGGCGAAGTTGTGCCCGAGATAGACCAAGTCAGGCCGCGAGGCGGATATCGTCTCGCCAATGTCAGCAAAGCCATTACGGAAGTGCGTGGCGTCATGGTTGCCAGTGATAAAGTACGTGGTGCCACCAGACAACTCGGGATAGTTGGCGACAATGTGGCGGACCTGCTCGCTGAAGCCAACCGCATGAGTGTCGAAAATGGAAGCGGGACGGTTGGAGTAGTACCCCTCGCTGATGTCGCCAACATGGTACACGGTCGTGACTCCCCGCTCGGCGAGGATGTCGTAAAACCGTTCCAACTCATCAAGCGCCTCGTACTTGCTGCCCATGTGGGTGTCAGAGACAACGCCGAATGTGATGTCCCGCCCGCGGGTGACCTCCGCCATGTGATAGGCAGCGTCACCACTTCGCGCCTTGGTGATGTTGCGGACGTATGTGGTGCCGTTCTCGTCCCAGACAACAAGCCCCCGATAGCCGGCAGACTGCAGCGCAACGATGCGGCGGTACACGTCCGCCTCGCTGATACGGAACTCCTCCGCAAGCGCCGCCACCGTCCGCGGCCGGCGAACCGCGTCAACAAACAACAGGTTGACGTCGACCTTCGGCGGCGTCTTGTGCTTCCTGCGGTATAACGAACGCAAGCCCTCCCGACTGATATCAAGGTTCGGGTACAGGGTCGTCATCGTGTCGAACACCTTACCCCAATCCGTTCTTGTCCCGTAGTCCTTCGAAGGACTCTTCGGGAGGGCTGCGTCAGAAACTGCCTCCAAGAGGTCAGCATGAAAATCGTCAGTATACATATTAGGCAAATACATCAATCCTTTCGTGTGTGGTGTGTGTGTACGCCCTACATATATATTATAGTAGAAAATGTGGAAAAAGTCAAGTAAAAGGCGAGCGTGGGGCGAAAAAGGTGTAAGGCTAGGATGTGTGAGGTTAGGTTGGGCTAGCAAAATACACATGCGCGCCTACATGCCCGTTCCACTTTACCCTTCAAACCCCACCCCCCACCTTTTTTGACGTGTCGGGATGCAAAAAGCATTTTCAAGAGCGAAATATTCAAAAGTGCTTGACATACACATGCCACCATGGTATGATGGAAGTGTAGAAAGGAGGTGACGACATGAATGCGTATTTATACAGAATAGCAGAGGGTTTGCAGGGACAAGAGATGTTCGACGAATTGGTCGACATCATGCTTGAAAAGGCTGAAGAAGAGTAACACACACAGGCCGGCGCTTGCCGGCCTCCCCTTGAGGGGAGAAAGGAGACACAAGTGGCCAACACGGACAGCACGGTAACCAGTATCATGGAAGAAATCGAACGCAGAATTATGAAACGTATTGCTGACATAGACGGTATCGAGAAGGATATCGACGACGCCAAGGCCGATGAACTTAAAGGGCTGTACGCCCAGTACGATTGTGCACGTACAGCGTTCACGGTACTTGATGACTTACTCACGTGGATTGAAAAGTTAGTCAAATAACACAGGGGCCGGAGCAATCCGGCCTCTTTTTTTTTTATTTTTTTTTTGGCTCTTTTCAAAGAAGATAAAACCATAGGCAGCGAACACACGCGCGCGCATGACGCGGAGGCTGCCCTGCAGCCTCTAAGTTGACAATTTTCGGGGCCTGTGTTAGACTGAAAGTGTCGAGGCCGACAAGGAGGCGCCGCGACATGTGGATGTACGCCTGACCTTTGGTCAGGTTGCACACCGCTCTTTGACAATCGCATAGCGAGGTTAGGTGAGCCGTTCTCTTACAGAGAAAAACGGACAGCCTGACCGAGCACGTCACAGAGACCCTAAAGGGTCAGCACGCTACGGTCAGCAACCGCTGACCTCCCCTAAAGGGGAGAAAGGAGACGGTTATCAAACAGCCGGTCACACTACAGGCTGTCCGTAAGGACAGCATTGAGAAAATCGAGGCCGTAGGCCTCAGCAAGGCCGTCGCAACGGTCATCGTTGCGGTCATCGTCGCTATAGCGACGGTCATCGTGTCGATGAGAGGCACGGCACCGAAGGCTTCCAAGCCGAAGGCTTCCAAGGCTTCCAAGGCGCCGAAGGCGCCGAAGGCCGAAAAGAACATCTTGTCTACGGTACTTCGTACCGGGGAAGAAAAAAAGATGTCGCTTGACGGCTTCCGGAAGTCCGCGGCATGGACGGCTGAAGCCGAGGCTTCACTTCTGGACGGTCAGACCGTCAGCACACCTTACAAGACGTATCGTCTTGTCAAGGAAGGGGCCGAAGCATGAAGCCGTTCTTCCCGACGCCTGCCGTCCTTGGACGGCTTGCAACGTCCGCCCTTGTCCTTGTGGACAAGGTAACCGGCTGCGCTGTTGACTGGTTCCCGAACGCTCAAGCGCTCGCTTGGGAACTCGGGTACGGTCAGGACAACGTCCTGACCGTCGTGCTGAACATCAGCACGATCCAAGGTATCGTCGTCCCTGACGATATCGCGGACCGGGTCATCAAGTCCCGGCTAATCGGTGAGGTGCACGACCTCATCGACGGACGGAATTACTTGATTGAGGCGCACAGCCTCAAAGCGATGAGGTCCGACAATCCGGACCTGAAGGACCGCGACGCTGTCGTGAGGTTAGCGGAACTCGCTAACAGATAGTTTAGAAAGGCCGGCAAGCGCCGGCCTTCCCTTCGGGGAAGAAAGGACGTAAACAATGATTGAACGCATAATCAGCCTTATCGTCGCCGCGTACAACCGCGCCACTTGCCTCCGCGCGACAGTTTGGAACACAGGGGACCCGCGCATGACGCTGCGGGCCGAAATCTCCCGCGTACTGAGCAAGATGGACAGGAAAGATGGTCTCAGGACCATCGAAGCCATCACCCGTGAACTCATCGCGCACGCCGCCCTCACAGACCGCCGCACAGTCGAGGGTGTCCTCGGCGAGTGGACCTTCGCGCTCATCCGCGAAGGCTACTTCGCAAGTCAAAAGGTTCGGGTCCGCCCGAACCACGCCACGGTCCAACTGTTCGGGAAACCGAACGGATTGACAGTAGACGTGAGGCTCCGATAGGGGAGCCTCACCCCTCAGGGGCCGGAGCAATCCGGCCTCTTTTTTTTTTGCGCAATTTCCGCAGGCACGCGAGGTTTGCAAGGGAGGTCGTTTCAAAAAAATTGTAACCATAGGAAGCGAACTCTACGCATGCGTCCGCGCGCATTACCCGCGTCATGCTCACGTGGTTGCGCGACAGACCCCTCAAAATCAACCACCAAAATCTCGCGCGCTTGAATGGTACCCATAGGCAGCGAACAAAAGTTTACTTATACTAAACTCATATGTCCGAGATTGAGGCCAAAAGTTTACTTATACTAAACTTCTGCCTGTTTCAACACCTATGGAAACGTTTCCACACTTGCCTCCGCGCGCTTTTTGCAACGGGGATAGGTACATTATAAACAAGCGCACGTATTTTATAAATAAGCGCGTATTTTACGTAAGAAAAAAGTAAGATTTGGCTCAAAATGTAAATGCGAATGATTTGCAACTAGAGTGGCACACCCGGGTCCGTTGCTGACAATTATGTGAAATTATGTGATTTGTGTAAAGATTGTGTAAAGAATAGTTAAAAAAGTGTAAAAAGTATACAAATATAGGTATAAATATATATGAAAAATCATTCTAGAGAATTTTTTGCAAAGGATACATTATTTTTGCACTGGTATACATCATTGTTATACCAGTACACATAGAATGTAACCCGAACACGTTTTTCCGCAGAATGACATTTTGACTTGTTTCATAAATTTTCATTTACCTTACATTATAAATAAGCATACATATATAGCACCTCACATATACCCATCCACGAACTCTTTCCGATATCGACCATCCGCGGTTGCCTACCGCCCGCTTGCCCTCCCGTGTGTGTATTTTGTTTAATGAAACAGGTGCACTCGCGCGTTGAGGACGGAAACTGGTTTCTTTAACACGTGTGTGCACCACCCGCCTTTTACGTGTCGTTGGCATGTGTGAAGAAAAACGGTCTCCATGGCGTATACTTCTATTTCCGAAGGAAATAGAAACTTTTATAAACAAGGCTTTTTCGGCATCAAAGTGGTACAATGGAAATGTCGAAGGGCCAGACCATCCGGCCTACGAACACACGAAAGGAAACTCCACTATGGCGAACAAGCCCACGAAGAAAGTCCTCGAGGAACGTCTCACACTTGCGAGAGAGGTCAAAGCGGCCAAAGCCCTGCTCACGGCGCAGGGATACGTTGTGGCGAAAGTCGACACTTCCGCACGTCCCACGAAGGCTGAAGTTGAAGCCACTCGCACACCTGTCAAGGCCAATCCGAACCACTCTCCCGCTCCCGCTCGCAAGGCTTCGAAGTCTGCCAATCCCGTGCTGTACAAGTCCATCACCCGCTCGCTCAAGGTCAAGAACCTGCGCGAGACCAACCTCGACAATCAACTCAACTCGTACGTTGAGGCTCATCCGCAGTACAACGTGGACGAGATGAAGGCCGTCCTCAAGAAGCACGGCGTGCTCATCACCGCATACAAGCGGTACGAAGTCATCGACTTCGAGGGCAAGCAACCTCTCGACCTCACACCTGTGACCTTCGCGTAAGCGGAGGTCTCCTGCACCTCTTGACACGAGGTGCTTTTTTTTATGGGAGGGACGCTCTTGTCCCTCATACGGAAAGCGAAATCATGGAGGTGTATGTATGTCAGACTTTGCTGTTGCTATGAAGCAAGTCAAGGCCTTCGCGAGGGAGGGCAAGAAAGTCGGACGGGACGCGAACCTGCAGCGTCAGCACGCCGAGAAAATGGCCCTCTACATTGAGGTGCTGTTGGACACACTCGAGGATGAACTCGAGTGCACATACGAGGAGGTTTCAAGATGACAAGTATTGAAAAACTTTTTGCGGTCATGGTAGTGTATGACGAA
>Ga0172377_10003248_pt1 | contig 16655 bp, 8 predicted proteins | sample Pumphouse3metaG_FD_119749 | JGI IMG/M metagenome (GOLD analysis project Ga0172377, IMG submission 119749) | Leachate microbial communities from a municipal landfill in Southern Ontario, Canada - Pumphouse #3 metaG | ecosystem: Engineered > Solid waste > Landfill > Unclassified | place: Canada...
CCTACAGAACCACCGTAAATGGCTTCCAGTGCCTTCTCCTCGGAATCAAAGACCCGGGCAGGACCACAGTGGACCAGCATTTCCCTGTCCACAGCAGACCTCTTTACGACACACCCTTCGGGGGCAAGGCTGCCCTTAAGCACAGCAAGCCCCCCGGTAGGACTGTAAGGCCTGTCAAAGGGCCTTACTACGTGAGGGTTAAGATTAACTGCATCTACAGTGTTTTCTCCCAGCGTCCGACCGGTAACGGTAATAGCGTCCAAATCCATCAGGCTGCCCCGGGACAGTTCTTTGATAACCGCCGACACTCCGCCGGCGGCATGCAGGTCCTCTATGAAATGGCTGCCCGCCGGGCTGAGCCTGCACAGATTTGGAGCCCTTAAGCTTATTTCATTCACAATATCAAGGTCCAACTCCAGGCCCGTCTCGTGGGCGATGGCGCAAAGGTGCAGTATGCTGTTGGTGCTACACCCCAGTGCCATATCCACCGTAAGAGCGTTTATAAAGGATTGATATCCAATTATGTCCCTTGGCTTAATATCCCTTCGCACCAGTTCCATCACCGATATGCCCGCCTTTTTCGCCAGGCGTATACGCCCTGCGTGTACCGCCGGTATGGTCCCGTTGCCCGGCAGTGCCATGCCCAGCACCTCAGAGAGACAATTCATGCTGTTGGCTGTGAACATACCCGAACAGGACCCGCATCCCGGGCAGGCCATTTCTTCATAAAGGCGCAGTTCTTCCTCCGTCATCCGCCCGGCCTTCACGGCACCCACCGCCTCAAATATGTTTGACAGGCTTATTCTTTTCCCGTCGGTACAACCCGATAGCATTGGCCCTCCGCTTATAATTACAGCCGGCACATTGACCCTAAGTGCCGCCATAAGCATTCCCGGCACAACCTTGTCACAGTTTGTAATCATAACCAGACCGTCAAAGGCATGGGCAAGAGCCATTGTCTCAATGGAATCGGCAATCAACTCCCTGGATGCAAGGGAATAGTTCATCCCGGAATGTCCCATGGCTATACCGTCACATACAGCAATGGACGAAAATTCTATCGGCGTACCCCCTGCCATTGACACGCCGGTTTTAACGGCATCGGCCACCCGGTCAAGGTGAATATGCCCCGGCACTATTTGGTTTTTGGAATTCACAATGCCAATCAGTGGTGCTTCTATCTCGTCATCTGTATAGCCCATCGCTTTAAACAGCGACCGATGGGGTGCCCTTTCAAGTCCTTTCTTTACCCTGTCGCTTTTCATATGCTCCCTCCTTACACTAAACCACATATACGCACTATGTTCGGCCCATGGACCGGACCGGTGCCTATTTATCGGCCCAGCTCATCATTTTCCGTAGTTCTTTCCCCACTTCTTCTACGCCGTGCCTTTGTTCCATCTTCCTTCTGGCATTGAACATGGGCCGGTTGACTTTATTCTCTAAAATCCAGTTTTTAGCGAATGTGCCGTCCTGTACCTCCTCCAGCACCCTTTTCATTTCCTGCCTAGTCTTATCGGTGATTATTCTTTTACCCACCACATAATCCCCGTATTCCGCAGTGTCGCTTATAGAATGTCTCATAAAGCTTAGCCCGCCCTCGTTTATGAGGTCCACAATAAGCTTCATCTCGTTTAGACACTCAAAGTACGCGCTTTCCGGCTGGTAACCAGCTTCCACCAGCGTCTCGAATCCCGCCTTTATTAGCTCGCACAACCCACCGCACAAAACCACCTGCTCCCCGAAAAGGTCGGTCTCGGTTTCTTCCCTGAAGGTTGTTTCCACTACTCCGGCCCTTGCCCCCCCTATGCCTGCAGCATAGGCCAGTGCCAACTGTTTCGCTGTACCCGTTACATCCTGGTATACGGCAATAAGACAGGGGACCCCCCTTCCCTCCAAAAACTGACTTCGCACTGTATGGCCCGGCCCCTTTGGTGCTACCATGAACACGTCCGCGTCCTCCGGCGGGACTATTTGGTTATAATGCACATTAAAACCGTGGGCAAACAACAGTGCTTGCCCCGCTTTGAGGTGGGGCTGTACGCTTTCTTTGTACAAGCCGGGCTGTACATCGTCATTAACCAGCATAATAATTAGGTCTGAACGTTTTACCGCCTCCGGTACCTCCATCACTTTAAATCCCGCACCCTCAGCTTTATTCCACGATTTGCTGCCCCTATAAAGACCGACAACTACTGATACTCCGGAATCCTTTAGGTTCAGGGCATGGGCATGCCCCTGGCTTCCGTAGCCTATTACCCCAACCGTTTTATCCTTTAGAAGCTCCATATTGCAGTCCCTTTGATAATACATCTTTGCCATTTTTATTCCTCCTATTTGGCCTTTACAAATGCAGCCCTACTGTAAAGGGAAGCTCTGTACTCCGGCTCTGTTTTTATAACGTCTGCAAGCTTTTCCAACTGACTCTTCAACTGGCCCAGGGTCCAGTCCTCACAATTCACGGTGAAGATTATACGGGATACTTCCGGGTCTTCGGTGCCTCCCATGGTCAGGCTCTCAAGCCAATAGCCCTTCCTGGCCAGCAAACCCGAAACCCGGTTAAAGGATATGGGATTGTTTTCCACAAGCACCGACATTACATGACGTTTCATAATTTTACACCTCCTCCTTGTATGCTGTCTGAACACGGAGAATCAAAAATCCCCGTCGCTGCATCCAACGTATGCAGGGACGGGGATATACTCCACGCGTTACCACCCTTATTTGCTTCTATATCACTATAGAAACCACTCTCCAGGTTCCATCAAACCCTTGCCTGTAACGGGGCTTACCGTTTATCCCTTACTCGTACTTCTGGGAAACAGCTCAGGAGGGATTTGCATTCTGCCTTAGTATCGGTTCGCACCGTCCACCGACTCTCTGCAACTTAAGATACAAAATGCCAGTCTCCTTCATAGCCTTTGTTCGCTGTTTTTAATAATTAGTATGTATTTTAACAGGGTTATACCCGTCTGTCAATGTTTAATGCAAAAAAAACGAAATATTTCTGCCGTTGCAAGTTTTCCGTCATCATACGAAGACCCCACTTCATTGCCGACACATCAACTCTGTATTATTATCGTGGCCTTTCCCTTGAACTCAACCTTTTAATAGCGTCTAAACTACGTCCAACAGACCGCTGTCCAATGCACCAAAATATTCCTCCAGGAAAAAACTCCAGTGGACAGTGCAAGGGCCAGTGTCCAGTTCCAAGGCATACCGATATTTAGTCAGCATTCCCAAGGTTTTGGTGGCCTCCCGGGCTATAAGCACCGGGTTTGTCCTCTCCTCTTTTGCGATATCGCATAACTGGTCAATAAACTTCCTGTGCTCTTCTATCCTGCAGTTATGACCTGTGGCCCGTAAACTGTCGGGCTAGTATTCTATTACATCGCCGGTATGGAAAAGGTACAGAAACTTTCCCGCTACCGGTTTCCCTGTAATACGCTGTAGAGCCGAGGCATAATGCTCTATCTGTATCCGGTACCTTTCCCTTATCCTTTCAATCTCCGGTGTTAAATCACTACCCCCGTCCCCCTGATTTACGTAATCGGTTTTGTAGTCAATGAGTACTATTTTACCGTCCTCCTCAAAGAAGCAGTCGATAACCCCCTGAAGCAGTATGGTCTCGTCCCCGTATACATCCACGGCCAGTTGGCCGTACACGTCGGTACAGCTTATATAAAGGTTGAAGGGGACCTCCCGCCTCACTTTGCCCGACTTAAGCATCCTTTGTCCCAGCGGTGAACAGAAAAACCCCTCCAGCCTGCCGGCATCCACCACTTCGGCCTCCTGCCGGGTGAGCAGTTCCCGGGTTACCATCTTCGCTACCTGGTCCTCTATGCCCTCCCGGTCAAGGGGTCCCTCGAGGCTTAAGTGCTGCATTACGAAATGGAGTATGCTGCCCTTCTCGGCACTGCTAAAACCCTTGCTTTCATCCATAAAGGAGGGCTTTTCAATAGGGGGAGGCGCGTACATCTCCAAGGGCTGGTATTCCTCTGCAAACTCCACACCAACCCTCCTTTTAAGCTCGGTTACCGACAGTTTTACCGGAAGATTAGCGGATTCCTTGTATCGGTATTCCCACTCAAGCCTTTTGGCTATTTGGTCCATATACGCCCCGGGTTCCCTTTCCCCGGTAAGGACATTCGTATCCGTAGCCCCTTCCCGGCTATCCCGGAAGCTTTCTCTAGTTATATCCCTTTTATTCCAAACCTTAACTACCCAGCAGTCGCTGTCCCCCTGCGGGCCCGACTGTGGACCGCCGCCGGAGGGTACCGCATCGGAAACAGCACCGTAACCCCCTTTACTTTCATCAGACAACAGAACCATCCCCGTGTCTATCCCCCTGCCCAAACCAGAAGAACCGTCCCCGTGGTTTAGGCAGGGACCGAGCCAATCAAAGTAGCTCCTTGCAGCCGCCGCCCGGTACCCGGCAAGCCTTGAACCGTCGCCACAGCTGCTATTCCACCCCGCCATCGCCTTTTCTAAATCCCTCACCGAACCGGTTATTATAAGCTTTTCCCTGGCCCGGGTAAAAGCAACGTAAAGTATCCGCATCTCCTCAGACAGCATCTCAAGCTTAATGCGACATTTAACCGCCTGCTTTGCCAGCGTGGAACGGGCAACCCTTCTATCCGGGTCTATATAATCAGGCCCAAAGCCCAGGTCCTGGTGCACCAGCAGCCTGCGGGTCATATCCTGGAAATTGAAGCCTTTACCGCACCCCGCCACAATTACAACTGGGAATTCAAGCCCCTTGCTCTTGTGTATGCTCATAATCCTTACCACGTTTTCATTCTCGCCAAGCACTCTGGCACTACCTAAGTCACCGTTTCCCGATTTAAGGTTATTTATAAAGTTAATAAAGTTGAACAGCCCCCGGTAGCTGGTCTCCTCATACTGCCTTGCCCTTTCGTAAAGCATACGCAAATTGGCCTGTCTCTGCTCTCCCCCGGGCATTGTACCGGCAAAGCTGTAAAAGTTCGTATCCGCAAAAAGGTACCACAGCAGAACATCGGTGGACATATGCCGGGCCCTGTCCCTCCACCGGTCCAGCCTGTCCAGGAAATCGCTTGCCTTTTTTGCAGTGTTTCCTTCCCCGTTATCCGCCAGTCCCTTCATGGCCTGGTAAAAGGACGCCTCCCTGTCATACAACCTTATATCCATAAGCTCCTCCGGCGTAAAGACCCCTATAGGGGACTTAAGCACCGCCAGCAGCGGAATATCCTGCATGGGGTTATCAATAATCTGCAGAAGGGATATAATCACCCCAACTTCCACTGTACCGAAATATCCGGTGGAGGTATCGGCATAAACAGGTATCCCCGCAAGGTCGAATTCCTCCATAAAAACCTCGGCCCAGTTCCTCGTAGCTCTGAGCAGCACCACTATGTCCCTGTATTCCACGTCCCTGTACCTTCCCAGCCGCCTGTCGTACACCTTAAACCTTTTCTGCTCGTCGCTGGGGTTCATCATTTCCTTTATCCTTCCGGCTATCAGCACGGCCTCCGCCTGTACTGCGTCCGGTTCCTCATCTATACCGGAGCCCTCCGGTGCTTCCCCTTTGTATTCCTCCTGGCCTGCCGGTAACCCAGCCACCGCTTCCGCCCCGCCAGCCCTGTCTATTATATGCACCTCCACCGGCCCACCCGTCAGGGCCTTTTCCTCCACAAGGTCCGGATAACCGGCACCGGGATTTAAGGCCTCGTCTTCGGTGTAATCAAGCTCCCCTACGGTTTGGGACATAATCCGGCCAAATACCCGGTTGACCGCTTTTATTATCCCTTCCCTGCTCCTGAAATTCTTATACAGCATTATCTTCCTGTCCGGCTTACCGGTTTCGACAGGGTACCTGTTATACTTTGCAAGAAACAGTTCCGGCCTTGCCTGGCGGAACCGGTATATGCTCTGCTTTACGTCCCCCACCACAAACACGGGGGGCCCGTCTTTACCTCCCCCGGATATGGTGTTCACAATTACCTCCTGGACGAGGTTGCTGTCCTGGTATTCATCCACCAATATCTCCGCAAATCTTTGACGGTAAGCAAGGGCAACTCCGGAGGGGCTTATACCGCCCCCCTCGTCCCTTCCGGTCAGTATTTCAAGACAGTAGTGCTCCAGGTCGTTAAAGTCCAATACCGACTTTTCCCTCTTCTTTTCGGAGTATTTCCGTTCAAAGGCCATAACAAGGCCTGCCAAACAGCCCATAAGCGGGTACAGTCCTCTTAAGTCCCGCACCGCCTCCGCCGACGGGGCCCGAAAAACCCCCTCCCGCATCCTTTTCAGCCGGCCTTTAACCTCGTCCCTTATACCCTTTACGTGTTCCTTTATATCCGGATCGGCGTCCCTGCCGCACCTTGGCAGCCTTCCAAACTCAAGGGACATAAAGGCCCGGTGCAAGTCATCCCACCGCCCCCGGGTCAACCCAAGCAGTTCTTCGACGTTCCCTATGTCCTGAAGATATGTATCAAGGTATGCCTCCAGCCCCGCGGACCCGTTTATTATATCTATAGCCTCTCTCATCATATCCAGCATACCGCGAAGTTCCATAACGGCATCCTGTACCAGTATCTCCGCCCACCGGGTGCTGCCAAAGTCCGTATTCTCGGACAGGTTAAAGGCCTCCGCCGCTTCCCCAAGCCAGTTCTCCGGCCAGGGATGGCTCTGCACATAATGGTATAAGTCAAGCACCATTTGCTGCAGCATTCCGTCGTCCTTCTGACCCCCGTAACACTCCACCAGCCTTAAAAAATCCTGCTGCGGGCTTTGGTACTGGTCCTCAAACATCTCCTCCAATGCTTCCAGTTTCATAAGAACCGTCTCGGTCTCATCGGCTACCCTGAAAACCGGGTCGATGTCTATGCAGTGGAAATTGTTGCGGATGGTTTCAAGACAGAAGGAATGCATTGTTGTTATGGTGGCCTTGTTTAAAAGCGACAGCTGCCTCTGCAGCCTCGTGTAGCCCGGGTTTTTGTCAAGGGCCTTTTCCAGGGCGTCTCCTACCCTTTCTCTCATTTCGGTAGCAGCAGCGTTTGTAAAAGTAACCACAAGCAGAGAATCAATATCCACCGGGTCCTTCTCGTCGGTAATCCTGCGGATTATCCTCTCAACAAGGACAGCTGTTTTACCCGCCCCCGCCGCCGCCGCCACCAGCAGGTTGCGCCCCCTTTCGGTTATCGCTTCAAGCTGCTGCGTTGTCCATTTCATATCGCTCATTTTACCTCACCTTTTTCGCCAATTTCGTTTTGTCCTATAAGACTCCATACCTGCTCGTCCTTAATATCCCCAAGGACCCTGTACCGGTTGTCGGCAAACACGGTGTCGAACTGGCATACGGCGGAATACTCGCAATAGCTGCAAGGGGTGAACCTTTTCTTTTTGTAGGGTGCGATAGATACGTCCCCCTTAAGCATTTCCCCGGCGGTCTTTGCCAGCAACGTCCTTATATGCCGGTGCAGCAGGCCAAACTTCTCAGCACTGGCCGCCGAGGACGAACTGCCCAGCACGTCCCCCTTGTTTATCCTTGCGGGTATTATAAGAGAGCTTCCGTCAATCTCCCTGTCCATTTCCCTGATAAGCTCCACGTCCGCCAGCACAAGGCCGTTCATCCTGAGTTTTTTCATTATGGCCCTTTCTATTTCCTCCTCAGACATACCGCCCTCATCGATTATTATAGGGTCATCTATCTTAAAGTACAGTAGGCCCGCCGGCAGCACCGGCTGCTTAAACCTGCCGCTTTTGTTTTCCAAAAGAGCCACCAGGTATGTAATAAGCTGTATCTGCAACCCGTAATATAGGTCGGACAGACAAAAATCCTTACTGCCCGATTTATAGTCCACAACCCTCAGATAGGTACCTTGATCCGTTTCCATTACATCGGCCCGGTCAATCCTGCCGGTAAGGTATACCTTCTCTCCGGAAGGCAGTTCCAGCAAAATAGGCGGAAGGTCCCCGTCCCCGCCGAAGGCCAGTTCATAGCCAAGGGGCTCAAAACCGCTCCTTTTGATGTGCTGGGCTATAGTCCACACCGCCCTTGTCATCACCCGTTTCAACCTTGAAGTAAGGTGCCTGTACCGGGACGAACTGCCCAGTACCGCCTCAGGGTACTCTTTGAGCATTTCATCCACAATGGCCGATACCTCTCGGCCGCACCATTCCCTGTCCAGGTCCCTCCACGTAATCCCCTTTCCTTCCAGCCCTGTGGAGAACCGGTCTATTACGCTGTGCATAAATGTTCCCATATCGGGGGCAGTCAGCCTGAATTCCTTCCTGGGCTTTGCCCTCAGTCCGTACTGTACAAAAAAGGAAAAGGGACAAGAAGCAAACCGCTCAAGCCTTGAAATGCTGGTATAAAGGGGCCTACCGTAAAGCTTTCCGGCCCTTTGGCTGCCTATGCTTCCGGTCTGGTTGGTATAATAAAGCCCCTCCAGCATGGCTCTATATCTGTCGCGCCACCGTGGATTTTTCATATACCACCGGTGTATGTCCCTCCATATTCCACCTGCATCCGGCCCCTCGATCCCCTTTCTCACGTTGGAGATAAGCAGGTTGAAGGTGGGCAGCGGTGCCGATACCAGATCCAGTCCATCCCTGCCTGTGTCTCTTCCGGTAACGTTGCTGTATTGGGTAACGACAGGGAACAACCTCTTTATCCTGGATATTATGACGGAGGGCCTTAGAGACCCTCCCCTGTGATCCGCCATGGGGTAGCTTAGCCGAAGGTGCTGCGCCGGAGTGGTTAAAACACTGTATATAAGATACTGCTCCTCCAGAGCCTTTGTTCTGGTATCCTGGGCCAGTTCCACACCCATCGTGAGCAGGTCCTCCCTGTCCTTATCGCACAGTATTCCCTCGTCGGCGGTCAGGGCGGGGAATACACCGTCGTTAACCCCGAGTACGTACAGTGCTTTTATATCATGGCTTTTTGATCGCCCCGCATCGGCAACCAGCACCTGGTCAAGGGCCGGCGGAATAAGTCCTATCCTGTACTCGGCCAGCCCCGCTTCCAAAAATCTTTTAAAACCCGTGGTATCGGTAATAACGTTCCCCACCGTTTCCACCATCTGGTCCAGGGCTTGCATTACAATGTTCCAAATCTGCCGATATTCGTTGGCAAGGTTCAGGTCCCCAGACTTATCCAACCGGTCAATCCTATCCCGTATCCTTTCAGGCACCTGCATATCGCACAAGAACACGTACAGGGCGGTACATGCCTCCCGCACCCTTTTCTTTCCCTTTATTCCGGAACGAAGGGCCAGCAGCGGCTTTGTCACCCTTTCCCTTGTCATGTTTACCCTCTTAAGCGTCTTCTTCTCATAATCCGACATCTCCTGGTCATCGAAGGCCGGACCTATACGGAATGTCCAGTCCCCCCGACCTGTCCAGGAACTGCCCCTTATACCACAGGCCAGTACGTAGTTTTCCAGAATATCAATATCCTCCGGGGGGATTCCCGCAAGCCCGGTCTTAAGATAACTGAACACCGCCTGATAGGACCAGTTATGTATAAATACATCAAGGGCCGACAGTATAAACTGCACCAAAGGATTGCTTAGTATATCCTTTTTACCGTCCACGAAACAGGGTATGCCATATTCATCGAATACGCAGCCAATAAGCTTGTTGTAGGCCCCCGGGTCCCTGGCCACCACCGCAATATCCCTGTACCTTAAGCCCTTATCTCTGCACAGCCTTATTATATCCCTAGCAGTGTCCTCCACTTCCGAATAGATATTGGCGGCGGCAAATATGCTTATATGATCGGTTTTTTCTTTATATACACTACAGGGGAAACTGAAGTATTCCCTCTCCAGATGGGCCAGGGCCCTGCTCTCCTTAAACCTGTGAGGAGGCCTGTCCTCCAGAAATACTGGTGGCTCCAGGGCCACGCCCCGCTCTCCGGCCAACTCGGTCAGCCGGGAGACCGCCCTGGCAGTAGGCGAAAAGACTCCACCATCATCCGCCGTTTTACCGTCTATACAGTCGGTACAAAGACACACGCTTACCCGGCGGGCCTTTTCAAGCAGTTCCCCTATAACCCGGTATTCCTGCGGAGTAAACCCGGAAAATCCGTCCAGCCAGACCTCTGCTCCATCAAAGAGACTGCACCGGCCCAGTTTTTCGGCCAGCAGCGTGAGATGGTCGTCGGTGTCTATGTACCTGTCCCCTAGAGCCTCCTCAAAGGCTCGGTATATTTCCGAAAGTTCCTTAAGCTTTTGCTTAAGCAGCCCGTTATCTTTAAGCCTTCCTCCTATCTCCCCAAGGCTGTCGGGGGTAATGCCATAACGCTTGAACTCGGAAATGGTTCCGGCCACTATTCCAATAAACCCCCGCTGCCGGGCTGTCTTTGAAAATATACTTAAGTTATCCTTCTTGTCCTCTATTATGCTGCACAAAAGCACTGCCTTGCCCGCGGAATCGATGGTCCTCCGGGTTAGTCCCCCCACATCGTCGAATACTCGATAGGCCATGCGCCTGAAGCTCATTATCTCCGCACCGATTATTCCAGTTGACCCCACCGTACTCACCAGGTTTATTTCGGCCTGGAGAGTGTACTGTTCGGGCACAATCATTACCAGCGGGCTTCTGCCGCCTTCCCGCAGCGCTTCCTTAATCTCCTGCATACACCGGTAGCTTTTTCCGGTGCCTGCCCTCCCGTATACAAATCTCAACCCCATAGGTATTCACCCGATTCTCTTTTATATTACACTCAAAATCTGTTATAATTTAGATATTAACCTAATCTACATACAACGCACTAATAATATTACACTCCTTTTATCTGTCATTTTGAGGGTGAAGCCCGAAGAATCCGACTTTGTCGTTCTGAACGTAGTGAAGAATCTTCAATGTAAAGTTTTAAGTGCGTTACATCTAAACAAGTACGTATACTGTAATTATAGTAAATACAACCATAATTGTAAAACGCTTTTGCACTGCTATAGCTGCCAAAAAACGTCAGAGCATTAACCGGACCTATATAAATGAACCGTCAGGAGGTGTGATATGAATAAGGGACTAATAGACAGAGAAGGACTTGTTTCGAATTTATACCCCAAAGAGACGGAAGTAACCGGCAGAATATGCGACTCAATGGCACAGATAGAAATAAAGCAGGTATACCAAAACAGCGGTATAAAGGCCATAGACACAGCCTATATATTCCCGGTGCCGGTTTACGCCCTTGTGACGGATTTCCACGCCAGTATGGGTAAGGCGCAGGTAAACGGGTTTATTATGGAACGGGAGGAAGCCCGACAAGCTTACGAAAAAACGGGCGGCACGGTTGAAAGTCTCCTCCTTTCAGGGGACGAAGGGCAGGGCATGCCGGGGGTGGCTCTGGGTATACTTCCCCCCGGTGAAAAGGTGTACATACATATTTCTTACATACAGGACCTTGAGTATAACGGCAACCAGTTAAGTATTACTATACCGGCCCTTATGGCCCCCGACGGTTCCTGCCTGTCCCCTAAGGAACAGGCAGGAACCGGGGAAAGAATAGGCTGCAAAACCCGACTTAAGCTATGGATGAATATGCACAGGCGGGCTTTAAGTTACAGGTCCCCCTCCCATACCATAAGGGTGGACAGGCAGGACGAATACAAAGCTGTAATAAGCCTTGAGGAGGAACGCCCCAGGCCGGACAGGGACTTCGTCCTTATATGTACCTGCCGGGAAGAGGAGAGTTGCCGTGGTACCGCTTTCAGTGACGGTAACGGCAGGGGAATCCTTTGCCTTACCTTTGTGCCGGAATTCCCGGATAAGGTGGAAACCGGTGCGAAGGACTATGTATTCCTTCTGGATACCTCCGACTCCATGACCGGCCAAAGGCTTGCCATGACCAAGTCCGCCCTAAATATAATGCTTAGAAACCTTTCAGAGATAGACACCTTCCGGATTGCGGCCTTTGGAAGCGACCTGCACCCCTTTGCCGGCGGCGACAGCCTGCCCTTTGCCCAGGCAAGCCTAGACAGGGCTACGGAATGGATCGCCGGGCTAATACCCGGTGGCAGGGCGGACGTCTTTAAGGCATTAAGATATGCGCTGCTCCCGGAAAACAACAAAAAAAGCGTAATAATGATATTAACCGCCGGAAGAATCGAAGATTCCGATGACCCGATAAACTACGTTAAGCACAATATAGGCAGAAACAGAATCCATATATTCGGTACAGATACAAAAGCAAACCTATGTATGCTAAAGAGGATATCAAGAGTGGGCAGAGGCGACTGTCAATCGCTACACCAGGATGAAAGGTTAGAAGACGGAGCACTGCGGCTGTTTGCCGGTATAACTGCCCCGGTGGCCGAAAAGGTCCAACTGGACTGGACCGGTATAACAGCGGAGGACGTATTCGCAAGCAAGCTGTCCAATGTACGGGATTTGGAACCCATTACGGTGCTGGCCGGTTTCTCCGGTCCCCTTGGCGGGAAAGCACTTTTAAGGGGGAATACCGCCGAAGGCATATTTCATCTTGCGCTGGACGCCTCGGATATAGAACAGGACAGCCGATTTGATTTCCTTGAAAAAAAATGGGCTAAAAAGAAAATTGAATACCTCGAAAATGTTCTCTCCTATACCAGCCCGGCTAAATATGAAAGGGTACACGATGAAATAATAAGGCTTTCTAAAAGCCACAACATACCCTCGTCGCTTACCTCCTTTGTTGCGGTGAAAGTAATACCCGACAGGCTGACCGGCCTTCCGGTGCCAAGGATGCTGTCTACCTCCCGACATGATGGTGGCATATATAATGACCGGGAACCTACCCATGCCGGCACCGATGGCAGCGGTCGTTTGAACTCCGGGGACGAAGCCGCGCCCGTTACCCACTGCGAAATACTGAGGATGCTGGCAAGAAACCAGCAGGCCAACGGTGCCTTCTACGGCGATGCCGCCGACAGCCTACTTGCAAGGGTGGATACCACAGCTCTGACCCTTATAGCTTTTATGGCGGGAAAGGAAAACATAAGAGTGTACCGGAGACAGTTGGAGAAATCGGTGAAATACCTGACCGAGCGTGTAACCAACGGAAGGATTACCCCGGGACGGGCAGAGAATATCCAGACCCTTCTGCGGACCATACTGGCTTTGAAACTGTGCATGACGGGCAGCATATTAAACCAAACTGAAGAGGAATGGATTTTAAGGTGGATTGACGATATTAGGGAATCGGCACAGGCTTCGCTGGCCCTTACCGGCGGGCAGAGCGAAATTCTGGAATTCCTAGACAGCAGCACCCAGTGGAAAAGTATCAGTACCATAAAGAGAATAGCAGCGGTAAACGATGACCCATCCATACTAAAAAAAAGAATAAGCCTTTCGGCCTGCGAAGGTTATGCAGTACCGGCGTTGGCAAGGCTGGGGGTATTAGAGGCACTTAAGCAGTAAGAGAGCGGAGCAGCCCGCTCTTTTTTATTTGCCTGTAACTATATCTGTAACCCACCTCTAAGAATGGGCCGCTATTATTAAAAGGAACCACAGCATAAACCTTCATAAAATGAATTATTTTTTAAGGAATGGCAAAAACTATAGGTTGCAGAATATTTAATGGAAAGGTGCGTTATATGAAAATACACAGGCGAAATAAAGATAAATCCGGCAATCCCCTTACCGACAATATGGACCTAAGTCAGCGCTATAGAAAGGTTGAAGAAATAAAGCTGGGCCTTCATCTGGAAGAAAACCTAAAGACCCTGCTGCAATTATCAGGGAACAGCATAGATGTGAAATTTCGAAGGTTCAGTATAAATAAGAATATTCCCGGGGTTCTTATTTATATTGACAGTATGATAAACAATGCAAGCGTCGAGGAAATCCTCCGGGTGCTTATGATAGATACACAAAAGATAGAATGCCGGGATGAAAGCCATCAGCTTCTGCGTACCGCAATCAAAGACCTTATTACGGTTAACAACATTGAAGAGGTCAACGATATATACAGCCTTTTTGCTAAAATAGCCTTGGGGAGTACTGCAGTGCTGATCGACGGACAGTCCGAAGCCTTAGTATGCGATACCACCGGGTTTAAGACCCGGGATATTACCGACCCCTCTGCTGAAACAACCATCCAGGGTCCCCGGGAAGGCTTTGTCGAAACTCTATGGGTAAATACCTCCCTGATAAGGCGGCAGATACGCGTACCCCATCTATGGATAGAGGGGCTTGAGATAGGAAAACTAACAAAAACAATGGTGGCCTTCGCATATATAAAGGGTCTTGCCGACGAAAAAATGCTGGCCGAGCTGCGCAGCCGCTTAAACAGGATAGATACCGACTCCATCCTTGGAAGCGGGTATATTAAGGAATTCATAACCGACCAACCCTTTTCCATTTTCCCCCTTTTGCTTAGGACGGAAAGGCCTGATATTGTATGCTCTGCCATACTGGAGGGTAAGGTAGGTCTGTTTGTAAGCGGTAGTCCCCATGTGCTTGTGTTGCCCGCCGAGCTACCTATGTTTCTTCAGTCCCCGGATGACTATTATGAAGATGCAATAGCGGGCAGCTTCGTACGTATATTGCGCTGGGCAGCAGTTTCGATATCCGTACTGCTGCCGAGCTTCTATGTTGCGTCGGTCAACTTTCACCAGGAGCTATTGCCCACAGCCCTGCTGCTTCGAGTTACCGCAAGCAGGGAGGGAGTTCCTTTCCCGGTTTTTACTGAAATCCTTATTATGGAGCTTCTGTTTGAAGTCCTAAGAGAAGCAGGTATAAGGCTGCCTGCCGCAATAGGACCCGCTATAAGCATAGTAGGTGCTCTTGTGCTTGGAGAAGCGGCAATCCGCGCAGGCATGGTATCCCCGGCAGTAGTGATAGTGGTTGCGCTGACTGCAATTGCGGGTTTTACCACTCCTGTATACAGCATGTCAATAGCCTTTAGGTTGACAAGGTTTGCCTTTACCCTGCTAGCGGCTGTTCTTGGACTGTTTGGCGTCCAGTTTGGACTTTTGCTTCTTACCACTCACCTATGCTCCCTCCGTTCCTTCGGTATGCCCTATATGATGCCGGTGGCCCCCCTCATAATGCGGGATATGAAAGATAATATATTCAGGTTATGGGTCTGGGGCAGGGATACCCGCCCAAAGCTTCCAGGCAAGCGGGAGCCCTATAGGCAAGCCTCGGGCCAAAAACCCGGACCGGTAAAAAGCTATAATAAAAAGGAGAATAAAAATGGGTATTGAAAAGATTACAAACAGACAACTTTTTTTCATTCTGTTTATGATGCGGGTCACGGTCGTTATAGGCTTTTTGCCTGTGCTGACCTCGGCGGATGCCCAGCAGGATGCCTGGATATCAGCAATAGTTTCTTTTTTCGGTGCAGCACTGTTGGTATTAATAATTGTGGGCTTGGGAATGCGATTCCCCGATATGACTGCTGTAGAATATGCTCAAAAGCTTATCGGGAAATGGGCAGGCAAAGCGGTAAGCCTTATATTTGTATGGGCATTTCTTGTAATAGCTGCAACAGATATTCGTATATACGGCGGGGTATTAATAACTGGTTTTTTGAGCGAGACCCCTCTGTCATTTATTATTTTTACAATGGTTATAGCCGGATCTATCGCGGCATATTCCGGCATAGAGGTTATATCAAGGGCGGCGGACCTGCTCTTCCCTGTCTTTTTATCTATGCTGGTCCTAAGCTTAATGTTTGCAATCCCGGATTTTTTATTATTAAAAAATAATCTGGAGCCCGTATTGGCAAGGGGAGCCGGGCCTGTGCTGCGGGGCAGCATAATACCAACAATAATAATAGCCCAATACCTTATACTTACAATGATTATTCCTGCCACAGAACAGCCCAAAAAAGCCCTCAGGGTCGCTTTATGGGCTCTTGCCGGCGCATCTGCCGTATTGGTACTTGCCACGCTGACCGTCATAGCCATAATGGGTCCCGATCGTGGTTACAGAACAGTTTTTCCGTTTTTTAGCATGGTTACAACCCTTAATATAAGCGAATTTTTAGAAAGAATTGAGCCCCTTACGCTGTTCGCCTGGGGATTCGGAGTCTTCATCGGGGTATCGACATTCATGTATTGCGGCTCAAAGGGAATGGCCCAGATATTGGGGTTAGAGGATTACCGCCCCTTGGTCGGCCCCCTTGCAGTAATATCGGGGGTTTTTGCGATACACTCGTACCAGAACGTGTTTCAACTATTAACCTTCTTTCAACCTAAAATCGCAGGCCCTTACGCCCTTTCCTTGATAATAGTGCCTATGGGTATTCTATGGACTGCCTATGGAATCCGGTGCCTTCAAAACAGGGGAATAAAATGAAAAAATATATTGTTTTCACTATTATATTATCCATAACTCTTTTGTCTTGCGGCTGCTGGAACCGCCGGGAACCGGAAAACCTGGCAATAGTTCTTGCCATAGCCTTTGATATTGAAAAAGAAACAAATATGTATAATACAATAGCCCAAATAGCCAACCCCCTTGCGATGGGGGCAACGGATATAAGCCAGGGAAGTACCGGTAAGGAGAAAACCTTCCTGACATTATCCGCAAAGGGAGAGCTTCCTTATCAGGCTATGCGTAACCTTGTAAATAATGCAACCCGGGAATTTTTCTGGTCGCATAACAGAGTTGTTCTTTTTTCCGAAGAGCTTGCAAGATACGGAATATATCCGACTATGGACATGTTCGGAAGA
>Ga0172377_10003250_pt1 | contig 16652 bp, 10 predicted proteins | sample Pumphouse3metaG_FD_119749 | JGI IMG/M metagenome (GOLD analysis project Ga0172377, IMG submission 119749) | Leachate microbial communities from a municipal landfill in Southern Ontario, Canada - Pumphouse #3 metaG | ecosystem: Engineered > Solid waste > Landfill > Unclassified | place: Canada...
CTCATCTTCGCCTGACCTGCGTCATCAAGGGCCACACCGTTGCGGACGAAAGAGTTATAGAGTTTTTTTGTCACCATATACTGTTCCCTGTCCAGCGATACCGAGTCAGCGAACACTGCCGCAACTTTCTTGTAGAAGTCCTTGTTCATAAAGATGTTGTCCTCGTGTTCCGTCAAAACCGGAGTGAGGGTGTCGACTACATCCAGAATCTCTTTGGTGGCATCAGATTCGGCGAGATTGAAGAGAACACCGTTCACCTTGCTTAGAATGTCGCCGGAAAGTTCGTAGGCAGCGATCACGTTCTCGAAAGTCGGAGTCTCCTTATTGTCTATAATAGCCTTCAACTCGGCCTCTTGCTGAGCGATACCGGCCTTCACCGCCGGAGCGTAGTCTGTCGTCTTTATCTTGTCGAAAGGCGGAAAAGCGTACTCATTGTCCCATTTCTGAAGAAACGGGTTCTTGTTACAAGCTGTGATAGCCATAATGGTGATTAAAAATACTAATACTCTTTTCATAATGAGAAATAATTAATGACATCTGCTTTTTACTTAACTATCTCGACTCCGGTGAGATCAATCAGCGTGAATTGCGCCTCGCCTTTGTAGCTGGTCAATATCCCCGTAAGGTTCACTTTGGAAGCGCCGCTCAGGATTGATTCGTCAATCTGAGTGTCGGCGAATTTGGCATAACCGCTGGAGCGCACCTGCACGTCTTTGCTCCCGAAAGTAAAATAATGGCTTACGGAATAAGCAGTGGCATTGGCTATAACCTTGTCCTTGATTGCGGAAATCTTGTTCCCCTTGTCTGCGGTGACGGCGTTATCGAAATTGCCCGCCTTCAGGTAACTGATGTAGCCGTTCTTGGACATAGCCCAAGTCTTGACGCCCCAAGTCTGGTCTGAAAGGAATATTCTGTTGGACATCGCGGTTTTGTCCGCATCAGGGTCTACATAAGCAAGGCAGAAAATCCGGTTGCCGTAGGTGAGGCCTTTGAGAGTCACGTACTTACCAAAGTTCTCGGATTTGAGAAGCTCAGAAGAAGAGACTTCGACAGGTTTGACAGGGTCGCTGAGCAGGCCTCTGAACACGTGAGTGTCTATGATGTACTGCACATTAAGATAGGTGGTCTCGTACTCACCCGACTCATCTTTGTAGCCAATCTGAAGCATACCGTTGTAGGCTCCCAGAGTGAGGCCGCTGCATTTGACGTAAACCCATTGTCCCAATTTGTAGTCATTGTAGATTCCGGTCTTGCCGAGTTTCAACTCTATTGCGCCAGTCTCGTCCTGAATGTAAAGGCTTTTGTAGATGTTGCCCGTCTGATCGGAAGAGATGACTTGCCCTCCGATGACCAGATCTTCCTGAATGTCCACGGGGGATTTGGTGCATAGAGCCTTAAGCTGAGCTATGGTCGTGTTCGGTGTCAGAGTGACGGGAGTGAAATCTCCCGGCTCATCGTAATCAAACGTGTAGACAGGCTCCCACTCGTCACAAGAAACGAAAGCCGCCAGTGCGAACGCTATCACAAAAAATATCTTTCTCATAACTTAGAATCTGAAATAAATGTTCAACATATAATTGATGCCGCTCATATAGAAATACTTAGGGTCGAAACGATAGTATCTCTCCTTGCTCACGGTGTCATTGACGAGTCTGGTCTGCTCATATCCCCCTGTCTTGACATCTTTGGTGTTGAGCAAGTTCTTGACCTGCAGGCTGAAGCCGAGCTGGTACTTGTAGTCTATGTACCACGACTTACCTACGTTGAAGTTGACAAGGAACTTGGTGTCGAATTTCTCTTGAGAGGCCATATACTCGATTTCCGCAGGCGTTGCGACTCCGTCAGGGCCGGAAACCGCCATATCGGTACGGTAAAGAGGGTTCATGTCAAGATAAGAATTGGCGAAGCAGTCCACGTCTGCGTCAATGAACCAGTAGTTCTTGTTCCACGCAAGACCGAGACTTGACGCAAACTGAGGGGTGCTCGGAACATAATGATCTTTGTAATGATCAATCACGTAGTTGCCTTGAGCGTCGGTCTTGTAATTGCCGGCATTGTCTTTCGCATAGACAGGATGGCTTTTCCAGAAATATAGTTTCTGGTTGTCGATGACGACCTCTGAACTGTTGTCCACCGTCTGGGTCATATAAGGATTGGACGTGTAGACGTATTTGCCGTAGCTAAGTACTCCCTGAACAGAAAGATTCTCGATAGGGGTCGGCACTTTGAAGCCGAGTTCAAGTCCGACGTGACGCTCGTTGATCCCGCTCATCGCAAAATTAGTGAAGGAGTTCTGAAGATCATCGTAGAAACTCATAACGTCTGTCTGATCGTTTATCCGGGTGTAGAAGCCGGTGAGTCTGACGTTGTAACCGTTGTAGGAGAGCTGGTAGTTCAGGTCTGCGGAGAATGTCTTGGTGGTCGTGAGATCAGGCACCAGAGAATTTCTGGTACGAGGCGAGACAAAGGCCTGATTGAAGGTCGGAGCATCCTCGAAATAGCCAACGTTGCCGTAGAATCTCATTTTGCCGTCCATCACGTAATTTGCACCGGCTTTGAATCCGTAAGTGAAGAAGTCTGATTTGTCCGACTCGCCCAAAGAAGTGATCACATTGCCTCTTGAGTCGTAAGTGGTCAGATTCTCTCCGTCCACCACGATTTCCTTGCCGCTTTTGTCAAGACCTGCGAAAAGGCCTTTGCGCACAAGTCCGTCTCTCCAGAAGTTGGTGTAGCCGGCTCTGGCTGCGATGTTTCCGCTGAAGTCGCCTTTGGAGAAGGCTCCGTTGGCCCAAGCCTCGGCTTTACGGACCTGAGAATAGTAGTCGTAACCGTATTTGTCTCCCTCGCCGAGAGAAGGAGCTGCGCCGTGAGCGAGATAGTAGTCAAGATCGTTCTGAATCTTTGCCGATGAAGTGTAATCCCTCTCCGCAAACTGATCTATATCCACATAGTATTCTCCGCCCAGCAGGTCAGCGAGTTTCTTGTAATTTTCGGTGCGGTTGATTTTGCCGTTCAGACCTCCCGTAACCGTGACCGGATCTGCCGGACGCCAGAGAAATGTAGCAGCGAGATTAAGGTCTCTCTGATCAACCCTGCGCTCTTCCTGAACATATTTGGAACGGAGCCCGTCCTCAGTAACGTTCATCCTGTTCACGTTGTAAAGTCTGCCCCAGTCAATGTGGGCGGTGGACCCGTAATTGTTTGTCCAAGCATCCTTAGCCCAGGCTGACTGAGAAAGGTTGTGACGTCCGTAATCGCTGTCCTCCATATAGAAATAACTTGGAAGATTCCTGTAATAATCAGGACGAGGGTCGGGAGCGTCATACCAGTCGAGCGCCGTGTAGCCGTTCTTTCCGAACCTGTAGAGCACTGTGGCTGAGGCCTCGAATTTGTCGGACGGGGTGAAGTCGTATTTGAGTATGGCGATCGGCTCGTGAGTCTTGCGGACTCTTGAATTGCGGACCTTGCCGTCCTGATAGCCCCAGTTGGAATTGTACATATTGTCACCCACAAGATCGTAGACTTCCTGGGTGGAAGCATTCTGCGCCCCTCTCTGACCGGGTGCGGCCATAAACACGAATCCCAATTTGTTGCTTTCGTCGAATCTTTTGTCGACTGCGGCATAGTAGGCGAAGGAACGGTAATAAACTCCTTTTATCCAGTCGTTTCCACCGAGCCGGGCAGACACGTTGAAAGCGTAGGACCAGCCATTGTCAAGCTCTCCTGAAGCATAGGAAGCCATTAGCCTCAATCTGTACAGAGCGCTGTTGGTAAGTGCGCTGAAACGATAGCCCGAACGCATTGCGGAAGCGGTTCCCATAATATTTGTCAGGCCGTTGTAACTGCCGAAGCCGTATTTCGAGACCTCGGAACCGATTGTCGACTCCTGAGTTCTCATTGCCTCGTTCAAGCCGCTCCACAGAGAGAAAGGAGAATAGCCGGTGACGGCGTCATTCATTTTAACTCCTGCGAGATAGACATCCTGTGACTCGCTCGAATAGCCTCTTGTTCTGAAACGGACGGAGCTGAAATTGTAGCCCGCAATGTTGTTGAACACGTCATTGGAGCCGAAAAGTATGGTCGGGTTGTCTTGATAGCCGGAGTCATCCATATCGAATTCAGAGAAATTGGCCGCATCCACCTCACTGACCGCCTGTGCCGGAGTGAGGGACAATGTGAACAAATTCTTTACATATCCGTCGTTCACGGTCACATTGACCTGTGTCTGAATGTAGTCTGTGGCATTAATTACCAATGAATAGATTCCGTCGTCGAGATTGGAGATGACAAAATTTCCGTCTTTGTCAGAGACTGTTTCCGAAATTAGCTGTGCGCCTGAGTAAAGTGTCAGACGGGCGTTCTCTATCGGTGATTTTGCCGCGCGGTTTTTCAGCGTGCCTTTCACTCCTCCCGTGTAACTCTGTGCGAACAGCGAAAGAGCGACCGTCAGGGCGGCGAGTGCTGTGAATATCTTCTTGAACATATTGATTGTTATTTACTTACGACTATATAGGTTGGATAATGATCGCTATAGCCATTGATAAAGGTGCCGTTTGAGAAGGTGCGGAAAGGCGTGTCTTTGTACTGTCCTTCCTGCTGGGTCATAAACGGTTTCTTGAACACTCTGCCGTAGAAGCCTTTTCTGTTGATCTTCTCGATTGTCAGTCCGTCACCGTCGGCGAGAGACTTGTTGACGAGAATCAGATCATAGATGTTCCACTCGCCGTGATAGGCGAGCGAGCCGTAACCGGCCTTGAGCATGGAAAGGAAAGGAGAGAAGAAATCCCTGTCCCCTACATCTTTGATCTGCTCTTTGCCGTGGAGATATTTCGCCATACTGTCATCCGTAGGGTTGTCGTTCATATCCCCCATAACCGCTATCTTGATTCCGGGGAATTCTTCCTCAAGTCTCATTGCCCTCTCGTAGATGATTTCCCCACCGCGGCTTCTCAGGTCGCCTCCCTTGCCTCCGATTCTGGAAGGCAGATGAGCCACGAAGAACGCGAATTCCTCACCGGCGATCTTTCCTCTGACCATTAGAATGTCTCTGGTGCGGAAATCCGCCTTCTGCTCCTCTGTCATCGAGAATGTGATGTCACTGCTGTCAAAGGTAAAGGGGATGGATTCGCTCGCCTCGAAAGTGAATTGGTCGGGTCTGTAGAGCAGAGCCACATCGACTCCCCTTCTGTCAGGACCGTCATAATGCACAATCTGATAGTCAGCGGCAGCAATCTCGGGCTGGTTCACCAAGTCCTCAAGGACGTGGCGATTCTCCAACTCGCTGACTCCGAGGATGGTGTGGAAGGTGTTGTTGTCTTCCGCCATAGACTTGATGACGGTGGCCATATTGTGAAGTTTCTTCTCGTACTTCGCATCAGTCCATTTGTTGGCTCCGTCAGGAAGAAATTCGTAATCGTTCTTTCCGTCATCGTGATAAGTGTCGAAAAGATTCTCCAGATTATAGAATCCGATGACATACCCCTGACTTTTCCGCTGTGCGCAGGCAACCGTCATTGATGCCAGCATCAGGAGGATGAATGTGTATATGATTTTTCTCATATATTGTTTGTTGTCAATTATTTACCACCACCAGCTCACCTTGGAAGGGTCCTCGGCCTCAACTTGGGCGGCGGATTCCTTTCCGATCTTGTCGGGCAAATTTACAAAAAGATCGATTCCAATCTTCTTTTCAAGCGCGTCAATCGACATTGAAAGGCTCGAATTTATGCTGGAGGAGGAGTAAGTTTTGTGCTCAAAATAAAAAGCGCACCCGAGAAAGCCGTTAAATCCTATTGTCGAATTTTTGCTGTAACGGAGAATTGCCTTATAATAGGCTGTCGGGACTGTGACCTTTTTGCCGTCATTGTCCAGAGCGTAATAAGCGCTGCCTTCGGTGAGGCATCCGGTAACCACGTAGACCGTGTCGGATCTGTTGGCCCAGGTCCTGAGCTGAGCTTCAAGGGTAGCCCAGATGGCACTGTTGAAGTTGTCGTTGATCTGCGGGGTCATATTGGTGCCGTAGAATGTCTGAGCGTTGGCATCGTAATTGGCGAGTCTGTCAGCGGATGCGCATTGATGGCCTCTCGCATACCAGCCGTGATTGCCTTCTGAGAAACCGCGGTACAAGACCGGCTGTTTGCTTGCAGGAAGGAGCGGGTCCAGAGCCCAAGCGTTAGTCCTGCTGACATTGCCTCCGATGTTCCAAGAGCTCATCGGGTAGGCGACCCATCTCGCCACCAGATTGTCATAGTCCCAATAATAGGAATAATTCCGTGTCTTAACGTTGCCAATCTTCATATCGTGAGTGAAGAAATCATAGGCGTCATCAGTCGGTGTCTCGGGAAGTTCTAACCAGCCTGAGCTTGCCGTGCTGCCACCCTCTCCACCTCCTTCTTCGCCACCTCCATTGGAAAAGCCTTGAACCAAGGTTTTGGTTACGGTTTCCCCGCCGGAGACCAATGTGATCTCAACCGACCTTTCGGCTCCCGTGGCATTTGCTTCGTAGGAAAGAATCACGTTCTTTGAAGATCCCGTGCCTGACGAGGGAGCGACAGAAGCCCAAGAGACCCCGTCGGTCAGCTTCAAAGTCCAGCTTCCTCCCGTCTCCACACTTATGAACTGGCTGCTTCTCTCTCCTGTGACCGATTCGTCGTAAAGAGACAGGGTTACTGTCACCTTGGCATCGGAATCTTTGTCACAGGATTGGAGAAAACAAGCTAAGCACACTGCTAATGCGCTTGCCATTAAGAGTTTGAATGATCTCATTAACTATCTTGGGATGTCAGGATTACTTTGCGTTGATGGCGAACATAACCACACGGTAGTTTGTGGCGCCGTCTTTGGTAGTGACAGTGATTGGCACATCGGCAGGCAATGTCATTCCTATGTCGAAGGTGTGGAGGTCAGCTTCAGCGGCTGTGATAGTGTAAGGAGCGATTCCCGTGCAGCCGGCATTGGCGGCAACGTCAATGGTCTTCACTTCCGCACCATTCATCTTGATGGAAAGGACCGTCTCTTTGTCTTTCCATCCATAAGCATAGAAACTGACTGAAGTCGAGCCTTTTGGAATTGTGATTGTGGCTGAGCCGGCACCTTTGGATTTGCCGATCTTCAGTATTTTCACATTTTCAGATCCGTTGACTGTGGCCGTCTCATCATAAGATGATTCTCCGGGCGTCCAGGTGACGTTGCTTGAATACTTTCCGTCAGAGACAACGCCCGGGCCTTTCTTGTGGCTCTCATAATAGCCGTTGATCACTTCAATCGTGGTCTCTTTGTAGACAGTGTGCTGACCGACTAATGTGACGGTGTCTGTCACAGCGAGTCCGAGTTCAGCGAAGGACTGGGCTTCAGCCGTGAATGAGGATTTCAGTCCATAGACATAGACTTTGTCTCCCGTCTTAGGGTCAGTGAGATCGAAATTGCCATAAGAGGCGCTTGCGATATTGGAGATCACACCTGTGAGTCTGTACCAATTGACTTTCTCGTCCGTAAGGGCAAGGAAATCTTTGATGGAGATGTTCTTGATGTCTGTAGGGGCATCGTCTCCGCCTCCTTCTCCGCCGCCTATCTCAACTCCTTTGCTGAAGTCAATTGCTGTGCCGGCAGTCTCTGAAACCGCAAGTTTCAGGTCGTCCATACGGTGTGCGCTGGCAAGATCCGATTTGATGTAGACGTATAGGGCAGATGTGCCTGAAGGGATTGTGAAAGTGCTTGAGGCGAGATCCCAGCGTCCGTTCTTGTAGCCGTTAGGGAAAGCGTAAGTGAGTTCGACCCACTTCTTGCCGTCATTGCTGACGTAAGCGTGGAATTCTTTAGGATCGAAGGTGTTGTCCTTAGCGTCATAGACATACTTCTCAGTACCGAATGACAGGGTGTAATTTAGGGCTGATGACAATGCTATGTTGCCGACCTCGAAATAAGAGTCTGAGCCGAAGAAAAGGTTGTTGACGCCTGATCCTTCATAGTCAGAATAATTGCTGTTTGAATTACTGTTGCTGCGGGCTGACATCCCGCTATAGGTGTAGGCAACCTGAGCTATTCCTGAACCGGTCGCATTGCTCCAGCAGTCGGACTGATCAAGGTAAGGATAGCTTGTGCCGGATGTTCCGAAGGTCTTTTCCGCAGCTACTTTGTCGAAGTCGTTGTAATAGATAGATGTGCCTTCGGCAGATCCGCTGCCCGCCTGTTTGATTGTGAGGGTCTTGGTGATTGTAGTGGATGTGAAGGTCACCTTTCCGGTTCTTTCTGCTCCGGTGTTCTCAAGAAGAGTGACAGTGACGGTGGCGGCTTTGTCAGAAGCCTTGCCTGACGCCGGGTCCACAGCAATCCATTCAACATCTGAAGCGGCAGTCCAGTCTCTTGTGGCGAGCACGGTGACTGTCTTTGTGGCGCTGGCCTTGTCTACTTCCATTTCGGATTCGGACACTGTCAATGAAGGTTCTCCGAAATCATTTTCTTCGTCTTTGCAGCCTGTGACGACGAGAGCCGTCGCGAGGATCGACATAAGTAAATTCTTTATTTTCATAATAATATGATTTTTAATGGTTGAAAAATTCTGTTACTGTTAAAGCCTTGTCTTGCAAAGATAAGAACTATCCTCAATTTTACCAACGTTTTAGTCTGCCATCTCTCAGATAGGTGCTTTAATGGCCGAGCAAAACTTGCCGATAACGGCAAAAAACAGCGTCTTTGAGGATATTTTCAGAGAAATGCTTGCCGATACACTCGTTGCACTAATAATAATCAACAAAGAAGCCGGCCAATTGCTTGGCCGGCTTCCGATTATGCTAAAGAGATGTGAATCTATTTTGTGAGATAGATTGCGGACAATCCTTCGATTGTGCCTTTGTACTCGCCTCTGGTGCAGATTAGTGAGACAGTGTCACCTACTTTGAGCCCGAGGGTAGAGAACTTCTTGTTGCTTCCGCCGTAACCCGGAGCCATACCGTAAATGTAAGTCTCGCCTGTGGCGTCCTTGATGTGGAAGTTGCCATAAGCCTCCTTGTCAATCTTGGTGATCTCGCCGGTAAGCTTGTAGTACTTGGTTTTGTCCACCGAAGCTGCGTTGAAATCCGCTACTGTAGAAGAGAAGATGTTGAAAGCCGCATCAATGACAAGATTGAGATACTTGCCCTTGCTGCTGTTGCCGACATAATAGCCTGCGACGAAAATGTCGCTCTTGTCGGTGATCATAGCTTTCTGAGCGTCTGTCAGATCCTTGAGGCTTCCTTGGGTCGCTGTCGTTCCCGGAAGGGTGACATTGTAGTAATTGCCGCTAACTGAAAGATTTCCGTTGAAAGAGACATACTCGGTGAGGGTGCTCAACTTATAGGTGTCTGCAATACCGGTTACGTCTTTTGCAACAGGAGTTGCGAACTCTTTGCCGTTAGCCACGACAGTGACTGTCGATGCGGTTGCTTCAGGAATCACATAAGTGGTTTTGACGCCTGAGACGGTGACTATGTCACCCGGCGCTGCAACCTTGTCCGGTTTGTAGACATAGAGAAGGTTCTTTCCGTCTGACATAATGAAGCTGGTGCTGCTTGCTGCTACGACCGTGTCATTGTAAGCCACGAAAGAAGCATTGTCTGCCAAAGCAATAATGGTGGAAAGATCCGTGATGTCAACCGGAGCGCCTGCCTGAGCTACAGTCGTAGTGACTGAGGAAGAGGTGCTGCCCGTGGTTGACTTGTAAGTAATAGTCGCCGTACGAGTCTCGGTCTCAGTGTTCTCAAGAGCGTGGAATGTGACAAAAGTGGTGTCGGCCTGCTCATCGTAAGAAGCTGCTCCGAGCCAATCGGCATCTGTGGTCACTGTGAGTTTGGCACCGCTGACTACGAGTTTGGTTACGAAGGATGTGTCCCTGTAGTTAAGAGAGACCGCCGTAGGATCAACCTTTACGAGAGATTTCTTAATGCTGACAACTGACACATCCACCAATTCGATAACGCTGCCATAAGTAGTCTTTGGCCCTTCTACTGTGACCTCATCCCCAACCTCAAGATCCCAACTCAGGAAATTCATTTCCACACCGTTTTTGTCAAGAGTTCCATAGATGTACACTTCTCCCGTGGCATCCTCAAGATACCAGTTACCATACTGAGTGTTGGCGATCTTAGTGCAGATTCCGGTCACCCGATAAGTCTTGCCGTCAGCGCCGGCGATAACCTGAGCGCAGGTGGAAGGCTCGGCTTTTTTCTGACCTTGTATGACATTGATGTTCTGAATCTTGTCAGCACATTTGATCTGTACTGCGATGGTACCTTTACCTGAAAGAGTCTCAGGAGCCGTGAATGTGACTTTTGTCTCTCCGGCGTTGCCTTTCAAAGGAGAGATTGTGAGCCATTCAGGAATTGTGGTCTCATCGAAAGCCCAAGACTCCTTGGCCGTGACTGTGATGTCTGAAGACCCTCCGGTCATAGCGATGGAAACGAAAGACTTAGAGACCTGAAGCTCATCCAGAGTAGTGATTTCGTCATCATCAGAACACCCGACGGTGATTAGCGCAAGCCCCGCGAGGAGCGATGAAAGAAAATATTTCAGTTTCATACTATTGTCTGATTATGAATTAATTGAAAAAATATTTGATACCGATCTGAGCGTACCAGCACTGACCGAGTGTGTGGCTGAAAGTCCAGGTGTCGACACCGGGCTTAACAGCGGAAGGAGTGGAGAATGTAGGATAGCCTTCAGCGTCAACACCCTCATAAGTGAGGATACGGCCCGAGTTAAGAGTCGGATTCATATACTTGGTGACTCCCCAAGATGAATTGAAGATGTTAAGAAGATTCTGAACGTTGAAATTGAGCTGAAGAGTGTTAGTCGACTTTCCGATTTTGATTTTGAAATCGTGAGCATAACTGAAGTCAATCTTGTGAGCCCAAGGTGAGTAGACACTGTAAGCCTCTGCATATTCGCCCTTGTGTGAGCTTAGATAGTCATCGTTCTCGAGATAATTCCAGAAACGGTCCGCATCGTCCTGAGAGACGAATCTAATCTCATCTTTGTTTTTAGGAATGTAGAGCGCGTCGTATTTGTAGCTGTCACCGTTCATATCGTTGGTGTACATATAACTGTAGTTTGCGCCGCCTCTCCACGCCTCGTAGAAGAGAGAATAGTGGTTGTTGCACTTGTCGTTGATGGTGAGCGAAGCGAAGAACCTGTCAGGAGTAACGTACTGAGAGTTATGGAGTTTCGTGTTGTTAGGACCCTCGTATGTAGGGATGTAGGTGAATGCTGAAGAAGCATCAGATCCAGGCATACCGGTGAGTTCCTTTGAAACAGTGTGAGTGTAGGCAGCGGTGAAATTGATGCCTTTGACCGGCTGCATATTCAATGAAAGGCTGGCTGATCCGCCGTAACCTTTGTTCGTGTTGGTGAGCACGAAAGCATTTGGCATACCTACGACTTTACCATTAGAATTGGTATAGGTATATTTATAGGTGTCAGGATAGATTGGACGGTCGTCAGCGCCGTTGAATCTTGCGAATCCGTCGACAGGAAGAATGCTCCAGTCGGAAATGCGGACTGCGTTGATGGTCTTGTTGAAGATACCCTCAGCCGTGACGCTCATTGGGAATGGGGTCGGGAATGCGTAATCCACTGCGACGGAAGTCTTCCAAACCTGAGGCATCTTGAAGTCAGGATCTACGGCTGCGAAAGTGGAGCCGACAGTTCCGTCTTCAGGAGAAATCGATGTAGGATAGCCGAGAGAAGCCCATTTTGCTCTCATCTCTTCTCTTGAAGTGCAGAGATCACCAGCGAAACTTGCGAGTTTGTCATTGCCGACCTGAATCTTTCCGTTGTACTGAATCATACCTGAGTTGGTAGGCATATTCGTGAAGAACACGAGCGGGAGACGGCCTGAGAACAGACCTGAACCGCCGCGGACCTTAAGACTGTTGTTGCCGAAAACGTCCCAGTTGAAACCGATTCTCGGGCTTACCGTAAGATTGGCGTCAGGCCATTTGCCTGTGTCAATGTGTTTGCCGTTGTAGTCGAGATCGTAAACTGCCTGATTGGTCATAAGATCCTGATTGTCAAAGAACAGACCATCGAAACGGATACCGCCTGTGAGTTTCAGTTTGTCGTTGACGTTCCATTCGTCCTGAACATAGAGACCTGCTTTGTGGAAACGGACGCGGGCCGCCGGATTGTCAGGATCGGTATTGTCATAACCGTAGGTGAAGCAGACTGTCTCAGGAGTGGCTCCGCTAAGGAAGTCGTCAAGAGAGTTGTAACGATAGTAGCCTGTTCCGTTCCTCATATAAGAGTTGTCAGCCATCTGGTACTCATAAGAGAGACCTCCGGTGATTTTGTGTGCTCCGAGGTAGTAGGTCAAATCGTCTTTTGCGTTGATTACGGTGTTGTGCACGCCGTTGTTCCAGGTAAAGAGTTCATAACCAACTGAGATATAAGGAGATATTGTGCCCGTACCATCGAGGATGTCGATGAACGGGAATTCCGATGAGTTGGATCCTCTGGTGTCATCAAGTTTGGAATAGGTGACAAGCAGCTGATTGGAAAGTTTGTCGTTGATACGGCTGTTGAAATCCAAAGAGAAGGAATTGACGGTGTTATTCATCGAATACATCGAATTCGCGTAAGACATTGAGTACTGAGAGAAGCGGGCTTCAGTGGTACGTGTCTTTGCATCGGATGAGGATGCGTTGGCAGCGTTCCAAGACTTGTTGAGAGTGTAGTTGTAACGCAGAGCCAAGTGGTTGTTGTCGTTGATGTTCCAATCCAAACGGGCAAGAATCTTTCTGTTGCTCTCGTCCGCAGGGAAATCAGTGTAAGAACCAGTGTCGTAGCCATACTTGCTTTTCAGGAATTCGGACACTTTCTTCATATCGGAGATCTTCGTACGGGAGATGTAAGCGTCGGCGTTAGCGACTCCGTCCTCAGAAGCCTGCCAGCGGTTTACGACCGTTGGAATCTTGGACTCCTCGTAGTTTACGAAGAAGAAAAGTTTGTTCTTGATGATAGGTCCGCCAAGGGTGAAGCCGTAAGTGGTCGTTCTGTCCTTGTCACGCGCTCCTGAAATCTGGGTGCCGTCGACAGCGTCGCCGCGCATATTCTCATTGTTGTGATAGACGTAGGCTGATCCTTTGAACGTGTTTGTTCCGGATTTGGTGATGGCATTGACACCGCCGCCGATAAAGTTGGTCTGACGTACGTCAAATGGAGATATGACTACCTGGACTTCCTCAATTGCGTCAATTGAGATTGGGTTGCCGCCGCCCGGAAGGTTGGAGGAAAGACCGAAGTTGTTGTTGAAATTCGCTCCGTCGACCGTGAAGTTGGCTGTACGTCCGTCCGATCCGGCGAAACTCATTCCGTTTCCTCCGTAAGGGGACAATTTTGCGACATCCGTGATGCTTCTGCTGATGGTAGGGACGGACTCTATCTGACTTTTGGATATGTTGGTGGCGGCGCCTGTCTTCTCTACTGCGAATTTTGAGGAAGGTGAGGCCATAACAACTGCCGATGTCAACATCTGAGCGTCTTCCTTGACTTTAGTGTTCAAACTGAAAGTCTCGCCGAGTTCAAGAGTTACATCAGTGAATTCCTGGGTCTGGAAACCGAGGAAAGAGATCGTGACTTTGTAAGGGCCGCCGACACGCATACCGTTGATGACGTATCTGCCCTCGGCATTTGCCACAGTGGCATACTGAGTCCCTGAAGGTGTGTGGACCGCAACCACATTGGCACCTGCCAAAGGTTCTCCGCTCTCTTCAGTGATGCGACCCGCAAGACTGGAAGTGGTAACCTGTGCGAATGCAACAGAACCACATAGGAAGGCTGTAAAAATCAGCAATCCTTTTTTTAGCAATTGAATCATAGACTATTAGTTAAAAATAATAAGGTCAAAATTGGAACAAATTTTACTCGAAAGTCCTTAATACTTTGCGAAGATACGACAAAAATAGCTAAGAAATCAAAAAATTATATAAAATTTTGCAATGAGAAAAAACTTGTATATATTTGCAATCTACTTGTGGACCGATTTGACTGCTTGCAACCACGTTAAAAAAGTGCTAAAATGTTGATACCGGTCACAGATTGGCCGATTTTCATATCAATGTTTTGTGTTTTTTGTTTCGGCTCCGCAACAATGTGGGGCTTTTTTTGTGTGCTCCCTCAACTATTATAATATTATATGAATTACTTATTTACGTCAGAATCAGTGTCCGAGGGACACCCTGACAAGATTTCAGATCAGATTTCAGATGCTATCCTGGACGAGTTCCTTCGTCAGGATCCGGAATCGAAAGTGGCTTGCGAGACATTCTGCAGCACCGGTATGGTGGTCGTGATGGGAGAGGTGCGCTCGGAGGCTTACGTGGACATTCAGACCACCGTTCGCTCGGTCATAAACAGAATCGGCTACAACAAGGCTGACTATATGTTCGACGGCAATTCCTGCGGCGTGCTTTCCGCCCTCCACGAGCAGAGCGCAGACATCAACAGAGGTGTCGTAAGAGGCAATGCCGATGATCAGGGCGCCGGTGACCAGGGGATGATGTTCGGGTATGCGTGCAGGGACACGGAGGAATATATGCCTTTACCTTTGTCGCTGTCGCACAAGGTGTTGCAGATTCTCGCCGACATCCGCAAGAACAGTCCGGAGCTGATGCCTTACCTCAGGCCGGACGCAAAATCGCAATTCACCATTGAATATGACGAGGCCACGAACACTCCTGTCAGGGTTCACACTATTGTTATTTCCACCCAGCACGACGAGTTTGTCTCTGACGAGCTCGGAAAGATGTGCTATGCAGATGCTGTGGCTCAGTTCGGCCAGGACAAGGTGGATCAGGCTATGCAGGACAGAATCAGAAAAGACGTGTCAAAGATTTTGATCCCTCGTCTGATTGCCTCCCTGCCTTCTAAAGAGGCCGCATTGTTCAAAGGTGATTTCATTCTGCACGTCAACCCTACGGGAAAATTCGTCATCGGAGGGCCTCACGGGGACACGGGTCTTACAGGGCGCAAAATTATTGTGGACACTTACGGGGGCAAGGGCGCGCACGGTGGAGGAGCCTTCTCCGGAAAGGATCCTTCAAAGGTAGACAGATCCGCCGCTTACGCAACAAGGTACATAGCTAAGAATATGGTTGCGGCAGGTGTCGCAGACGAGATGCTGGTTCAGGTGGCTTATGCAATCGGGGTCGCCAGACCGGTTAGCGTTTTCGTGAACACCTACGGAACGGCTGCTCGTGACGCTGCCGGGAAGAAGTTCGATGACGGGTTCATCGCTTCCAAAATCAATGAGCTGTTCGATCTTCGTCCTGCCAAGATTATAGAGAAATTCGATTTGAAGAAGCCTATCTACGAGCCTACTGCGGCTTACGGGCATTTGGGCAGAACTCCTTACAAGGAGTCTGTCACAGTCATTTCAGGTGGCCGGAAGAAAGAGGTTCTCGCACAATTTTTCGGTTGGGAACTGCTTGATTCTGTGGACATAATCAAAAAGGCGTTCGGGATATAGCAGCGGCCCACTCCCGACTTGCTCGCGGGCTTCTCACGGCCTTACTAACAGGCTTCTCACGGCCTTACTAGCAGGCTTTAAGATTCGGCGTTTATTCACCGCGCTCAAGCTGGCGGCGAATATCCTTTTCCTTTATAGTCTGGCGCTTGTCAAAGACTTTTTTGCCACGCGCAAGAGCAATGAAAAGTTTGGCATAACCGTTCTCCGCAATGTAAAGTCTCACCGCTATAATAGTCAGACCTTTTTGCTTGACGGACTGCTGGAGATGCCTGAGATCACGTTTTTCAAGAAGAAGTTTTCTGTCGCGCAAAGGAGCGTGCTGCCCCCAAGATCCCCAATTGTACAAAGCCACATTCATTCCTTTGACATAGAGTTCTCCGTGATCAAAGTAACAGAAAGAATCAGCCAGAGACGCCTTGCCCGCACGGATTGACTTAATCTCCGTGCCCACTAAGACGATTCCGGCCTGATAGGTCTCAAGGAACTCGTAATCAAACGAGGCCCTCTTGTTGTTAATCTGTACTTTGCTCTTAGCTTTTGCCATATTCGTAAACATCTCTATCGAACTCTTCCGAGATGCGAGTGCAAAGTTAACACTTTTGCATCAGAAACATCGCACCATTCACTCTTTTCGTGGCCGACCCTACAGGATTTCGAGGGGGTCTGCCACACGATTCGGCCTCTCACGCACCTACAAGGCACTTTGCCGTGGCCGACCCTTTTCGGTCAACAAGTATCAAGCGAAGTGCCACTGAGAACGCTGGTTGATGATTCCGGAAAAACAGCCGCTACCCTTTGACAGACAGTCGGCGGTGGCCGACAGCTGACGTAAGTCGGCGCATCGCCCTGTGAAAATATCATTATGAGATACGATTAGCACGACAAGGGTGTAACCGACCCTCTTTTTGCTCCCCGTTCATCGATTGTAACATCACAAATCGCAGAATTCCTAATCCCGTAAGCAGAAAGGCCCTTTTTTCTTACCAAATCGACAAATTCTTAATTCCGTAAGAAAAGTACGGGGTTTTACTTACCAAATTGCAATATTCTTGATTCCGTAAGAAAAGTACGGGGTTTTACTTACCAAATCGACAAATTCTTGATTCCGTAAGAAAAGTACGGAGTTTTACTTACCGAATTGCAATATTCTTGATTC